>Ga0209296_1000056_pt1 | contig 100846 bp, 64 predicted proteins | sample S_130206_EF_Meta_FD_187319 | JGI IMG/M metagenome (GOLD analysis project Ga0209296, IMG submission 187319) | Freshwater microbial communities from Lake Simoncouche, Canada to study carbon cycling - S_130206_EF_MetaG (SPAdes) (version 2) | ecosystem: Environmental > Aquatic > Freshwater > Lake ... | reverse complement strand
TTTCAATATCTTCGCCAGTAACTTTCGCTACCGATTTATACAAATCAGATTCACTCATGTTTGCTCCCTAGTAATAAAAAAGGCCCCATGGCTACACGCCACAGGGCCGAAATCTTTGAAATTCAAATCCTCATTAAACTAAAGCTAACTCCGCTTCCTCAGATGGTGCTCCTATTAAAAAGCTCATCCTTGATCGCAACAATTCAGAAGCTTGTTGTAAACTTGCTTCCAAATCTTCACGTTTCTTATCCAAGTAAAAGCTGTAGCCTTCGATCTTCAGTTTGGTTGCACGTACTTTTTCTTCTGCCCTTCTTAAAGTGTCAGGTCTTGTGTCTTCTCCGAATTTTTGCACCGCTTGCAAATGCTCATCGATGATTGCCTGCAAACCATGGGCTACCGCTTCTTGTACCGCACGATCTCCCTGAGGCGATCCCGCCGGTATGGGGAACCGTTGCAACGATCCTCCGATGTTCCTAACGAAGTGTTCCACCTTTGCAATAAAATCGTGATGAACCTCGGGTACAAAATAAACGCCACCTTGATCCCTGATCGAGAATAAATCTGCGTGTCTTTCGAACAACCGTTGTACAAGTCTGGTTACATCATTTGCAGTCCTTGCCTCCAAACAACGTCCAAACTCTTCCTTTGCAAGTTGCTCTAGCTCTAAGTTTTCTGAGGTGATACCCCCAGAATACTTGTTTAAGAAAAGCAAACTCTCAAAGTGGTAGTTGAATTTCCCCTCTTCAAGTGCTTCCCGGGTGAACTGAAAAGTAATCGTTGCATGGTCCTCTGCAACCTTGCGAATGATTCGCTCGCTATCTAGTTTGCTACAGGCCCTTGCAAACGCATTTCGCGGCGCAAGTTCCTTTGCAACATCGCAATCTAAATCGCTTGCCATCAAGCCTGAAAGTAAATCCGCATGGCTTATTGCAACACCCTGGATTTTCCAAGTGATGATTTCGCCAAGCATTTTTTGTGTTAATTTACCCTCTCCAACCCATGACTGGATTGGAAAGGGCCTGTTAGTTTCGCCCATAGTAGCCTCCTTGTTTAAAGTGATAAAATTCGCTCAACACCATATTCCGAAACATCCACCGAACGAATCCGGTGGACCTCATCACTGATTTTCGCTAAGTCCTCAGGCTCGCTATCAATCACCAGAGTGATTAACTTAGCCTGAACAGATCGCTTCCAATCAATGAAGATTTTTGCGAGTTTGCCCGAGATGTTGCATGCTGCATCGGTGAGGAAAATCAGATCGGTTTTCCCTTTGGGCGCTTTCAAATTTTCATAAAACTTTGGCATTTCCCGTACCGGAACATCCAGATCCGACCCCTGGCCTATGAAAGCTTCCAGCCAATCCATCAATGCAACTTCATTCCACTTTCCCAAAGGCAATGGCAAAATCCTTTCGCCACTATCACCAGAATAAGCGATCAAAGCGCACCATCGCTTTTGCTGCCTAGCAATCCATGCAAGCGCTAAAGCCAAAGCCTTAGCAGCATGATTTCGTTCGCCAACCATGCTGCCGCTCTCGTCAAGGACAATAATAATCGGCCCTTTACCCACAGGTTCAGATCCTTGAAACTCCCGGCACCAAAGTTGTCTTTCCATGAACCTACGCAACACATCCTGTTCAAGCATTGGGTCTAGCAAAGCAACTAACTCCTGAGGTAGAATCCTGCCCAGATCGTTGTCAGCTTTCAAACCAAGTAATTCATCGAAGCCATGCTTGGTCTTTTGCCTTTGCTTCGCTTGCGCCAGCCTTCGAAACTTCCCTGCAAGATTGCAAATCTTGTGCAACATTTTGCTAGATCGCACCCTTTTGTAAATCGCACCAATCCTCTTGGCATCATTACTTCCGGGTTGCCATTTTCCAAACCCAAGCGCTGCTGCAGATTCATGAGCCAGTTCAACTTCTTCCTCAGCTTGCGCAAGCGCTTTGCCAATCGCTCGAAGGTTGGAAAATTCGTTCTGATCTTTGTCTTGTGACGGTGGCTTTGCACTCTGTGCTGCAAACTGCTCTGCGAAAGCAGTTGCTGCAATCTCACTAGCGCAAGATTGCATTTGAGTTGAAGCGTGCAAACCTTGGAATTCGTTAGTTTCCATAAGTTGCTGCAAAAACTTTAAGCGCGAATCATCCACACAGGAAGCATTCAGCCTAGGGTCAGGCTCAAATGCTGCTGCATGAAAATCCACCACTGCTTCCTTAGGGATGTTCAACGCTCGAAGGCGGTCGCTTTCCTCCAAAAGCTGGGTGCCTCGTCGAAAACCCCAATCATCAACTTCCATTGCGCACCGAGGTTTGATTGTTTCAGATACCGTTTGTATGGAAGTTGCATCATCAAAATCCTGTAAGAAATCAGATTCATTTTTCATTGATTAATCTCCTTGGGTTAAAGTGCCTCGATTGAAGCTAACTTGATTTTTTTGATTTGTTCACGCACATGTTTTCTAGCTATCGCAGCTTTGGGATGATTCCCAAGAGCGTGCAATTGTTTTTCAATTTCAGATAGTTTCGAAGCTGCAACTGCTGCTTGAGCTAGCTGTTTTAAATCTGCATTTTCACAAATCTGCTCGATTTCGATTAGAAGGGAATTCACTTTCATGCCTATTGGATTAGCAACCTTCAAAACAATTTGTAGAACTTTCTCTGGTTGTTCTGTAGGGTCTTCCCAAAGTATCGAAGTAAGAACCTGCAAGTGTTCAAGTTCCACTTGGTTCTTGCCTTCCAGATAACAGTAAGCTTGAACTGCTTTCACGCTCTTTGCTTGCCTTCGATCCCCTGGCGAAATTCCTTCCTTTGCAAGTTGCGTGATGATGCTTTGAAAAGCTTCTCTCGCTTCTGCAGTCCAAGCGATCGCAGCGCTTTCACTTTGTGCAGTATCGATTTCCTCTGGGCTGATCGTGGAGGTTAGCTTTACTTCGCAGGGTTGATTCCACCACAGTCTTTCCCTTCCTGCTTTTGAAACAATGGGTAAGACTCGTTTGCGCATTAGGAATCTGTCAAACAGTGCGGTAAGCTCTTTGCCGCCATCTTGTTCATGTGGCCATTGATTAGCTGCACCAACAAAAAGCTTTAATGGAACTTTAGTTTTAGAGCCATCACCTTGTTCGTAAACTCGTTCGTTGAGAATTTTCAGAAGCGTGTTCAAGATCCCTGAACTTGCATTGAATATCTCATCGCCGAAAGCGATATCAGCGCACGGCAGTTTTCCTTCGATGATGCGAATGAATTTATCATTCTTCAGACCATGAAGGGAAACAGGCCCGAAGATTTCTTCGGGCATACTAAACTTACTAAACAAAATTGAAAACTTCTTGCCCTGCATCCAGCTTAAGAGAGCATCAACGAGCATGCTTTTGCCAGTGCCTGGCGGTCCGATGAGAAGAGGGTTTTCTCTGCAAATTAGTGATGTCAAAAGCAGATCAACTTCTTGATCTCGTTCGACTAATGCGGTTGAGAGTTCCTCGCGAGTGCGATGGAATTTTTGCTGGACCGATTGATCCAACTCTACTGCTTGACACATAAAGAGTCTCCTTGAAAAGGGGGTAAGTTTCTTCCGAGCGGAAGAGGAGTGAAGGGCAAAGCTATTTGGCTATCGAGTGATAGTTATGCTGCTCTTCATCTAATTATGACGCGCTTTTGGGCTGAATTTAGGTGCAGGGCAGGTCGCTAACAAAATGATTTTAGAAATTATGACTCAATAACTAACTCAGTTAAATTTTCAAGCCATTCCCTTTGAGAAGTGATGACAAGGGCGTTTTGATTATTTCAGCATTTTAATTAAATGAATCTTGCATATATTTCTGATACGTTTAAATAAACCATTTCTGTTAACAAATAATAGGTAATGGCGTAAATTAAATTCGCTTAATTCCACCCAGATTCTTTCCATGAGTGCCGAGTGCTATTGCCAACAATTAACTCAAAGGGATTATTTCTTTGGCAATATTGCCATTAGTTCTTGAAACTCTTTCTTTCCCCTTAATGGGGTAAAATCTGGGTCCTTTTTCAACAAACTGATATTATTGAAACCTTTTGCGATGGATATTTTTAGTCTTAGAAGTGCTTGATGCAGTTGCCCAAGTCGTGCGTGATAGCAGGCCATGTTGTAATGCAAGTCAGCGGGTATTTCTTTTTCCGGAAGAATTTTCACGGCCGTAGTTAAGATGGCCAAAGCCTTTTCATTCAATTTTAATTTAGAAGCACAAAGGCCAGCCTTCAGATAACTTGAAGGCTTTAAGGTGCCAACAGCCATGGCGTTTTCAAATCCGAGCAAAGATTCCTTGAAGCTTTCACTTTTGTAATGCAATACCGCATATGTTTCCAATGCTGGTAAAAAGGTTGGAAATAGGGTCATTAGGTCCACTAGTTTGCCCCAAGCTGCGTCGTAGTCATTGCTGAAAAGTTTTAACAGATCGGCATGCATTTCTTCTGGGCCTACTTTTTTCATATCCCAGAAAAGTTCTTCCTCGCTTGGGGTTGCCCACAACCAAGAAACTGTTGTAATTCCGCATAGGCCGGCCATTAGCGCCCATGGAGAGAGGTAATCAAAGACAAATCGCATTAAAGTTATGTACATGCTAAATCCTTGGGCTTTTTGGTTTTCAAAGTCCAAGTCGTAAAGCTTGAGAATAGTAGAAATCCCCGGCAATAGAAAAGCAGCAAACCCAGACAGGATTACAAGTGTTTTTTTCTTTACCTGAACTTGAAGCTTTACCTTTTCAAGTTCAATATTATTTTGCAGCACTCGTACAAAAGCACCTTGTATTTTTCCTACAACTTGAGGGGCAACATAGAACGTAATAGATGCATCTCCATTAAGCATGATTGTTTGTTTTGGTGGGTAGCATTGGCATCCTGGAATCATTGGTTCGATTTCCAAGGATTCGTGAACATTGAATTTGAATTTATTACTTGCCACTTGGCTGATTTTTTCAGATTTTATTCGCTCTATTATTTTAGGAGAAAACGTTACAGTTAAGGGGAACATCATTTCGGGATTCATGCTAGAGAAATACCTAACAGTTAATCGTGTTTCACTGTTTTCTGTTGGGTTTTGTTCTGCTATTTTTTTTTGTTGGTTCTTCCTTGAGTCTTGGATTACTAATCGGAGGTGCTTCCGGTTCTGGTTCATACTCGCAGTCATCTTCTGTTTCTGAGTAATTTGCTTCCTCAACTTCACTTTCATAATTATCTTCTTCATCGCCCACACCTCAGAGCAGGCGTCCGCGTCCTCGGTATAATCATCCAACTTTTCGTTAATTACATTTTCAGGGTTAATGCTTTTCGTACCATCAAAGAAAGTAAGCGAAATTTCAATTGTTCCATCGCTTTCAACATCTAATTGTCGAATTTGCGTTTCAAGCGCAAGCGTTTTATCTCCTTGCCGCAAGATACAGGCATTAAAATTTTTAGATGGTCCAAGGCGTTCTTTTAATAAAACCATTAGTGAGTCAATTGTTGTGGTAGCCACTACGTTTTTAAATATTTCCCTGATATTGCCTAACGCGTCAACTGTTATCGATACCGTAAATGTTTGGTAGTTCATTCTGTGACCCTATTAAATACAAAGGTGTTTCTATTTAGCTGGATTAACAAATTTTCAGATTTTTAAAATTCGAAATCCAATATTTAATTCGGTGTTTCATCATCCAAATAAATTTTGCTTATTCATGTTTACCTAGGGATAATTTAAAATAAGTATCTATTTTTTAATCCAACGACCTTCAATTGAACTGATGAAATTATATGAACCCGTGCGTTCTTGTTCAAAACGGAAGAGAATGGTTTTGGAGTCTAGATATTCCACAACATAGTTTTGGGCGCGATTAATACGACTTAGGGTCAGTATGTTGGTTTTAAATGTATAACCACCAACTTCTTCGGGCCCGTACTTGGAGGTGTATAAAACTGATCCTTCTTTTGTAAATTCGATTTTGTAAGCTGGGTCTTTTTCATTCACCCAAATCCCAATAAGCCCGCCAGAATTTTTTAAAGGCTGAGAAGATCCTAAATATGGGTTTGCAGGTTGTTTTTGTCCGATATTATTGTTAGTAGATGACATTGTTGAATCAAAGATTTTTGCCCGATCGTTTGGGGTGATATCTTTAAGTGGTAATCCTGATTTTTCTTCTTGCAGCCTAATCTCTATTTCTAAATCGTCATTTTCTTTTTTTGAAATAGTTATATCATTAGAGCTTTTTTGCCTTTCAAGCGCTTTTGATTTTAAAATTAATACATCAAGACTGATTATTTTTTTTTCATAATCATTGATTTCTGAAACAAGCCTTATCAGATTATCACTCAAGACTACAGCGTTTGGATGGTTTTTGAGGTCGGACTGGCTTTTTACTCCCAAGCTTCTCAATTTCTCGATTACCGTATCTTTATCATTTTCTGCGCTCGTTAATTTTACGATATAATCACTTCTTGTTTTTTCAAATTGTTCTGACTGGCTTGGTTTGGTAAAAAGATTACTTTTAGGAATTAATCCTGAATTAAAGGCGATATTTTTCGCGGCATTATTAGTTCCATAAAACCATCCAACCGTTAAGCTATAATTCAAATAAATAGTTCCAGTTAATATTATTAAACATAGCAAAATATTTTTTGAATTTAGGGCAATTATAAAAAAAGCTAGGCTAAATAATCCTAATGAAATCCCCCATAACCAAAAAGCAATCGAAGACCATAATATTCCTTTAGAAATCCAAATAGCGCTCATGAATAAAATTGAAAAAAAAAGCAACATCATAGTGTAAACTAGATAATTAATTTTTTTTTCATCACTATTTGCGATTGTCATTTTTTGCCTTTTTATTTTCCATATGTAACAAGCATTAGAATTATAATCTAAAAACTTAGGTTAGAAATAGTAATATTTTTCAAAAGGCCCTAAACCCAATTCCTATTTGTTTGGAAATTTGTTTAATTTAACAAATGCACGGGAATTAAGGTTTTGTTTTGGTTCTAATCGAGGGGTTAAGTTTTTGTGATGGTAATGAAATGCTCTTTCTGAAATTCCGCTCCTTAGGGAATCAAATCGGCTAGATTGATCATTATCCTGATAATCCTTGATGATATCTCGCCAACGTTGTTAAGTTCTTAGATTTTGAAAAGTCGACAGTACTTGTTCTTCCCGAAGTTGTTTAAAGTTTTGTGGCTTACATGGTATGAGAGAATAGCTTTTTGCCGAACTTTCACACAATTGTGTAAAAGCTTAAGCTATTAGGGGTTAATATCAATATTTATTACAAAGTATTGTAAGGTTGTTAATTTTTTTTGCAGTTGGGTAAATGTATAATTTTTAAGGTTCCAAAAAAATGATAAGTGCTATTCTTTTGGCTCAAGGTCTTTTATGGATAGGAACTATTTCTAGCTTTGTTTTTTGGTTGGTATTTGGTGCTTTTCTTGTTATCGGTTTTTGCCTTATTTTTATTGTCAACGCTTCTCCGGGGGAAAGAGGGGGCCAGATAATCGGTGGCATATTCATATTTCTTTTAAGTTCTATTGTGCTATATGATAAAATCTATCCGGAAGAAAAAGTTGACAAAAGCACACATCCTAAGCCTGTCAAAGGCTCTCCGGAGTATCTTAAAGATGAACTTGGTAAAAAAATCAAGGAAATGGAAACTAAAAAAGCGGCATATGATCAAACTCTTGGAAGTGTAGAAAAAGAAAAAGCTGAAACGATCGAGTCACTGAAAAAAATCGGAATCCAAAAACCAAGTGATTTGAAAGATAATCCCAAAGCTCAGCGAATGGCTGAAAATTTGGCGCAACTTTCTCAGGAGTTAAAGTTCGATAAAAAAAAGTTGTCGGAATATGAAGAGTTGATTGTGATGGCCAAATTCAAACTGCGTGGTTTTGAAAGATTGTTGATTTTACGAAGTGCTGGAATTACAGATGAAGAACTTAAAGAAATCACCACTATTATCGCCTCACTGGATCAAAAATTAAAAAGCTCTTTGGATAATCCAGTGCCATTACCATTGCAGGTTGAAGCCATTTTGGAAAAAGAACTGAACCCTGATAGTAAATAATAAGTGACCGGTCGGTAAAAACCCTTCTTGCATGACATGTTAGCCTTGGAGTTTTCAATAACTCTAGGGAGAACAAGCAATGTCGATTGATCGAAATCCAAGAGCATAACAATGCTGGCGAGATATCATCAAAGATTGTAAGGAAAGCGGTTGATCTTTCTGATCTTATTTTCTAACTCCCATGAAGTTCACATCGGCCTACCATTCAGAATTTTTTCTTGCAGAAATGGTGCTTTTGAAATGGAACAAACTTATTATCTGCCAAATGGTATATTCTAAGAAATTCATTTTAGGCAGACCAAATTAATTCCAAGCTATCGCTTACCCGACTATGCAGTTTCGTAAGTTATATATAAAGCAAGTTTAAAATTTTATTTGATTGGAGTTTGATCTGTAGTAATATTTATGTGTTACTTCCCTGTGACTACTTTGTTGAAAGGTTCATTATGTTTTATTTAAATCGATTTGCTACACCGTTTTTGGTTTTATGTTTTGCTAGTGTGCTTGGTTGTGCTCAAGTTAAGGTTGGAGTGGACAACGTAATCAAAAAAATTGACAACATGCTGGGAGAGATGGACGTTCAAAAAGCGCAGATTGAACTGGCTTTAAGCGCAGCGAAAATGGGAGCTCAAGAAGTAATGAAAGCCCGAATAAGAGGCCAAGTTCAATATGAGCAGGTTAGTGAAAAAGTAAAGCCTTATGAAGAACGAATGACGCAGATTGATGAAGGTTTGATCAAATTACGGGATTCTATTAAGACTGATAAGGCTGCTGTTTTTGGCGGCAAATCATATACCGTGGAAGAACAAAAGAAACTTGCAGAGGAGCTAATCGATTCTAGGGAAAAAGCTGAATCTGAAATTTCTTCTGGTAAATCTTCGCGTGATTCGATGAAAAAAATGGTTGATAATTTAGTTTTGCAGGAAAATAAATATAAAGGCAAAATTCAGTCTTTGGAGTCCGAAATGTCTCGGATGGATACAGAGATTGAAGCAGCCAAAGCTCTTAAGGCCGCTTCTGCTAGTATGGGCGATAGTAATGCCACTTTAGATGAAAATCTTAAGGAGCTAGAAAAGAAAATCACCAATCTTAAGACGAATGTTAAAATTGTCTTAACAACTGAAGATGGAAAATGGGACGCCAAGAAGGCTGATACGGCGATTTCTGACTCCGAAGAGTTTTTAAAAGCCTCAAAAAAATCAACCAATACGCTTGATAGGATTGATAAGGCTTTGGGTAAATCTAAATAGGTTTTTTTGGTTTTGGGTGTTTAGAGAGGGAGAGAGATCTCCCTCTCTAATTAATTGGTTATATTGTTTTGGCTTCTATAATCGTAAAAACTCACTTTGATTAAGGTTGATTTTTTATGGCTTTTAACTTTAAAATTTGCGTTTTGATTTTTTAATCGTATACTTTTCTAATTTTTACTATTAATATGAACAAATTAAAAGTTTTTTAATGGCTTGAAAATATGATTCAAAGATTAATTTTATTATCATCTTTAATTTTCGTATCAGAAGGTTTTTCCCAAGTTGATAAAAATGTTTTTGTATCTCGGGTTGATATCGTTAAAAAGATTCTTTCCGCAGAGGGTTTTTCGGATCCTTTCAAAGATGCTGTTATAGAAAATATTAGAGCTAATCCTGGAAAAGACCGTTTGGTGGGGAAAGTTGGGGACAAATTTTTTGCAGTGGTTTTTCGAAAGGCTAGTTCACAAAACAAGGCTATATTAATTGCGGCTATGAGTAACGCCAAGGTTGTTTCGGCTAGTGATTGTCTTAGGTATTTTGTTCTTGATCAGGTTTTTTTTGAGAAAAAAATGAATAGGGGTGTTCTTGCTTATGAAGCGATTGCTAAAGCTTATAAAGAAACGCTGGTAACTGGGAAAATGGTACCAGATTTTCAATTAGCGGTGAATGTTGAGGGAATCGTTGTTGGGATTACGATTGCCAAGAGTTCGAATATGCAAGGGACCATAAGTACTTCGGGCGATAAGGCCGCTTTTATAAGTTGCTATCGTTTGTTGGCACATGCCGAAGCTGAAGGTTTTGTTGTAAAACGCAATTGGAAAGGGGCAATAAATGCTTTAGAGCACCTTGTGGATGTTCATGTTGATGACAGAACCACATGGGTTTCTCTTGGAAAATGCTGGGCTGGGCTTGATAATAGAAATGCGGCTTCCAAGGCGTATTCTAGAGCGTTAGATTTGTCTGAAAATGCGAGGAGCGAGTGGTTTGCTAATCTTGGGGAATTAGCGCTATCGCTCGGGGTTGATGGGGAGGAAGTTGCCCTAAAAGCTTTTTCAATGGCGTGTGATAGGTTTGAGGGCGAAAATAACACGTTCGACCCAAAGAAAGTTCCCTGAAAATTTTTATAGATCTATTCTAAAACAAGGAGTTTTTATGAAAAAGATAGTACAATTCGGAGTTGTTTTTTTTGCTTTTAATTTATTTTCATTTTCTGTTGCTCAAATTGCAGAAAAAAAAATCTCATCTGCTCCTTCTGCTGAAGATTTTTTAAATGAAATTAATTATAAACCTGTTTCTGAAGGTGGGAGTGGTGATGTTAAGGAGCCTGAAAAAATAAAAAAAGAAGATGGTGTCCTAAAGGCCGCATCTGTTCAAGATGCAGTTAATGCTGCAGCCGAAGAGCATCAGAAAATTGCTGCAAAAAAAGACGATGTAAGTGAAGGCCTTTCGACTATTGTTGCGTTTCCCAGCGGTATTGGTTTTGTAGCGTCTGGTGTAAGTAACTATGAGGTTTTTGGCAAAAACCCAACTGCCACAGCGATTTCAAGGCGAAATGCTTATGTGAGAGCCCATACAAAAGCAAAAATTCAACTTTATAAAATGATTAACGGTTTTGATAGCAAAGCAAAAACTATTGTTAAGGAATCTGTTCAAAATGAAATTGAAGCTAATGGTAACAAGAGTTCGTTCAAAGAAAATTTGTCAGAGTTAATTGAGCAGCGTGCAGAGGGAATGCTGGGTGGTTATTTGACCCATGAAGTTAAGGACGATGCTGACAATACGACTGTTACCGTTAGTTTATTCACAATTCCTAAGGATTTTAAAGTTAAAAGAATAACAACTAATATGGTGGAAGCTACTACACTCAAGGCTGGTGTAGATCGAATATTGACCGAAGTAAAAAATGGTCTGGTACCTCCGGTGGGTGGCCGAATTGTTAATATTGTTGGTTCGAATGAAAAGGCTTTTGTTGGGTTTGGTAGTGCCGTAATTGTAGATAGTAGTGTGCCTAGGATTAAAGCACAAAATCGTTCTAATGCTCAACGTTCTGCTCTGATGGCTGCAGATGACGCAGTTGGAACAATTCTTTTTAATCCTGATAGGCTTTCATGGGTTTCGCGATCGGCAGACACAACAAAAAGAGAAATGAATGACTTTGGGGATTCTGAAAAAGATGATCCACTTGCAGTTCCAGGTAAAAACAATTCGAAAAAGGTCGATGGTTATATTGACGCTTTTAAATCGATTAAAAAGTCGAGTGAGACTTTTTCAAGTATTCGAGAAAATAAACTTCCGCCTGGCCTCCAAAATCGGGTTTGGGATAGTGATGACAAGGGGTTTGTTTTTGCCATAAGTATTTGGATTCCAAGTGTTAGCGCTGCAGCAAAAGATATAGGCGCAGCAAGAAGTAAATCGATTCTTGAAGAAGAAGATTCTAAGTCAAATAAAGAAAAGGACTCCAAAAAAGATTTAGAAAAAGTTAAACCGTTGCCATCCGGTAAAATTAAAAATGATCTTTAATTATTTAGAAGCTGGGCAGACGTTTTGAGCTGCCCAGCTTATTTATTTTTATTTCAAGGAGTGGTAATTGTGGTGTACAATGGTGTTTTAAAAATTGTAATTTTATTAAGTGTCCTATGCTCATTTGCTTATTGCCAAGAAAAATCTGAGCTACCCACTAAAAATGATAATACTGATCATTCTAAAAACAAAACAATAATAACTCCTTTTTCTGAACATCGCGATTTTAATGTAAATCATTTTTTAACTCCAAAGCCTAGGTTGGAAGAAGAGCGCATTCAGCAATCAACTGTTTCTCCGTTCCTTGATTTAATGAAAGCATATGCGATCACATTTGGTTGGGCATTGATCGGTTCCATCTCCATGGGGGTTGGAATAATAATAACCCTTAAAATGGTTAACTGGTGTCACAAAGAAGTCGATGAATGGCAACTAATTAAGGATGGAAACATACCTATGGCCATTATCATGGCAGCACTGATCATTGCATTAGGTATGGTTGTTGCCTCCGTGACTAGAATTAACTGATTTTTTATTAAGTTTGGTTAATTATGACTAAATTAATGCGATCTTTTGCTGCATTCTTAATTATTTGTATTTTAGTTAGTATAGTTTTTGCTCAAAATAATAATGATAATAGCAGAATAGAAGTTATCACTGTTGAAGGCCGTGGGGCATCTGAAAATGATGCGTTGAAAGATGCTTTGATTATTGCCATAAAGCAGGTTAGCGGGGCCTATTCGATGGGTGAGACCTTGGTTAAAGATCAAAAGATTATCAAGGATAATCTTTATCAAGTTACTGAGGGGGTTGTCCGAAGTTATGAAGAAATTTCTGTTCGAAAAGATGAGTTCGGGGGTTATATCAAACTGGTTAAAGTTTCTGTTGAAAAAAGTCGGGTCTTAGCAAATCTTGCAATAAATGGCACTAACAGCAATATGCAGGACGGAAGGAAGATTTTTTCAGAGTTGGTTTCGCAATATGATCGAGAATCTGGGGGTAAAAATTTGCTAACTTCATTACTTCGAAGTTATCCTGAAAATATATTGGAAGGAAGTGCATATGGAAAACCCCACGTTGTTGAGAATGAAGATGATAATTTGGTTTTTGAAAATCAAATGAGAATTAAAATTAACGCTCTAAAGTATAATGAACTTTGTTTTAAACTTGATGAGGTTTTGAAGAGGATTTGTACAAATAAGGGTTTTTCATCTTTTTACGCGCAGGCTTTTTCTCCAATTGAGCAAGCCAAAATCCAAGGTTTTTTTGGTGATTATAATAATCTTCCCTCTGAATTAGGGCCTAAAACTTTTGCTTGGAAACCTTCAACTCAAGTTGAAAAATGGTGGACAAGAGATTTTGATGAAAAAAAGCAGATAGTTTTTCTTATAAACACTAAATTTGATCCGATAACTGGTTATACTGAATGGCGGTGGTATCATATTCCAAAAATCAATTTTGAAATTCACCCAATAACAATGGCCGTCAAATTTCGAGGAAGTCAGGGGATAATCCAAGGCGATTCTGTAGAAATAAAGCCCTGTTCAACTGGTTTGCATTTATATAGCAGGCAAATTCCCGATACAAAAGGTAATCGTCTGGGGATACAGGTTTTTCTTGGTCCTTTGTTTTTTAATGCCCCATTCTTTCAATCAGAGTATATTGTGCGTCGGAATTTAAAAATAAAATTAGAACAAGTTCGGTTAATTGAACAAATTTCTTATGAGTTTTATCATTCAGGGCGTGGCAAAAACGCTCTTGATTCATTAGTTCAAGATTCAAAAGCAGAACCCTCTGAATATTTAAAATCAAACATAGGTTCTTATTCTGAAAGAATTAATGCTCCTTCATCTTCAACTAATCCGAAAACGGGTTTTCGATCTTCTTCGCGATAGTTTGATTCTGAAAACTGTTGAGCTAGTAAAAATTGAGGAAATAGAATTTGTTTGGGTACTTGGTCTTTACTAAGTTGCTGAAAAATTTTTGAATCAATAGTAGGTCCTTTTCTAAGATTTTACACCGCAAGTTATGAAGACAAGCTGGATGATGGTGCTACTATCATTTTTTAGTAATAGCGGGAGATTTTTCTTATGGGTTTCGGATATTTGAAATTGTTTGTTTTTCTAAGAGTTATTGAAAAATCCTAGGGGGGTTACATAGCTTGTAAAGGATTTTTACAGAATGCTCACCAGTTTATCGACTTCCTAGGAGTAACGCCGATAAATGTGAAAGCATATGGAAGCGAAACGGACCCATTGTTTTTTTTGGTTTTCATTTAACACGTTATCTAAATGCGGTTGTTGTATCGAATTTATTCTGATAGCACCACATTTTTTTAGGAAGTTTAAACTTAAGTTCAGTTAAAAAGTTTAGGTTGGTATTGGCTCATTAGTTTAAAATCAAATTCTCATAGGAACCCAGCTCGCTTGGATTTACCCACGATAAATTAATTTGAAATAATAGGTGATACTGTAGTCGTCCATTTGGAAGGGATGGGCTTGTAAAACTGTTCCGGTACGATTCCAAAGATGGCACGACGGATCATCGGGAAACTAGTAATCTTGAAATGGACGAGCTGGGGCGATTGCGTTTATCAGATGCTTGTTGGAAAATCGAAGAGTATCATCGTAGCTTAAAACAAGTTACTAATGTGAAGGGTTGCCAATGCAGAAAGGCTAACGCCCAGCGGGTTCATATAGGATTAGGTTTTAACAATTTTTGGCTCTCAAGGAATGTTGATTTTGTGAAGAAAAAATTTGATGTCAACCAATGAGATACACTGAGGTTTGCATTTCGGGTTAGTCCCAACCATCGCACTTGGCTAATCAGGCAATAGTGTAAGTCTTAAATAAATTATGTTTTTTAAAATTTTAAAAAACTTTGATAGTTCAATAAAACTTATGTTCAATTTAAAATCAATAAAAATAATGCTTTCTTGTCCTCTAACTTTTTCAAAGTAACAAAATTTTATAGTAATTTTAAAATATAAATGATCTAATTATTTTAAGCTAACAAAAATAGTTAGTAAAATATATATGGAATTTTATTCTTTTTTATACGAGATAAAAATGGGATCAAGCAAAGAAATATTTATCAGTTATCGTCGTGATACTGGTTCTGAACTTGCTGAGATTATTAAAAAAGATTTGGATGCTCGAGGGTATAGCGTCTTTAAAGATACGCACGATCTAAAAGCAGGCCATTGGCAAGAAGCTTTAACTAAGCAAATTAACGCCTGCAAAGATTTCATTTTGCTGGTCACCCCAGGATCACTTGATCGTTGCAAAACTGACCCTAATGACATAGTACTTTTTGAAATTCGGCTTGCATTGGCAACTAGAAAAAACTTTATTTTGGTTGTAAAAAGAGCAAAAGACCAGTCCCCTAACGATTATTTTAAAGATCTACCATTAGCAATTGCGGATTTACCTAAGCACAATTGGGTTGAATACACAAATGATGATAGTGATGCTAAATTGCAAAAGATTCGTAGTTTTTTAAACAGCTCACCTTCAGTTTGGGAAATAGTCAATAACCGATACGGCAAACAAATTCTTGCAAGTGTGATTTGTGTTGGATTATTGGTTTGCGGACTGCTGGGATGGGGGATTTTTGGGCGAACTGGTAAAATTGAGAGCAAGATTGAAGAAATAACAAGCGACACTAAGGCAACCCTTGATATCACTGGGAATGTTCGTGAACAAAATCAAGAGATCGTCAAGGATACTGGAGTTCTGCGTAAGGATAGTGCAGACTTGATGAAGAAGACTCAGGAAATAGCCAAAAGTTCAAGTGCTGCGCAAAATGCATCTGAAAAATCGTTATCAACTGTGCAAAATATTGAAGGTAAACTTGATGATGTGAAAAAAACTATTAGGCAGTCTATTGGGACAAAAAATTTAGGTTTTGAATATGAAAATACTCAATTTCATCGTCAATACCAAACTGAGGTATTAGCAAAAGATGATGTTGGGAAAATGGGGCTCAAATCGCTTTTGGTTGAATATCAAAATTTAGTATCGTCTAATCCAAAAAATGCGATGTATCGCTATTTACTTGCGCGTTTGTATGATCAAGCAGAAAAATCTGACTTAGCATTAGTGGAAATCAAAGCAGGTTATGCCGTTGATGCTTCTTATATGTGGAATCGCCGTTACCTCCTGTATTTTGACACAACTCAACCTATCGATCTTGAAAAACGGTTAGCAATGGAAGTCGAACATTACAAAATTACACCAGATGAAGTTTCAATGTTTTCAAGTCCAGATCCATCGAAATTTATGAAAGCATTTGAGATGATTAAGGAAAGATTTCAAGCTGATCCAACCATTTCTGTTGATTTGAAAAATCTTAATTTTTGCTGGCATTTATTTAAATGTGTATCTGGGATGACTTATGCAAACGGAAAAGCCTTTAAAAGCTTAGTTGGGATGGAAGCTGTTTCTGAAAGAAATCTTGTTCAATTAAAGATTCTGGATGTTAAGACGGGCGTAGAAGCTTTAACCTTAATTGGGAAAACCCCTGTCAACATGGTAAGTTATGTCGATAATAAAGAGCGAATTGGGGTTACAAATTTAGTTCGGAATGTTAAATCAAGGAAAGTTGAACCATTAAACACAATTAGTCAATTACAAAAATCACTTATTTTTCCACCTATAGCCCTTCGTTTGTCAATTTCTGCGCAAAATCCGATGCTAAATTTAAATTCAATTAGGAAAAGAGAATTTAGTTTGGGGGGGCATTTGAGAAGTCAACCACCAATAGAAACTAAGGAGCTATTTGAACAATTTTTAACAAAGGGTATCAAAAAAATTGATTTAAAAAAAATGCTCGGATTACCGATAACAGAAATTGAAATAAGTGATGCTACAAATTTTTCTGATTTCTGGATTTACTTTTTTAGTCATCCATCTCCATGGGATCCTGATTCTAATTCTTTATTCGATTTAAAATTCACGGCACCGGTTGGAGAAAATAGTATAAGATTAGTTGATATTGTAAAAGTTACTAACGATTATAAAAACAACCTGAAAAAACCGATTGTTGATGCTGTAGAGATTCTTGCCCTATACCAAAAATTAAGAGCTATGAAAAACATTGATTTAAAAGGTCAAAAAATTCAAATCCCGATGGAAGCAAAAGTTTTTGTAAATTTTGGAGGCGTTTTAAGTTGTAAATTATTTAACTTAAATGAATTTGAAATCAATATTTTATATGGACCAAAAGCAAGTAGTACATATAGAGATGCCATCAAAATTGCTACTGACTTGGATTTGAAATGGCCGTCAGCAAATATTCAAGAAGAATTTAGTAAGCTTGCTAATAACGATTGGTTTAAATTTACAGGTACTGTCATCAATAATGAAGCTGGTAGATTGACTATAATTTCTGATAAGTTATTCAAGTGACAAATAAAATAACGATTTCTATTAAATATCATTAAACATTGGAAATCCTAGTTTTGTAAAAATACATTTGTGAAATTCCAACCATCAGGAAGTTTTTATGAGTAATTATTATTGTAATGCTGAGATTCTGTGGAGAGAGGGCTGGGGACAAACTCTGAACTATATAATTTTTGTCGTGAGCAAAAAGCGCAAAGCTATTTTAAGTAATCTTGAATTTTCAGATTACGAAAAAAAAGAAGATCTGTGTAAAGAGGCCCTTTGTATTACGGATTCGCTGCAAAATATTTTTCAAAATATCAATGATTTACTTGATATTTTAATTTTAGAAACATCATATTCGGAAAAAATTAAGATTAATCTTCAAGGATTTAAAGAAATTTTCCAATTGGAAACAGGAGTCTATTTAAATAGTTTTAAAGAACTCCTTGAGAAACATGTTGCCATTTTGTTTAATAAAGAAAATGGTGTATTTGAAAAAATTAATAATGAGTATTCATATTTTTCAAGCAGTTTTACGAATGCTAAAACAGGTGTTCATGGTATTTTGACAGGTAAATTTAAGTCAATTCTTAATGACCTAATGGGTTTAGATTTTGAATTAATTAGAAAAAAAGTTTTTTTAGAGGTGGAAGATAAAAGTACAGGAGTAATCTCGGCCCCGCCTGATTGGAAATCAGAACTTGCTCTTTTGCGGATTTATCAACTTGAATCGATGGATCCGGTTTATGGGGAATCCTCGGTTCAAGACCTTTTCGGGGAATATGAGTTTGCTGTAAAATTTTTAAGAAGACGAAAAAATGGCGAAAGTATGCATGATGAGCCTTTTTTAATTTCAAAAAAACCTGAAAAAAGAATGAAATTTAACCTAAAAAGTCTTGGTAATTCTGTTTTTGACTTAGAAGTAAATAAATTTGTGAATTATTTGTCCGAGTTGTATAAAGAAGAAAAAAATGAAACTGAAAAACAGTTAGTAGAAATTAAAGGCGCTTGGGAAAGTATTAATAAGGCCGAGCAGGAAAAAATTCAAAAACAAAAAGCGGATGAGGCTGAGCAAGAAAAAATTCAAAAACAAAAAGCGGATGAGGTCGAAAAGCAAAAAAAACAAAAAGTATATGAAGCTGAACAACAGGAAATTCGAAAAAAAAACGAACCTTCTTTTTTTTCAAGCTTATATGCTTTTTTCTTTTATTATAACTGCCCTAAATGTAGGAATCAATCGGGTATTTCGCAGGGGTCAAAGCAAGAGACTATTGCAGTATACCGTGATGATAAATCAAATAAAAATGTAAGGATATATTCAGATACAGAGTTTATAATATGTCGTAAGTGTAATTATTCTTGGCTTAGAAAAACTGAACATAGTACTCATCAGGGGTGTTGAATTTCTTTATGTTTTACTATTATTTTGTTCGTATGTGATTGGTAAACTGCAGGTGTATTGTACTTTAGCTTTTATATAAAATTGCTTCTTTGCAGTTCAATAATCTTGGTTACCATTTTTTTCGATTGAAGTATTTACTTAAGGTAAGCATAGTTGTGTGGTAAATTAGAATGTGTGATTGACGGGGCATACCTAATTGAATGCGATAAAGTTCCAAACTGAAATTGGACCTTGGGTTTTAGATTTTAAAGTAAACGATAATTATTTCTTAATTGATATTTTCTTGATAATTTTTATTTAACAAATTATTTTTCTTTCAAATTTATTTTAAACACCCTTAATTAATTGTTTTTATTGTTTAAGGTTTTTTACAATGCTATTTTTTTTCGTATTTACAAACGTGAAATGGTAGATCCCCCATATGTCGTTCACTGAATCTTTGACGGTCCGTATTTTCTTGTCTTCGACCTTCCGTGATTTCGGTGAGGAGCGCGATTTGCTAGTTCGGAAGGTATTTCCTAAGTTGCGTGCTAGACTTAGGGACCGGTTTGTTGAACTGGTTGATGTCGACCTTAGGTGGGGAATCACTGCCGAACAGGCGGAGCGGGGAGAGGTATTGCCTATCTGCCTTGCTGAGATTGATCGTGCTAGGCCTTATTTTATTGGAATGTTAGGTGAGAGGTATGGTTGGATTCCGCCTGCTGATAAATTTCCTTGCGAACTCCTTGATAGTCACGGCTGGTTGCGTGAACATTTGGGGGGCAAGAGTGTAACTGAATTTGAGATTCTGCACGGAGTACTAAATAATCCAGCCATGGCGGGTCGTGCTTTTTTCTACTTTCGTTCTTCCGAATACGCTTCCGCCAAGGGAGGAGATTATCTTGCAGCATCACCTGTTGATTCCGAACGCCAGCGTGAGCTGAAAGAAAGAATCCAATCCACGGGTTTTCCCGTTTTTGATGTTGCTAATCCTGAGAACTTAGCCACCCACCTAGAGCAGCGACTTTGGGATGAATTAGATGCCCGGTATCCTGCCGACTTGGTTCCTGATTTATTCGAGAAAGAAAATATTCGTCATCAGGCCTTTGCGTTGCCCAAGCGCAGGTTGTACCTTGGGGGGGCGGGGTATTTCCAGATGTTGGGGGAACTTTTAGGAGCCGGGAAACAGCGTATTGTTATTGAGGGTGATTCTGGTGCTGGTAAAAGTGCACTTTTGGCCAATTGGGCTTTCTGGCACCGTGAATGCCATCCAAGTGATCTCGTCCATGAATACTATTTAGATGCAAGTGGAGATTCGGGAGACCCGGTGCAACTTGCGGCCCGATGGATAGAGACAATTAGTCGACTGACGGGATCATCTCTTAAGCAATCTTTGGATACCGCAGAGGTTTTTGAACATTTGTCTCATTCTATGGCGGAAGCGAGTTCTTATGCAGAGAAGCATCAGCTCCGTTGGGTTTTCATTCTGGATTCCCTGAATAGTCTGACCGATCTAGGGGACTTGCGTTGGTTCCCAGAATTTCTGCCACCAAGAATACACTTGGTTGTTTCGTGTCTAGCAGGGGATGTCAGGGACGCCTTAGATTTGCGGGGATGCTGGTCCGGTCTGGATGTAAAACCCCTCACCGCAGAGCAAAGCAGGGAATTGTTGGTTAATTTTCTTGGCCGCTACAATAAGAACCTTCCAACCGCTTTGGTACGAAAGTTACTAGTCCACCACCTTTCCTCTAACCCACTGTTTCTGCGTACGCTGGCCGAAGAACTCCGACTTTTTGGTGTTCACGAGGAACTTGAGGGTCGACTGGATGAGTGCCTGAGAAGTAAGACTATTGATGATCTTTTTGAGAGAGTTTTGCAAAGAGTGGAGGGGGACTGTGGGCACGTAGTTGTAATTGGGGTTATGGAATCAATTTGGGCCAGCCGGTCCGGTCTTACCGAGGAAGAGATTCTGCGGATCAATGGGATTGTTCCGGCCGATTGGGCGGCTATCCGCTATGCGCTGGACGAGGCGCTGTTAGAATCGGCTGGTCGGATTACTTTCGCTCATGATCACATACGGGTAGCAGTTCGTGACAGGTACCTTCGAGACTCCACCCGACAAGTGGCCGTTCATAGACGGTTAGGTGAATGGTTTAGCCTTTTGTCGCCTAATGCTAGAAGGGCAGAAGAGGAACCTTGGCAATGGCGGAGTGCTAAGGATTGGGTGCGGTTAAAAGAATCCTTATTAGACCGGGAAATGTTCCAATTAGTATTTTACGAGCGGTCCGACGGTGAGTTGCTCGGTTACTGGCTGGAACTCGAAACTTTGGAAGAGACTGATTTTCAAAACGACATACACAAAGCTTGGGCCCGATGGTTTGACGGAACAAACAACCGTGAAAATCTTGAGTTATGTTTATGCTTGGTCGATTTTTTAGCTCACTCTGCCCGCTTAGGCGAGTTCACGCAGAATTTGGCCTTGCTGGCAGTGAATTTAGCAGAGTCTGTATACGGAATTGATCACTTGGAAACGGCAGACGCTTTAGCAACCCTTGGAAAAATATACGAGGAATTGGGCGATTTTGGACACGCCATGGATTGCAGCGAAAGAGCGCTTAATATTCGCAGAATAGTCTTCGGCCCTTGTGCCGAGGAGACCGCCTCTTCGATTAACCAGATGGCCAGACTCCATCAAAGTAATGGTGACCTAGAATCTGCCCGGGCTTTGTCTGCTGAGGCGTTGGCTATTGCCGAGGCGGCATTAGGAGCAAAAGATACACGTCTAGCCTCGGCCCTGTGCGGCTATGGGTCTATTCTGGTCTCCTTGGGTGAATACGGTGAATCTGAATCGTATCTCCGGCGGGCATTGAAGGTTAACGAGGATTCAGTTGGCCTAAGTCACCCCGACACTTCTGCCACAATGAGTAGCCTTGCCGTTCTTCTCCATAACCTTGGTCGCTGGGAAGAAGCGCTTTTGTTGAATACTAATGCCCTTGAGAGCAGGAAAAAAAGCCTAGGTGAATTCCATCCCCGGACAGCCGAGTCGATCAATAACATCGCATTGATCTATCAGGCGAGAGGCGATATGGAAAATGCATGGCCGATGCTCGAGTTGGCCCTCAAGATTAACCGGAAGGTGTTCGGAGAAAGCCATCCGGTGGTTGCCTTGGCTCTCAATAATCTGGCCCTGCTGCTTCACATGAAGAATCTTGCTGCGGATGCGGAGCATTGTTACCGTCAGGCGCTAGAAATCCAAATTGTCTTTTTCGGGCAGGATCATCCCGATAGCGCCCTCACCATGAGTAATTTGGCGTGCCTGCTTGAAGAGCGTGGGAATTTTGCCGAGGCGGAAATCCTTCACCGGTCATCATTGGAAATCAGAGAGAAAATTTTAGGCGATGAGCACCCTGATACGGGGAATGGTCTTAGTAATCTTGCTGAATTCTTAGTTTGTCGGGGTAGCTTAAAAGAGGCCATTGACCTACATTCAAGGGCTTTGCAGGTTCGGAAATTGGTCCTCGGTGATGATCACCCCCATACATTTTATTCCATGAATAACTTGGGAATGGCTCTGGATGATGACGGTGAACATGGCAAGGCTATAGGCCACCTTGAGGAGGCGGCCTTTGGTCTGTTTCGTCATTTTGGCCCCCAGTATTTCCAAACTAAGGACGTTTACAATAATGCGCTGGAGGTATGCCGGAAAATTACAGAGCCAGAAAAAGCGATCTCTTCCCTGAAAAGTTTGCTAGCCCTAGGCGAAAAGCTGTATGGAAGGGGCAGCCTAGATTTTTGTAAGGTCCTTTACTGTGTCGGTAATGCCCTGGTAGAGCATGGCGACATTTCAGGCGCTAGAGAGTTGTTGGAGGAAGAGATCCAGCTTGCGGGGAAACTTGAAGGTCCCGATTCGAAATCCTGCATCTCTAGCATAGAAAATCTCAGGAAAATTATCCGGAAGGCGAACTTGAATTAAAATGAGTTGCTTGTGATTGATAAAGCCTGGTTGTCATGCGTCATATAAAAAATATATTCATAAAGATTTTGAAGATTTAATTTATGCTGATATTTGCAAAATAATTTTATGCAAAAATATGATTGTTATTTATTTAACAAATACGCATGTTAAAATATATCTAATAAATACAGTGAAATTATTGATAAGGATCTTTAAATGTCATTCCTAATATTTGGTAACACTTGGGCTGGGGGATTACAGTTACCGCTAATTTCTGCAATACCTTTTGCTCTTGTTTTGTTTTTAATTGCAACGGTGCCGCTTTTTTTTAAAAATTTTTGGGAACCAGAAAAAAACAAGATTTTATTGATGGCATTTATAACCGTGCCAACAGTTTTGCAACTTTTATTTATCTCTGAAGCTACTAAAGGTGGAAGCATTTTGGCTTTAAAGCATGGATTGATTGATTATTTTTGTTTTATGAGTTTAATTGGGTCGCTGTACATCGTAGCAAGTGGAATTACAATTCGTTTTAATTTTCAGTTTAGCCCGTTATCGAATGTGATATTTCTTGGGATCGGCGCAATGCTTACAAATATTTTAGGTACCACTGGTGCTAGTGTTCTTTTATTTAAACCTTTTTCTCATGCTAATATAAATCGTTCCCATAAAGTTCATCTGGTTCTTTTTTTTATTTTTATCATTGGTAATATGGGTGGGCTTTTGACCCCGTTGGGAGACCCGCCTTTGTTTCTTGGTTTTTTAAACGGTATTGATTTTTTTTGGACAACCTCTTTATGGCCACAATGGTTTGTATCTAACATTTATCTTTTACTATGCTTTTTTTTAATTGATTTTTATTATTCAAAAAAAGGTCATACTGTTTTATTAGAAAAAGAAAAATCTCAAATTAATCAGGTTTGTATTTCTGGAAAGTACAGTTTTGCTTTTCTCTTCGTATTGATTATTTTGGTTCTTCTTCAATCCCCAACAATTGGAAAATTAGTTGGTGGTGTTTTCGGCAAAACAATTGGTGTTGATGATCTTACATTAGATTCTTTCTATGCGGCTTTTGCTCAGATTTTTGTAGCCATAGTTGCATTCACTGTAACTCCTTTAAAAATACGGAATGAAAATGATTTTTCAATTGCTCCAATTGTTGAAGTTGCAATTTTGTTCATTGCTATTTTTTTAACAATGATTCCCGCACTTGAGTTTCTAAGACAACAAAGTCTTGCGTTTCCCTTACATCACTCCTGGCAATATTTTTGGATCACAGGGGGGATGTCTTCGGTCTTGGATAATGCTCCGACATTTATGGCTTTCGCTTCTCTTGCTGCAGGATCTGAAAGTATTTCTATTCTACCTTTGACCAAGCCGGTTATCCTTTCAGCTATTTGTTGTGGAGCTGTTTTCATGGGAGCCAATACTTATATTGGTAACGGGCCGAATTTCTTGATTAAAGCTTTAGCTGAAAAAGATGGAATTGCGATGCCGAGTTTTTTTATGTATACCTTTTATGCATTACTTGTATTGTTGCCATTATATTTGTTTTTGACATTTTGTTTTTTCGTTTGAATCTAGCATTAATAATAATGTAAGCCCATCAAAGTATATTCTTGAAGTTAAATAATATAAATGAAACAATGAAATCTTAAGGTTACTTTCTTTAAAGTTTTTAATATGGGAATCCCGTATGCCTTCTGATGTTTTTATTAGTTATTCCCACATGGATAAAATTACCGCCGATTTTATGTGCGATACCCTTGAAGAAAATGGGATAAAATGCTGGGTCGCCCACCGTAATATGTTGCCAGGTAGCGAATGGCCGGGCCGCATAATTCAAGCAATCGAAAGTTCAAAAATAATGGTGCTGGTGTTTTCAAACCATTCAAATATTTCTAACCAAGTGATTCGGGAAGTTGAAAGAGCTGTATCAAAGAATGTCATAATAATACCGTTTAAAATTGTAGATGTGAAGATGTCCCTATCATTGGAGTATCTTGTAAGTGCATCTCATTGGCTGAATGCTTGTGATCAGCCACTCGAAAAAAAAATGATTGAGCTTGTCGGAAATATAAAAAAATTACTTTATGACAATAATTCTATTGGGCCTAAAGCCGAAAACAGTAAGGTTAAAAAACCAGAGATAAAAATTAAGTCTCCAATGCTTTTGAATTCAAATATTTTAATTGTTTTGTCTTTGATTATTATTGGGTTTCTTTTTTTTATGTATTTTTATAGTGCTAATCATGTCAGCCTAAACAATCATAAAATTAAATCTTCTTCTTCCAATAATATTGACAATGATCCTGTTTCTTCTTTGCCTTCTAAAAATTCCGGCAAAGATGTAAAAGAAACAAGCAACAATGAAACAAGCAACAATATTGGTAAGCCTTTTCAAAATTTCAAAATTGATCCTTTGTTTCAAAAATTATTTTTAGATAACCCCTTTTGGTTCGAACAAACTGGGGTAAAGATTGTTAAACTAAAAAATGGAAACACTATCTTAATTTCAATTGGGTCCGCTGTTTTAAAAAACAACACCCCAAATGCTAAATCAGAAGCTGAGAAAATTGCAAATATTAGAGCTTTGGCTAATTTTGCATCTTCAATTCACGGCGTGCAAGTTTCTAGAATTGAAAAGCTAAATGAAAAAAATCAAATAATAATTGAAAATGATAAGGAGGTTAACAAAAGTATTTCCGAACATTTAGAAATTACTGAAACAAAAGTCAACGGGTTAGTAAAAAACATGCAGGTGATAGGTACGTGGTATTCAAATGATGGTAGTATTTTTTACTTAGCTATTGGTAAATCTATTAATAAAGATGGGTTTCCTGTTGATATTCAATTAGACAATTAATTTTTATTATTTTTTTTAGCATGTCCCTTTTTCATTTTTAAGCAATTTTCATTTGTCTACCCGCGGTGACATTCCCTTTGAAAATGTTCAAAGCTATTATCTTCTCAGAAATGATTGCTGTCATTATTCCCGCCAATGTTGAGGTAAGAGGTATTATCTCAGATACCTCGTTTCTAGTATCGCGATTATTATTGCAAGCTTTGAGACCTTTGGATCGAAGTTAGAGTTTATAATGAGCATTAACTTATTTGTTTTTAAGGCATCAGGAACAACAGCACATTAAGAAGCGTTCGCATTCTGGTCGAGTTGATTACTTTTCGTCGTTGAAAGTTTAATTTTTTAACGAACACGATCTGTTGCTTATTGTTATTAAATAAATTTATGATTACTTTTATTTCTTTGTTTGTTTGTTTAACTTCTCACGCAATAGGGGCCAGTTTTAATCTCTACCTCAGACTCAAAGAACTCTGTGACCTATGGAGGTGATTGTTTGATGTTGGGCAAGCAAATCAGCAATTACATTATTGTGTACGGTCTGTTCTCTCGTGATGCCTCAGCGTTGGTTAGCATCGACCAGTTCTGGCGATCTTTCCTTGAACTGTAATCTCTGTTCAGGGAATACCTTGCACAATAATAAATCCTTTACTCTCCAATGTTGCGGAAGGCCATTGAGAATAATATTCGGGCGATTCTTATTGTGGGCTATGTAAAAGTTTTATTAATCTTTCGCCTTGATTGAAATATCATTTCTTGTATCATCATTTTCTTACTCAAGATATAATAGTACACATCAACACTTAAAAAAAGAGGCAAGCGATGAAATCTTTGTTGAAGATTTATTTGTTTTTAATCGTGATTATTCCTTTAAGTATTTATGTGATCTTTGAGGTTTGGCATGTGTTCGGTTGGAAGGCCATAACCCTTTCCATTTTTATTAATTCGTTCCTTGGGATAATTCTGAGGAACTTTATTGGATGCAAGACAAAAATAGCTGACGAGTATATGTTCAATCCTAAGGAGTTGCCCAAATACTTAGCAATGTTGGCGGCCACGATGGTTGGTGTATATCTTTACGTGCAACTAGGAAACCCTGAACTCTCCATCAATGATTGGAGATTTGGCATGGTTTGGATTGCGCTGGTGGTCTTCCTTCCGATCGCATTCCAGGTCAATAATTTGTTTCGTGACCGGAATGACTATGTTAAGATATCTGGTCATATGCTGACCTACCGTGACAACGATCACCATGGTGAATTCTCGCTAAAGGAGTTGAAACAGGCCGAGGTTGCAACCGGCGGCGATGTGAAACTGGTCTTCCTTGATGGCCGAGAGCGGTCTATCACGACGTCTGACATGAATTTTGGTTCCACCGAATTGTTGGAACTTGTCAACACCATCAACGAGATCTTGCCAAATCTAGATAGGTCTGTCTAGCACGTGTAGTAAACTTTAGTATTTTTGGGATTTATTTTGAAGGTTTTTGAAAAGAAGGGGCATTAAATATGTTCGAAGAATTTACTGTAAGGGGGTCAAAAGGGGGGTTTGCAAATACCAGCGACTTGTTTAGGGGCGATGAGTATCTTGGTTCATATAAGTCTATCCAGCACCTGATGCTTGATCTCAGCTTAAGATGGGGGCAAACAGAGTTTATCGGTTCAAAACTGTGGTCATTTACTCCAGAACAAATACCGAAATACCGAGGTGTTTTTCGTAGATGGTTTGAACCAATTGACTTTGGTGAGCGTCTTGTCACGTTTTCTAATAGTCTTACAGAAATAATCAATTTTATTGCAGATTATGACGATTTTTGTAGTAAAAATGAAAAATATTTCTCGAACCAAGGCACGGGAATTCATGTATGGGACCCAGTAAATAAAACTTATGAATTATGGGAAAATGCGTCTACCACAATAAATGGTATTTCGGGGCTTACCGATCTGAATGTACAGGTAAAACAGTCCGATGAAGTTAAGTCTAATTTAATTGATAGAGAACCAAGTGATTAAAAATAATTCTCTTACTGTCTCTTGGCAAAGACGATTTACTGCCTCCTTTTTGAAATAAGTAATTTTGGTTTTTTTAGAAAAATCGTTTTCACTTATTGGCAGAACTGAGGTTAAGAATGAAATCTATGATGCACTGGAATCTTCAAGACGCCTAATCGTTCTTGGCCGCAATATTGACAATTGTATTGTCCATTTGGGTTGAGGCTGAGTAGCGTGTACTTATTAACGAGAAACGTCCGGGTGGAAAGATTGGTAATGTAATAACAATGGCTAGGTATCTGTCCCTAAAAGGTTTGTCAATGACCTTAAGGCATTACGAATACTGAAATTCAAGGTGATTCATGTAAGAAGTTGCCTAACTATCTGAAATGCAATGCTCTTTAACTATGCGCCGTACCGACGGCAATTTCAGTGCTCTCTGCAAGTGGGAAAATGATTAGGCTTTGGATCGAGGTGGTTGTAAGCCGAGCAATTTATATATAGAGTTAAAATTCTGCTAGTTTTACCAAAAACACTTATGAAAGTACTCAAAACAAATCAAAAATAAATTTAACTAAAATGGGAAGTTGTTTAATTGCGGAAATAGGGTTCTAAATCTGCCTAAAGTGTCAAACAAAATTTCAACCTAAAACTGTATTTATGGGACAGTGTCGTTATTGTGTTTGCCAATCTCATCATAAATTAATTCGATGTTTTCTATCATTAAAAATAGGAAACTAAGTTCGTTTTCATTCCAGTTTTCTATGGATTATTTGCGCGGCCGCTCTCGTTTAATTCAAGTAATTTTTGTTCTTTCGTAAACCTTGCTCATTCTTTCTATGTGGCTACAGAATTGCCGGTCGGTCGAAAATGATCCCTTTGTAAATCAGATAGTTAGATATTGGTTTAGTGTGCTTTTCCTTTCAGCATTGTTGATAGAATTTCATATGTTTTTGTGTAAGAAAATATTCCTGCAACACAAATACCTGATGCTCCTCCAATTAATCCCCCTAAAAAATCTCCATGCATGCCGATGAGTTGAAAAATAAATGCTACAACTAATGGTGAAGCCCAAGAAAGGGTGAATATAAAAACAACCCAAAACGGTATCCATGGCCCGCCATATAAAGCATCTCTGCGGATTTTTTTTACATGACTGATAACAGCCAATGCCACAAAAATCGGCACGCCTATAAGTACCGACCACATCAAACCAATAAGCAAGCCATTTCCAACAGCATACAACAAAGACAAAGCCATATTGAAACCACTTGCGTCCGGTGGAATAACTTTATTTAATGCGCCACCAAAAAATGCGCCAACCAAGCCTACTATTACTTTTGGCTGTACTTCTGGTGTATATAGTCTTTCTGGCCCAATAAGTGGAGTTGATACAAGGCGGGTGCAGAGTTTTTCTATAGCTTCCTTTGCATATTCGTGAAAATATTTTACACCGTTTCTTCTTTGTATTTCTTCGATATCTTTTGGAAGCTTATCAGGAAAAGGTGGGGTGGATGCAAGTAACGGTATTACATTGGTGCCGTTTAGAAGTGCTCTTGCAACTTCTTTTCTGACAACATCATCTGGTTTATTTATTCGGTCTGGATCAAAATACGCTTTAGTTATTAGAACAATAAAATCGCGACATTCATCGATTCTTTGTTCGAGTTGGGTGTCCCACGCCCCTGATTCTAAGCCCTCCGAATCAAGAAATACATGAAATCCCTTCTTAGTAAGTTCTTCTACGAGATATCGGGCAAGTTCTGAGCCATCTGACCGACGATAACTAAGAAAAATATCGTAGGACTTTTTATTAACTGGTACTATTTCTTTTTTTTTGGGTGTAAAACCTGGTGGTGTCAATTTTGGGGGATTTGCTCTTGAGGGGTCCATTGAATCTCCATTGCATTTTTGATTTGTTTAGGCCTATTTCTGATTTCTTTTTTTTATGTCTTGCATGGTCTTATTTTCTATATCCTTGACAAATTCAAATGCGTCATTAGTTTTTTGATCAATATTTTTCATGATCGATTGAACTTCCGACTGCATTTTTTTTCCTTCTTCCTTAAGATTTCTTGTTTTTACTAATGAAAAACTGCGTGATGTAGATGCAAGAAGTATCAAACCAATAAAAAGGCCTGCTCCACCTATTGAATACCACTTCAAGTCTTCTTTGTTTCCAGAACTGATGAGGGTTTCATTGTGTTGGTAAACAACCGCTTGATCAGGATCGGGTAGTGGTGGGGCAGTGGGAAACAGTTCTTGCAAAGATCCAGCTTTTACCCAACTGGGTGAATTTTTTATCCAAACAAGGTCTGTTTGAGTTAGCTCGTTTGCCTTTACCATGTCTTGTAAGATATCAATACTTACAGGCCCGACTTGTTTGCCGTTTTTGTGAATATAATAAATGTTTTGTGCCATTATTACCTACTCTAAAAAAACATAATCTCAAAAACCAAGATATTTGTCATCAAGTATGATTTCAAGATTCTTAATGGTAACATTGGTTGTTATTGTTGTCTAGAAATCCATTACTAACCATATATTTATTTTCAAAAGTTGTTTTGCACTTATTTAGTTGGTTTACTTCTTTAAACTGCTTTCAGTTTCATATATCTTCAAATCTTGGTTTCAATTATTAAACGGAGTTGAATTTACCATGTCATCAAGCTTTAATTTCAATCCTAAAAAACGCCTTGTCCGGGTTTTTCTCAGTTCTACCTTCAGGGATTTTATCGAGGAACGGGATATCCTTGTAAAAAGAGTTTTCCCCGAACTTCGTCAATTCTGCAGAGATCGCTTTGTCGAACTTGTTGAAGTTGATTTGCGCTGGGGCATTACCGCTGAACAATCTGAAAAAGGCGAGGTGCTGCCTATTTGCCTTAAGGAAATAACCCGGTGTAGGCCAGGGGCCAATGAAAGCGATAGCCCTTATTTCGTCGGCATGCTTGGCGAACGCTATGGCTGGGTTCCCGAGATTGAAAGCAAAGCTTTTCCTCAAGAACTGCTCGAGGAACAACCTTGGCTTAAAGAGCATATGGGTGGCAAAAGTGTTACGGAATTGGAAATACTGCATGGCGTTCTTCGTAATAAATCAATGATTGGCAAGGCCTTCTTTTATTTCCGCGATCCAACCTATGTGAATAAAATCGATAACGCTCAATCAAAGAATTTTGTTTCTGAAAAGCCAGAAGAATATCAAAAATTACAAATACTCAAATCTGATATTCGAGATCGAAAGGCAGATTTTCTTGTTCGGGAAAATTACAGTTCGCCAGAAGATCTTGGTAAGCTCCTTCTAGAAGATTTGAAAGATGCTGTTATAAGGGCTTTTCCTTTGGATGAAGTTCCAGATTTTCATACTCGCGAATCCTTGGATCACTTTGTTTTTCTTGAAAGTCGAACCCGTGCTTATGTTCCCTTGGATGGATTGTTTGAAAAACTTGATCAATTTGCTGCTGGCCAAAACGATTTGCAGGAAAATGATAACGATTCAGACCCCGATGAAGCCCAAGAAGACGATGCCAATGAAGAGGATAAACCCAGCCTTCCATTTGTTATTCGTGGTGATTCAGGCGGCGGTAAAAGCGCTCTCCTTGCATCTTGGTTTTCTAATTTTGAACAAAACCAGCAAAATAGTGATAATACCCAAAGTAAATTCGACAAACGCCCATTCCGTTTTATTCATTTTATCGGGGGTACTCCATCTAGCGTTTATGCAGAATCTCTTCTCCGTAGATTATTAGAAGAAATCAAACGCTATGGCGCTTCCCCATCTGGTGAACTAATCGCCACCGACCTTCCCGGCTTGGCAGCTCAATTGCCCCGCTGGCTTGACACCCTTTCTTCCAAGGGTGGTGGCGTCTTGATTTTTGATGCACTCAATCAATTGGCAATCCCACTTGAACGCGAATTGGATTGGCTGCCCGCCCGCTGGCCTTCCAACATTCGCATCATTCTAAGTGTCCTTCCCGGCGATGCTTTGCGCGCCATGGATAAGCGGGGTTGGTTGCTGCCAGAATCAACACTAGTGGTTAAACCTCTAACTCCAAACGAACGCGAAAAAATCGCACTCGCTTACCTCAAGTTTTTTAACAAAGGATTGGAACCTAAACTTTTAAATCATCTTCTTGCTGCAGAACAATCTAAAAATCCGTTGTTCCTAAGAACTGTGCTTGAGGAATTACGGGTCCGTTCTAGCTATGAACAGCTCCAAGCGCATCTTGATAACCTGCTTAAGGCTGCAGGGCCATCAGAATTATTCGTAATGGTGCTCAAAAATTTGGAAGCTGATTTTGAATTGCAGATAAAATCAATGTTTCAAGATTTGAAGGAAGCAAATCCTTCACAAGGTGATCCGTCCATCCAGATGAATAATTACCTTCATACGAAGGATAATCCTGGGCTTGTTCATCGTCTTTTCGAAGTAATGGGCGCTGCCTTTAGGGGCTTAAGTGAAAGTGAATTACTGCAAATTCTTTCTCCTTCAGAAAAGCCTTCTGAACAACCGATTCCCCGTTCCTTGCTTGCGCCGGTATTTCTAGCCCTAGGCGATTCCCTTTTAAGCAAAGATGGTCAACTTAGCTTTTTTCATGATTACCTTCGTCAGGCCGTTTTAAAAGAATATTTGGATGAAGAAAAAGAACAGATCGACAGTAACAACCTATTAGCTCTTCCCCTCCTGAATTGGAACAAAGGGGCTTATTCAAGTTCCCTTGAGCAATATGGCCATGAACATGGATATAGCCATCTTCTTGCACGGGTTACGGGTGTTGGCAAACCTATGCTTGCCCCAGAAAATCTTGAGAAGGCTTTGGATCTCATTCAAGATTCTTCGTGTTTAGATGCAGGTGCAGTAAGCCTGGGCAATCATGAACCATTCAGGCGTTCATTAAATTTGATTAGGGAAACGCTTGCTAGGGATAAACCCGAAAAACTCAAAGCAGGTGTTGAACTTACCGTGCTTGCAATCACAAAACCCAAACAGCTTCAGTATCACCTCAAGAAAACTTTGGAATCTAAAGGTAAAGAAGGCGACTGGAGTACGGTACTTAGGCTAAGCGATGTAGAGCAAGAAACTGATGGGAAGATTTTGGCGGGAATTCGTGCGTTGATTCATGCAAATAATGCGCCCGATCCATCTTGGGTTACCAAAATGGAAAGGCTGGCAGATTCAACTTCCAGCGGGCCAGAGTGGAAAGAACTTATCCAAAGAATCAAAATTAACTTAAAATCATTGGCAACCGAAAACAAACCATGAAAATTACTATTCGACCTGATCCTGATTGCATTGAATTGATCCGTTCAAAATTCAAAGATATGGTTATCGATTTTTTGAAGTCGGTTGGGATCTCAGAAAAAGATGCTAAAAACTGGGAAGCAACCCAGACTATTGAGATCAATGAAAACGATCCACCATTAGTTGAGTTTTTCAATAGGAAATGCTATCTTTCTGATGAACTTTTTGCAAAAACCGAATGGGTTTTTCAGTTTGCAAAGGAAGAGCTTTTTACATCCTTTATAATTTCCGGCCATGTTGTTTACTGTAAAATTCAAAAACCTGATGGATTAAAATCCTTGCCCCAAAATCTTTTGAATTTAGATTGCCACAATGACCAAGTTGAAACTTTAAACGATTACTTCCCCGAACTTAAAAACCTTCCACTCCTTAAAAGTATTAGCTTCATCGGTTTTGAAAACTTAAAAGATATCTCATTACTTGATAAACTTATTAATTTAAAATCACTTGCTTTTAGAGGTTGTCGATTACTTACAGATATAAGTAGTCTTGCTGATTTAGTCAATTTGAAATCGCTTGACTTTAATAGTTGTTACCCACTAACAGATATAAGTAGTCTCGCTGGGTTAGTCAATTTGCAATCCCTTAGTCTTAGTTTTTGCAGATCACTTACAAATATAAGTAGTCTCGCTGGGTTAGTCAATTTGCAATCCCTTAATTTAGCTGTTTGTAGCTCGTTGAAAGATATAAGTAGTTTATCTGGGTTGTTAAATTTGCAATCCCTTGACCTTATGGGTTGTGAATCACTGGTAGACAGGAGTAGTATTAATAAACTTGTTAATTTGAAATCGCTGGTTTTTAGTGGTTATAAATTAATGAAAGACACAAATAGTCTTGTTAAGTTATCTAATTTGCAATCGCTTGACCTTAGTTTTTGTAAATCACTAACAGATATAAGTGGTCTTGCTAAGTTAATTAATTTGCAATCGCTTAATCTTAAAGATTGCAAGCGCCTTGAAGACTACTCTTCCTTAAAAAATTGTTATGCTCTTAAAGATTTTAACAATAGCAAAATGGACCCTCTTGAATTAGCAGAACTACTTACCTTTCTTGCAGTTCAACGAAAAGATATTTCTTTTATTTCCGAAAAAGCTGATTCTTGGCTTCAAGAACTTGAATGGGGCTTATGTCGAAATCACTCATTATCTAATGATCTAGCTTGTTCACTTTCAAAAGGGTTTGTTTTAGCTAATCTTTATGAACTTGGGTTATCGTTTCATCAAACCTTGCTCAATCATCCCAATGCTGGGATTGCTCCTTGGAAAATCTGGTTTAGTGAAAACCTTAAAACCTTTAGCTGGGATAAAATTACAAAGTTGTCGGAATTAACCAAACCTAACGAATTAACCTTTGGCGCGATTGGTGGCATATCATCTTGTTTGCCTCCTTTAGAGGGTGACCCTGCCCAGATTGCCTGGGCAAAAAAATGGATTTTAGATATTCATTTGCTTCTTAATAATAACCCTAACTTTCTTAAGCCCGCTGCAGCAGAATGGTGCCTAGCATTAAAGCGGCTTGGTAAAGATGAACTACTTAGAGAATGGATCGAGAAATTTACTGATCCTTCCGATCCATTTGCCTTGGACCCTATCAACAAAGTTTTCTCAGCCTATGCTCTAGACCTTAATAATAGCGAATCTGCATTGGAATATGCCCTTAAGATAAATGATCTCAATCTTCGTGATGAATCAATCCTTAATCTTACCCAACAATTTATAAAGGAAGGCGAAACCTCCAAGGCGGGAGAATTCTTGTTTTTATTAACTCAGATAGAATCCAGAATTCAACTTGCATATAGCCTTGCAGAAGATGCTGCTTATTTAAAAATTGATGAAAACGCACATCGGCTACTTGCAGCCTGTGGCGATAACCCCCAATCCCTTGCAAGCATTTTAGATAAGCTCCGGCTTGCCAATCCCGCTTCAGAAATCTTGAAATTCATGCATGAAAAACTAAGTGATGAAAGCAGATTGCATATTCCAGCATCACTAATAATGCAAGAGTGCAACTATTTTACAAACATTTTACTTAAAATAAAAGATTCAAGTCAATTAGTAAAAATCCAGCAAGTAATCGAATCTATTATGAAATTTAGTTGAGGTAAAACCATGAAAATTAACATTCGACCAGATCCCGATTGCTTTAAATTTATCGGTTCAGAATTCGAAGATAGGTATATCGTGTATTTAAAGAAAGTAATGATTATCACGTTTTTGAAATCGGTAGGTATTCCTGAAATAGATGCTGAAAATTGGGCGGCAACACATACCATCGAGATCAATGAAAACAATCCCCCGTTGGTTACTGTTTTTAATATGAGGTGTTCTCTTTCTGACGAAATTTTTGCAAAATCTGAATGGGTGTTTAAGTTATCAAAAGAAAAGTACTTTACATCATTTATAATTTCTGGCCATGCTGTTTGCTGTGATCTTTTAAACTCTAATGGATTAAAACACTTACCCAAAAATCTTTTAAATTTGCATTGTAGTACTGACGAAATCGAAACGTTAAATGAACACTTCCAAGAACTTAAAAACATTCCAAGCCTTAAAAGAATTATTTTTAACAATTGTAAAAAATTAAAAAATATTTCTTTGCTAGATAACCTTGTTAATTTGGAATCGGTGCATTTAGGTAATTGTTTGGCGCTTGTTGATATAAGCAATCTTGCTGAGTTGGTTAGTTTGCAATCACTTTATTTAAGTGGCTGTAATTCGCTAACAAATATAAGTTGTCTATCTAAATTGGTGAATTTAAAATCGCTTATTCTTGGAGGTTGTGATTCCCTGAAAGATATAAGTTATCTATCTGGGTTGTTGAATTTGCAATCGCTAAGTTTAGATAATTGTAAATCACTCACAGATATAAGTGATCTATCAAGGTTGGTAAATTTGAAAACGGTAAAGCTTACTGATTGTAAATCGCTTACAGATATAAGCAGTCTTGCTAGGGTGTTAAATTTGGAAACGCTTAACCTTAATTCTTGTGAATCGCTGACAGATGTAAGTGGTTTGTCTGGATTATTGAATTTGCAATCGCTTAACCTTAGCTATTGTAAATCGCTAACAGATATAAGTAGTCTTGCTGGATTGTTGGATTTGCAATCGCTTGACCTTAAGGGATGCAAATCACTAACTTATATAAGCAGTATTAGTCTTGATAAATTATTGAATTTGCAATCGCTTAACCTTAGCTATTGTGAATCGCTGACAGATGTAAGTGGTCTTGCTAAGTTAATTAATTTGCAATCGCTTGACCTTGCCTATTGTGAGTCATTAACAGATATAAGTAGTCTTGCTGGATTGTTGGATTTGCAATCGCTTAAACTTAATTCTTGTAAATCGCTTACAGATATAAGCATTCTTGGTGAGTTATTAAATTTGCAATCGCTTGATCTTAGTGGTTGTAAATCGCTTACGGATATTAGTGGTATATCTGGGTTAGTAAATTTAAAAATGCTTGATCTTTATAATTGTCCGGTAACAGATATAAATTGTCTATCTGGGTTGTTGAATTTGCAATCCCTTTACCTTTATAATTGGGATTCACTTACAGATACAAATGTTCTGTCTAGGTTGTTGAATTTACAATCGCTTTGTTTAAATAATTTTGAATCAATCACAGATATTAGTGATCTATCAAGGTTGTTAAATTTGAAAGTGCTCAATATTGAAGGATGTATGCGTATTCAAAGTTTTTCCCCTTTAAGAAGATGCTTAGCTCTTAATGATTTAAAAGAAAGCAAAATGCATCCTGCTGAATTAGCAGAACTTTTATGTTTTCTTGCGATACAACGAAAAGATATTTTTTTTATTTACGAAAAAACTTATCATTGGCTTAATGAACTTGTATTTAGTTTAGACCAAAACCATACATCTACTAATGATTTAGCCTGTTCACTTGCGCAAGGGATTGTTTTGGCTAATCTTGAGGAAGTTGGCTTATCGTTTCATCAAACCTTGGTCAATCATTCCGATATTGGGATTTCCCCTTGGAAAATCTGGTTTAGCGAAAACCTTAAAACCTTTGGTTGGGATAAATTTCAGAAATTGGCGGAATTAAGCAAACCTTCTGAATTAACCTTTGGCGCGATTGGTGGCATATCCTCTTGTTTATCTTTTAAGGAGGGTGACCCTACCCAGATTGCATGGGCAAAAAAATGGATTTCTGAAATTCATTCTCTTCATAATAATAACCCTAACTTCCTTAAGCCTGCTGCAGCAGAATGGTGTTTGGCATTAAAGCGACTTGGTGAAGATGAACTTCTTAGAGGGTGGATCGAGAAATTTACTGATCCATCGGATCTATCTGCCTTGGACCCTATCAAAAAAGTTTTCTCAGCCTATGCTCTAGACCTAAATAATAGCGAATCTGCATTGGAATATGCTTTTAAGATAAATGATCCCAAGATTCGTGATGAATCCATTCTTAACCTTGCCCAACAATTTATAAAGGAAGGCGAAACCACCAAGTCGGGGGAGTTCTTGTTTTTATTAACTCAGGTGGAATCCAGAACGCAACTTGCATATAGCCTTGCAGAAGATGCCGCCTATTTAAAAAGTGATGAAAATGCACATCGGCTACTTGCAGCCTGTGGCGATAGCCCCCAATCTCTAGCGAGCATTTTAGATAAACTCCGGCTTGCCAATCCCGATTCAGAAATCTTAGAAATCATGCATGAAAAATTGAGTGATGAAAGCATATCAGAAATCCCAGCATCATTAATAATGCAAGAGAGCAACAGTTTTACAAATACTCTGTTTAAAATAAAAGATCCCAGTCAATTAGTAAATATCCAGCAAGCAATTGATTCTATTATGAAATCTAGCTAAGGAAACCTATGCAAATTACCATTCGACCAGATCCTGATTGCATTGAATTGATCCGTGCAGAATTTAAAGATATGGTTATCGGTTTTTTGAAGTCCGTTGGAATCCCTGCTAAAGATGCAGAAAACTGGGAGACAATACATACTGTTGAGATCAATGAAATCGAACCACCGTTAGTCGATGTTTTCGAAATCACGTGTTTTCTCCCTGCTGAACTTTTTACAAAACCAGAGTGGGTGTTTGAGTTTGGAAAAGAAAAATATTGTACTTCATTCGTTATTTCTTGGCATGTTGTTTGCTTTAAAATCAGAAAAACTGATGGGTTAAAATATCTACACAAAAACTTAGTGAATATATATTGCCATGGTTTCGAAGTTGAAACTTTAAACGAACACTTCCAAGAACTTAAAAACCTTCCAAGACTTAAAAGCATTAGTTTTAAAGATTGTACAAAATTGAAAGATATCTCCTTACTCGAAAATTTAGTTAATTTGCAATCGATGGATTTAGGGTTTTGTTTGGAGCTTGTTGATATAAGCAGTTTATCTGGGTTAGTTAATTTGCAAGTACTTGATCTTCATTTTTGTAGATCGCTAACAGATATAAGCAGTTTATTTGGGTTGATAAGTTTGAAAACGCTTAATCTTCATGATTGTTGTTCGGTTACGGATATAAGTGGTCTTTCAAATTTGGTAAATTTGAAAACGCTTAATCTTCGTAATTGTAGATCGGTTACGAATATTAGTGGTCTGTCAAATTTGGTAAATTTGAAAACGCTTAATCTTAAAGATTGTGATTCACCAACAGATATAAGTGATTTATCGGGACTGGTTAATTTGCAAACCCTTGATCTTGGTGGATTTGCTTTTATCAAAGATATAAGTAGTCTATCTGGTTTAATTAAATTGCAATCGCTTCACCTTGATTATTTTAGATCACTAACAGATATAAGTTGTCTATCTGGTTTAATTAAATTGCAATCGCTAATTCTTCATCGTTGTACTAATCTAATAAATATAAATGGTTTATCTGGACTTGTTAATTTGCAAACCCTTTATATTCAAAATTGCAACTCGCTTACTGATATAAGTAGTCTATCTGGTTTGGTAAATATGCAAACGCTTGATCTTAGCCGTTGCAACTCGCTTACTGATATAAGTAGTCTATCTGGTTTGGTAAATATGCAAACGCTTGATCTTAGCCGTTGCAACTCGCTTACTGATATAAGTAGTCTATCTGGATTGGTAAATATGCAAACGCTTGATCTTAGCCGTTGCAACTCGCTTACTGATATAAGTAGTCTATCTGGTTTGGTAAATATGCAAACGCTTGATCTTAGCCGTTGCAACTCGCTTACTGATATAATTTGTCTCGATGGATTAATAAATTTGAAAAAGCTTAATCTTGAATATTGCGTATCGCTTACCGATATAAGTGGTATATCTGCACTTGTTAATTTGCAAACCCTTTATCTTCAAAATTGCAAATCGCTTACAGATATAAGTAGTTTATCTGGTTTAGTCAAATTGCAATCGCTTAGTCTTGAAAACTGTAAAAGAATCCAAAACTTCTCTCCCTTAAGAAAATGTTTAGCCCTTAAAGAAATCAATGAAAGCAATATGCACCCAGTTGAATCCGCAGAACTACTTTGCTTTCTTGCAGTTCAACGAAAAGATATCCCTTTTATTTCCGAAAAAGCTAATTCTTGGCTTCAAGAACTTAAACTAGGTTTAGGCCAAAACCATTCGTCTGCTAATGATTTAGCCTGTTCACTTGCCCAAGGCCTTATTATGGCTAATCTTGATGAAGTTGGCTTATCGTTTCATCAAACCCTACTTAATAATCTCAATGTAGGAATTACCCCTTGGAAAAGCTGGTTTAGTGAAAACCTTAAAGCCTTTGGTTGGGATAAAATTCAGAAATTGGCAGAATCAAATCAATCTAGAGAATTAACCTTTGGCGCAATTGCTGGAATATCATCTTGTTTACCTTCCTTAGATGGTGACCCTGCACAGATTGCCTGGGCCAAAAAATGGATTTCTGAAATTCATTCGCTTCATAATAATAACCATAACTTTCTTAAACCCGCTGCAGCGGAATGGTGCCTAGCATTAAAGCGAATTGGGGAAGATGAACTTCTAAGAGAATGGATCGAGAAATTTACTGATCCATCTGATCCATCCGCTTTGGATCCTATCAACAAAGTTTTCTCAGCCTATGCACTAGACCTAAATGATAGCGAGTCTGCATTGGAATATGCCTTTAAGATAAATGATCCCAAACTTCGGGATGAATCAATCCTTAATCTTGCCCAACAATTTATACAGGAAGGCGAAACCTCCAAGGCGGGTGATTTCTTATTTTTATTAACTCAAATAGAATCCAGAACTCAACTTGCATATAGCCTTGCAGAAGATGCTGCATATTTAAAAATTGATGAAAACGTACATCGGCTACTTGCAGCCTGTGGCGATAACCCACAATCCCTAGCTAGCATTTTAGATAAACTCCGGCTTGCCAATCCCGCTTCTGAAATCTTGAAATTCATGCATGATAATCTAGGGGGCGAAAAAGATTTGAAGATCTCAGGGAATCAAAAAATGCAATTTATAAATTTAATTGGTAATTCAGTATTAAATATAAACGATTCGGACCGATTTGCAAAAATTCAAAAAAGAATTGTATCTGAATTAAACTCTAACTGAGAAAAACAATGATAATTACCATTCGACCAGATCCAGATTGCATTGAATTAATCCGTTCAGGTTTAAAAGAAAGGACTATCGATTTTTTGAAGTCGGTAGGTATCTCAAAAATAGATGCTGAAAACTGGGAAGCAGGACATACTATTGAGATTAATGAAAACGCCCCACCATTGGTTGATGTTTTCAGCATGAAGTGCTATCTTCCTGACGAACTTTTTACAAAACCCGAATGGGTTTTTCAGTTTAAAAAGGAAAGATTTTTTACATCGTTTATAATTTCTGGCTATGCAATTTGCTGTGATCTTTTAGATATCGAAGGATTAAAACACTCACCTAAAAATATTTTAAATTTGTCGTGTGTAGGTTACGATGAAGAAACTTTAAACGAACACTTCCAAGAACTTAAAAACCTTCTAAGCATTAGAAGTATTAGTTTTAATAATTGTACAAAATTAAAAGATATTTCATTACTTAAAAACCTTGTTAATTTGCAATCGCTAGATTTAGGTAATTGTAGATCGCTAACAGATATAAGCAATCTTGCTGGGTTGTTGAATTTGGAAAGGATTAATCTTAGTGATTGTGAATTGCTGACAGATATAAGCAGTTTATCTGGGTTGTTGAATTTAAAAGCGCTTAATCTTGAAAGTTGTCGCTCTCTCGCAGATATAAGCGGTCTTACCAGATTGGTATATTTGCAATCGCTGGATTTAGGTAATTGTTCGGAGCTTGTTGATATAAGCAGTTTAATTGGGTTAGTTAATTTGCAAGTGCTTGATCTTCATTTTTGTGGATCGCTTACTCATATAAGCAATTTGTCTGCGTTGACGAATTTGCGATCGATTGATCTTTATGATTGTAGAGCTCTTACTAATATAAACGGTTTATCCGAATTATTAAATTTGCAAACGCTTAATCTTGGTTGGTGCAATTCATTAGTAGATATAAGTTGTTTATCTAAGTTGTTAAATTTACAAACGCTTGGTCTTGATAATTGTGGATCACTTACCAACATAAGCGTTATATCTGGGTTAAAAAATTTGCAAACACTTAAGCTTGGCTTTTGTAAATCTCTTACAGATATTCAATTTTTTTTTGATTTACGCACTTTGTCAGAATTATTTAATTTAAAATTACTCGATCTTAGTGGTTATAAATCGCTTACAGATACAAGTAGTCTATCTGGGTTAGTTAATTTACAAACGCTTAAGCTTAGCTCATGTGGATCGCTAACAGGCATAAGTAGTCTTTCTGGGTTGTTTAATTTGCGATCGCTTGATTTTAGTTGGTGCGGATCGCTAACAGACATAAGTAGTCTTTCTGGGTTGTTTAATTTGCAAACACTTAATCTTAGTTGGTGTGGATCGCTTGCCGATATAACAAGTTTGTACGGATTACTAAATTTGCAAACGCTTGTTATTAAAGGATTCAAGCGCATCCAAAATTATTATTTTTTAAGAAATTATATAGCTCTTAAAGAATTTAATGATAGCAAAATGCATCCTGTAGAGTTATCAGAACTGCTTTGCTTTCATGCAGTTCAACGAAAAGATATAATTTTTATTTCACAAAATGCTTATTTGTGGCTTAGGGAACTTAAATTGGGTTTAGATCAAAAGCATTCATGTACTCATGATCTAGCCTGTTCACTTGCACAAGGCATTGTTTTGGCCAATCTTGAAGAACTTGGAGTTAAATTTCATCAAACTCTAATTGACAATAAGAATACCAGTGCAGTCCCTTGGAAAATCTGGCTAAGTGAAAACCTTAAAACCTTTGGTTGGGATAAAATTCAGAAATTGGTAGAATTAAATCAATCTAGCGAATTAACCTTTGGGGCGATTGGTGGCTTATCATCTTGTTTACCTTTTATGGAGAGTGCCCCAGTCCAGATTGCCTGGGCCAAAAAATGGATTTCTGAAATTCATTCTCTTCATAATAACAACCCTAACTTCCTTAAACCCGCTGCAGCGGAATGGTGCCTTGCATTAAAGCGACTTAATGAAAATAATCTTCTTAGAGAATGGATTGAGAAATTTACTGATCCATCCGACCCATCTGCCTTGGATCCTATCAACAAAGTTTTCTCAGCCTATGCTCTAGACCTAAATGATTGCGAATCTGCATTGGAATATGCTCTTAAGATAAATGATCCCAAGCTTCGTGATGAATCTATTCTTAATCTTGCCCTGCAATTTATAAAAGCAAGCGAAACCTCCAAGGCGGGAGAATTCCTGTTTTTATTAACTCAGATAGAATCCAGAACTCAACTTGCATATAGCCTTGCAGAAGATACTACATATTTAAAAAGTGATGAAAACGCACATCGGCTACTTGCAGCGTGTGGGGATAACCCCCAATCCCTTGCTAGCATTTTCGATAAACTTCGGATTGCCAATCTTGATTCTAAAATCTTAAAAATCATGAATGAAAAACTGAGTGGGCAAAGCAGATCCCAAATTTCAGGATCATTAATAATGCAAGAGAGCAACAGTTTAACAAACACTCTGCTTAAAATAAAAGATTCAAGTCAATTAGTAAAAATCCGTCAAGCAATTGACTCTGTTATGAAATCTAGTTAAGGCAAACCATGAAAATTACCATTCGTCCAGACCCTGATTGTATTGAATTGATCAATTCAGAATTCAAAGATATGATTATCGTTTTTTTGAAGTCGATAGGCGTCCCTGCTAAAGATGCCGAAAGCTGTGAAGCAACGCATACTGTTGAGATTAATAAAAACGCTCCACCATTGGTTGAAGTTTTCCGTATGAAGTGCTTCCTTCCCTACGAACTTTTTGCAAAAACCGAATGGGTTTTTAAATTTGCAAAGGAAGAATTTTTTATATCGTTCATAATTTCTGGCGAAACAGTTTCTTGCAAGCTATTAAAGACTTTAGGGTTAAAATATTTGCCAAAAAATATAATTAATTTATATTCTGGCAATCACATATTTAAAACTTTAAATGAAAAATTTCAAGAACTTAAAAACTTTCCAGGTCTGAAAAGCATTAGTTTTGAATCTTCGTACAAATTATTAAATATTTCGTTGCTTGAAAACCTTATTAATTTGCAACGCCTTGATCTTCATAATTGCAAATCGCTAACCGATATCACCAGTTTATCCGGGTTGTTAAATTTGCAATCGCTTAGTCTTAACTGGTGTGAATCGCTAACCGATATCAGCAGTTTATCTGGGTTAGTTAATTTGCAATCACTAGATTTTCACAATTGCAAATCGCTAACCGATATCACCAGTTTATCCGGGTTGTTAAATTTGCAATCGCTTAGTCTTAACTGGTGTGAATCGCTAACCGATATTAGCAGTTTATCTGGGTTAGTTAATTTACAAACTCTTGATCTTCACAATTGTCTATCACTAACAGATATTAGCGGCTTATCTGGATTAGTTAATTTGCAAACACTTGATCTTCATAATTGTAAATCGCTAACAGATATCAATAGTTTATCCGGGTTGTTAAATTTGCAATCGCTTAGTCTTAACTGGCTGGAAACTCTTGCAGATACCAGCACTTTGTCCAGCTTGTTAAATTTGCGATCGCTTAAACTTAGTGATTGTGAATCGCTAACAGATATCAATATTTTATCGGGGTTGATAAATTTGCAATCGCTTAAACTTAGTAGTTGCGAATCGCTAACCGATATCAAAAGTTTATCTGGGTTAGTTAATTTGCAAACACTTGATCTTAGTAGTTGTCGTGCCCTAACCGATATAAGTAGTCTTGCTGGGTTATTAAATTTGAAGCAGCTTAATTTTTATCGTTGTGAATTGCTTACGGATATAAGTAGTCTTGGTGGGTTAGTTAATTTGCGATCGCTAGATATTTGCAATTGCAAATCGCTTACTGATATAAGTGGTTTATCTAGGTTGTTGAATTTACAAACGCTTGATTTTTTTGAATGCAATGCGCTAAAAGATATAAGTAGCCTTGCTGGATTGTTAAATTTGCGATCGCTTAAACTTAGTGCTTGTAAATCGCTTACCGATGTAAGTAGTTTATCTGGGTTAGTTAATTTGAAAGTGCTTGATCTTAGTAGTTTTCGCTCACTGACAGATACAAGTAATCTTGCCGGATTGTTAAATTTACAAAAACTTAATCTTAGTTATTGTCGAACCCTAACAGATATAGGTAGTCTTGCCGGGTTAGTAAAATTGCAATCGCTTGATCTTCATTATTGTGAATCGCTTACCGATATAAATAGTCTATCTGGTTTAGTCAATTTGCAATCGCTTAATCTTCATAATTGTGAATCGCTTGCCGATATAAGCAGTCTTGCTAGTTTGTTAAATTTGCGATCGCTTAATCTTGAAGAATGCAAACGCATCCAGAAATACCCCTCCTTAAGGAATCTCTTAGCTCTTAAAGATTTTAATGATAGCAAAATGCATCTTGCTGAATCTGCAGAATTAGTTTGTTTTCTTGCAGTTCAACGAAAAGATATATCTTTTATTTCCCAAAAAGCTGCATCTTGGCTAAAAGAACTTAAATTGGGTTTAGACCAAAAGCATTCATCTACTAATGATTTAGCTTGTTCCCTTGCGCAAGGTTTTGTTTTGGCCAAATTGGGTAAAGCTGAAACTTTTCATCAAGTTTTGCATGAACATGCTGACATGGGACTTGCTCCTTGGAAAATTTGGTTTAGTGAAAACCTTAAAACCTTTGGCTGGGATAAAATTCAGAAATTGGCAGAATTAAACAAACCTAGCGAATTAACCTTTGGTGCGATTGGTGGAATATCGTCTTGTTTACCTTCCTTAGAGGGTGATACTGTCCAGATTGCCTGGGCCAAAAAATTGATTTCTGAAATTCATTCTCTTCATAATAACAACCCTAACTTCCTTAAACCCGCTGCAGCAGAATGGTGCCTAGCATTAAGGCGACTTAGTGAAGATGAACTGCTTAGAGAATGGATCGAGAAATTTACTGATCCATCCGATCCATCTGCTTTGGACCCTATCAACAAAGTTTTCTCAGCCTATGCTCTAGACCTAAATGATAGCGAATCTGCATTAGAATATGCCTTTAAGATAAATGATCCCAAGCTTCGTGATGAATCCATTCTTAATCTTGCTCAACAATTCATGAAGGAAGGCGAAACCTCCAAGGCGGGAGAATTCCTGTTTTTATTAACTCAGATAGAATCCAGAACTCAACTTGCATATAGCCTTGCAGAAGATACTGCCTATTTAAAAAGTGATGAAAACGCACATCGGCTACTTGCAGCCTGTGGCGATAGCCCCCAATCCCTTGCAAGCATTTTAGATAAAATCCGGCTTGCCAATCCCTCTTCAGAAATCTTAGAAAGCATGCATGAAAAACTTAGCGATGAAAGCAGATTGCATATTCCAGCATCATTAATAATGCAAGAAAGCAACAGTTACACAAACACCCTGCTGAAAATAAAAGATCCAAGTCAATTAGTAAGAATCCGGCAAGCAATTGAATCTATTATGAAATCTAGCTAAGGAAACCTATGCAAATTACTATTCGACCAGATCCTGATTGCATTGAATTGCACCGTTCAGAAGTTCTAGATATGATTATCGGTTTCTTGAAGTCGGTAGGAATCTCAGAAAAAGATGCTGAAAACTGGGAGACAATACATACTATTGAGATCAATGAAAACGATCCACCATTGGTTGATGTTTTTGAAATGAATTGTTTTCTTCCTGATGAGCTTTTTACAAAACCCGAATGGGTGTTTAAGTTTGCAAGGGAAGAATTTTTCATATCCTTTATAATTTCTGGTTATGCAATTTGCTGTAATCTTTTATACATCGAAGGATTAAAACACTCACCTAAAAATATTTTAAATTTGTCGTGCATAGGTTACGATGAAGAAGCTTTAAACGAACACTTCCAAGAACTTAAAAAACTTCCAAGACTTAAAAGTATTAGTATTAAAAGATGTATAAATTTAAAAAATATCTCCTTACTCAAAAATTTAGTTAATTTGCAATCGCTGAACTTAGGTTATTGTTTGGAACTTGTTGATATAAGCAGTTTATCTGGGTTAGTTAATTTGGAAAGTCTTAATCTTATTGGTTGTGAATCGCTAACAGATATAAGTAGTCTTGCTGGTTTGTTAAACCTGCAAACGCTAGATCTTGGTTGGTGTAAATCGCTAACAGATATAAGTGGTTTATCTGGGTTGCTGAATTTGCAATCACTTAATCTTAGATATTGTGAATCGCTAACAGACATAAGTAGTCTTGCTGGATTATTGAATTTAAAATCGCTTGATCTTAATGGTTCGCTAACCGATATCAGCAGTTTATCCGGGTTGTTAAATTTGCAATCGCTTAGTTTTAACTGGTGTGAATCGCTGACAGATATAAGCAGTCTTGCTGGGTTGTTGGATTTAAAATCGCTTGATCTTAATGGTTGTGAATCGCTATCAGATATAAACAGTCTTGCTGGATTGTTAAATTTGAAATCGCTCAATCTTAGTAATTGTCGCTCCCTAACAGATATCAATAGTTTATCTAGGTTGTTAAATTTGAAATCGCTTTATCTAGATAATTGTAAATTGCTTAAGGATATAAGTGGTTTATCTGGATTGTTAAATTTACGATTGCTTAGTCTTTATGGTTGCAAATCGCATATTGATGTAAGTAGTCTTTCTGGAATGTTAAATTTGAGATCGCTTTGTTTTAGTAGTAAATCGCTAACGGATATCAGTGGCTTATCGGATTTAGTAAATTTGCAAACACTGAATCTTAGTGATTGTGAATCCATATCAGATATAAGTGTTTTATCTGGTTTAGTCAAATTGGAATCACTTAATCTTGAGGGTTGTAAATCACTTACAGACATAAGTGTTTTATCTGGTTTAGTCAAATTGGAATCACTTAATCTTGATAAATTGGGGATAATCAATGGCCTTTCTGGGTTAATAAAATTGCAAAGGCTTAGTCTTAGATTTTGTAAATCGCTAACTGATATAAGTGGTTTGGCGCGGTTGTCAAATTTGCAATCCCTTGATCTTAGTTTTTGTGAATTGCTTACCGATATAAGCCGTCTGTCTGGGTTGTTAAATTTGCAAACGCTTGATCTTGGTGGTTGTGAATCGCTTACCGATATAAGCCGTCTGTCTGGGTTGTTAAATTTGCAATCGCTAAATCTTGAAGGTTGTAAAAGACTTCAGGATTACACTCCCTTAAGAAATTGTTATGCTCTTACAGATTTAAAAGAAAGCAATATGCACCCAGTTGAATTAGGAGAACTATTCTGCTTTCTTGCAGTTCAACGAAAAGATATTTCTTTTATTTTAGAAAAATTTAATTCTTGGCTTCAAGAACTTAAATTGGGTTTCCAACAAATGCATTCATCTGCTAATGATTTAGCCTGTTCCCTTGCGCAAGGGATTGTTTTGGCTAATCTTGATAAAGTTGGGTTATCGTTTCATCAAACACTGCTAAAGCATCCCAATGTGGGAATTACCCCTTGGAAAATTTGGTTAAGCGAAAACCTTAAAGCCTTTGGCTGGGATAAAATTCAAAAGTTGGTGGAATTAAGCAAACCTAATGAATTAACCTTTGGCGCGATTGCTGGACTATCATCTTGTTTACCTTCCTTAGAGGGTGACTCTGCACAGATTGCCTGGGCCAAAAAATGGACTTCTGAAATTCATTCGCTTCATAATACTAACCCTAACTTCCTTAAACCTGCTGCAGCAGAATGGAGCCTAGCATTAAAGCGACTTGGTGAAGACGAACTCCTAAGAGAATGGATCGAGAAATTTACTGATCCATCTGATCCATTCGCTTTGGATCCTATCAACAAAGTTTTCTCAGCCTATGCTCTAGACCTTAATGATAGCGAAGCTGCATTGGAATATGCTCTTAAGATAAATGATGCCAAGCTTCGTGATGAATCCATCCTTAATCTTGCCCATCAATTTATAAAGGAAGGCGAAACCTCCAAGGCGGGGGAATTCTTGTTTTTATTAACTCAGGTGGAATCTAGAACTCAACTTGCATATAGCCTTGCAGAAGATGCAGCCTATTTAAAAAGTGATGAAAATGCACATCGGCTACTTGCAGCCTGTGGCGATAGCCCCAAATCCCTTGCAAGCATTTTAGATAAACTCCGGCTTGCCAATCCCGATTCTGAAATCTTAAAAATAATGTATGAAAAACTAAGTTATGAAATCGGCTTTTCATTATCTGATGACGCAATTGCCCTTGAAGCAGTAGTTGTGATTTCAAAGCTTTCTAAAGTCACGGATTCTACATTTTTAAATGATGCCAAAAAAGCGATGGAAACACTGCTAAAGAATAAGCCTAATTATGTTTAACAAGTACAATTTTCCAAATGGTTTTAAATGGCAATCATTGTAAATCTAGATAAAATAAATATTAGATTTTTTTTTAATGTTTTAAGGTTTATAAAAGCCCAATGAAAACAATTATTTCATTTTTGTTAATCGTTGCTATGTTTTTGGTATGTCAATCACCTGGTTATTCTCAAAAAAGTCAAAAAAAGGGGCAAAGCAGCCCAGCTAATCCTTTTGCTGATCAGGTAAAAGAACATTTTCGGACTTGGGACAAAAACAATGATGGCAAAATCAACGAGGCAGAATCAAATTTAACTATTACAAATAAATCGGTGTCTGGGGACCAAGCTGCCGCAATTCTTGCGGTGCATTATTTGTTTATAAAATCAGGCAACCCAAAGGAATTCACTAAGGAAGAAATTCTTAATAGGGGATCGTGGAAACCTACCGGAAATCCTGGTGAATTCAAAGGCAGCGATCTTCTGGGGGCATTTGCAAGCTACAGTAATAAATTAAAGAATATAAATAGAAAACTGTTCATTGGCGAACCATCGCCTATTGGCATGCGTCAGGGAATGTTGGGTGATTGTTACCTGATTTCCACTATTGGCGCCCTGGCAAAGATTTCTCCCAATAAAATTAAGGAAATGGTAAAGGAAAAATCGGATGGATCTTATGAGGTGCATTTTGCAGACAAAAATTTTGTCACATTAAACAAATTGACTGATACCGAAATGATAGCTGGCGCATCAACTGATGGCCAAGGATGCTGGCTTAGGGTTATGGAGTCGGCTTTTGGGAAAAGAAAGGCAATGAATTCAGGAAATAAAAATCAAGCAACAAAAGTCGGAAGCGCAAACAAGGCGGATTATGATTTTGCAGTTGGCCATGGTGGCACTCAAGAAGAGGTGATAAAAGCTTTAACGGCGCACCAGCCTATTACATTAAAGTTATCCAAAGATCATAAACAGCTTGACTCAATTTTTGCTGAAGCAGGCAAAAGAATTACCCTTGCTTCAATTTATGCAAATAAACAAGTACCACCAGGTTTTGATACTGGGCACGGCTACGCCATTTTGGGTTATGACAAAAAAACTAATAAGGTGAAAGTATGGAACCCGCATGGGAATGAGTTCCACCCAATGGGGCCTGAGGGAATGAAGAACGGATTTATAGTTAAGAATGGGGCTATGGATATTACTGTAGATGATTTCACGAAAATTTTTGATCAGGTGGTATATGAAAAGAAATAGCTTTAATCTTTACATGAAGATAAAGGCCATTTAGATACAGTTGGTTTTATTTGAAAAACAATTTTACGAATCGACTTAACAAACCAGTGTTGGCATCTTTTGGGTGCCGAAGGTTATGCTCTTCTAAAAACACCTCAAGTTGTTGAAGTTCGCCTGCATCCAGCCAAAGCCCTTTACAACTATTACACAAGTCAACGATGATTGTAGATGTTGGCTGAAATTCTTTCTTTGTCATTGAGTTGTTGCACTTCGGGCAGTTTATGTTTTTTTTGCCCATTTGGTCGCTCATTCGTGCGCCAATTTCTGTATAGCTTTCGAATTGCGAATATTTTTCCTTGTGGTTTTTTTGCGGGTTGGATTGAATCTTTTCCAACTCGCCGGTATCTAACCAAATACCTTTGCACTTGGGGCATTCATCAACCATGATATCAGCTTCATAATTGACATTTTTCAAATTTCCTGCGCACATAGGACAATTCATACTGCACCATTTATTATTGCTTGATTATTAAGCCATTAATGTACATCATTTTTCAATATAAAGCAAAAATATTTTATGATTTAAGGATTCTGAAATTTCTTGCAATCAGGTTAAAATTACTCATAATTATAAATTCAGCACTCAGTTAAAAAAGATTTAAAAAAGGTGATAGATGCCTGATGTAAATTTGCCATTACCATTTGATGCATATGCAGGAGAAGAGCCTTTTGTATTTGTAAGTTATGCGCATAAGGATGGCTATTTGGTGTATCCCGAAATAAAGGCATTACATGATTCTGGGGTTCGAATTTGGTTTGATGGTGGAATTGATCCAGGGAATGAATGGCCTGAAGATATAGCTCAGGCATTGTTGAAGGCCCATATGTTTTTGGTGTTTATAACCCCATCGTCGGTAGAATCACAGAATGTTCGCAATGAGATTAACTATGCAATTAATAAGAAAAAATCATTTCTAGCAGTGCATTTACAGGAAACACAGTTGCCTGCCGGTTTAGAATTAAGGATGGGAGACATACAAGCAATATTAAAGTACCGAATGACAGAAGAGAATTACAACAAAAAGCTATTGTCTACATTTCCCGAGGTTGTTGTTGAAAAAAAGAATAAGACTGAAATAGAGATAGATTTGCAAGAATCTGAAAAAGGCCGATGTAATGATGAAATGCAAGATGTGGGAACGCCAACAACGTCAAATTTCTTAGCATTGAATAATTTGCAAAAATTTACGAAGAAGTTGAAAAAAAAACTTCATGAATCGCGATCATTTTGTTTGGCCGTTTTGAAACTAAGCCTCTTTTTTCTTTTAGCGCTATGGGCTATCGGCGCAATAAAATTTTTTATGTTTAATTCTGAATATGATATCAGCAGTTTTTTTGGCTTTTGGTTTTTTTATATCGGGGTTTGCTTTTTCGTTTGGCTGTTTACGAAGCCGAATGTGTTAGATTTATTGAAAAGCATCAGAACTAATAGTGTGAAACCAACTATATTATTTCTTTCTGTGTTAGTATTAGTTGGCTTATTTATAGATGTATTTTCTACTATTATACTGGTCTTTTTTATAGTACTGGCATATTTTGCAAACTATTTTATGGCAAGTAAAAATAAGAAGGTAGTCTAGATAATAAGTTAAACCCTTAATTGTTTGGCGAAGACAAAGTGAATACCCTAACAAATAACTCTGATGGTAGGAAGCAATGCCGACAGTATTAATAGCAGCCCCCTTTGATGCATATGGTGGAAATGAACCATATGTTTTTGTGAGTTATGCTCATATCGATGCGGCTGCCGTGTATCCTGAAATAAAAAAGATGCATCAGAATGGTGTTCGTATTTGGTACGACAAAGGTATTGAAGAGGGGAGTGAATGGCCTGCTGAAATCGAGAAGGCGCTGAATAATTGCACAGTATTCATTGTGTTTTTATCGAAGTATTCAGTTGAATCTGTAAATGTTCGAAATGAAATCCACCTTGCATTAAAAAAGAAAAAAGAATTTCTGGCAGTCTATCTTGAAAAGACAGAACTTAAATTCGGATTGGAACTAACAATATCAAGTCTTCAGCATGTTACAAAAAGGCAAACAGGCGAATACTGGGAAAAGATTTGGAAATTTTTAACCAACCATCCTGAGGTATTTGATCCAACAAAATCACAAAATCTTTTTACGAATGGCAATCAAAGTCTGGTTTTCAATAATGATAAACTTGGGTTGGTTGATAAACATCAAAACCAAAAGTTGGTTTCCCCAAAGATTACAAACAAGCAGAAGTACTTTGGATTAGGGGTGATTGGTTTGTTGGCGATGGGAATATTTTCAATTGTAGTAATGCTATTTTTTGGTAATAAAACTCATAAAGACCAAACAAGTTTTGTAGTTTCAAATACCACATTAGCAAAAAACAAAAATGATACTGAGGTGCCGAAATCTAAAGAGCTAGTTAAGACAACAAATAATAAAAATAGTTCGGATCCTTTGTTACCTAGATCAAATATTAAAAATTTAACACCGATTATGGGCAGCTTGTTGCTAGCGCCATTTAACGAATTTGCTGCAAAAGAAAAGCAAAATGAGTTAGCAAAAAGCCTTCAAAAAAAAGTGTTAGAAGTTGAAGATTTAGGTAAAGGTGTAAGACTAGAAATGGTATTGATTCCAGCAGGAAAATTTAAGCAAGGTGAAATACCCGAAATCGAAAAAGGTCGCCGTAATGAGGTTACACTTACCCAGCCGTATTACATGGGAAAGTATGAAGTTACTCAGGAGCAATGGGAAGCGGTGATGGGGAATAACCCAAGTAGTAGGATTAAAGGAGCAAAGTTCCCAGTTTTGGCTGTATCGTGGAATGATTGTCAGGATTTCATTAAGAAATTAAACACCAAGACGACTGGAGGTTATCGTTTTCCAACTGAAGCGGAGTGGGAATATGCGTGCAGAGCAGGCACTACAACTGCGTATTCTTATGGAGACAGCATAACGAAGAGTGATGCAAATATTGATGGCTCAAGCATAAAATTGGTAGGAAGTTACAAGCCGAATGCGTTTGGACTTTATGATATGCACGGGAATGTTAGGGAGTGGTGTGAGGATTGGAAAGCAGAATATCCAGCAGCGGGGGCAGTAACGGATCCGAATGGTCCGGAAACAGGAACATTCCGCGTGTTGCGGAGCGGGGCTTTCAACCTCAATGAATCGGTGGCTCGTTCTTCCGACCGGGGCGGCAACAGTCCGCCGACCGATAGGGATCCTGATTACAACGGGTTTCGCTTGGCGAGGACAGTCGACATTAAAGCTGCTGTTGGTGCTCCTACTACACCCAAGCCCGACCCTGCGGTAGTAATGCCAGCAACAGCAAATTTATTAGCAGCGCCCTTCACAGAAACCAAAGGTAAGGCAGTGCAAAAAGAAGTAGCGAAGAGTTTGAAGAAGGAAGTGGAAGAAATTGCTGATCTTGGCAAAGGGATAAAGTTGGAAATGGTGTTGATCCCAGCAGGTAAGTTTATGATGGGCGAACCTAGAAAAGATCATGAAGTAATACTCACGCAGCCGTATTACATGGGAAAGCATGAAGTTACGCAGGAGCAGTGGGAATTGGTGATGGGGAATAACCCAAGTAGTAGGAATAAAGGAGCACAGTTGCCCGTAACGGATGTATCGTGGAATGATTGCCAAGATTTTATTCAGAAGGTAAATGCAAAAACGAATGGTGGTTATCGTTTGCCAACAGAGGCAGAATGGGAATATTCATGTAGGGCAGGAACAACGACAGCGTATTCGGTAGGGGACATCTTAACAAAGAATGATGCAAATATTAATGGTTCAAGCATAAAGTCGGTAGGAAGTTACAAGGCGAATGCGTTTGGGCTTTATGATATGCACGGCAATGTGTGGGAAAGGTGCGAGGATTGGTACGCAGATTTCCCACCGGGAACTTTAACAGATCCGAAGGGGCCAAGAACGGGAGAACGCCGCGTAATGCGGAGCGGGTCTTTCGACAGTTTTGGATCGTTAGCTGCTCGTTCTTCCGACCGGTACAGCGTCACACTGACCGGTCAGTGGTACGCCGACGGGTTTCGTTTGGCGAGGACAGTCGACATTAAAGCTGCTGTTGGTGCTCCTACTACACCCAAGCCCGATCCTGCGGTGGTAATGCCCGCAACAGATAATTTATTAGCAGGGCCCTTCACAGAAATCAAAGCCAAGGCAGTGCAAAAAGAAGTAGCGAAGAGTTTGAAGAAAAATGTGGAGGAAGAAGCGGATCTTGGCAATGGAATAAAGCTGGAAATGGTATTAATTCCAGCAGGTAAGTTTCTGATGGGTTCCCCCGTATCTGAAGAGGGGCAAGGTAGTGATGAAACGCAGCATGAAGTTATTATAACAAGGCCCTATTACCTAGGTAAGTATGAAGTAACGCAGGAGCAGTGGGAAGCAGTGATGGGGAATAACCCAAGTAGTAGGAATAAAGGAGCCAAGCTACCGGTAACGAATATCTCTTGGCATAATTGCCAAGAATTTATAAAGAGGTTGAATGCAAAAACGGATGGCGGTTATAGATTACCCACGGAAGCAGAATGGGAATTTACCTGCAGATCTGGAACAACAACAGCATATACATTTGGGGATAGTATTACCTCCAAGGATGCAAATTATGCCGTTTCAAAGGTAGTCAAACCGGTAATTATAGGCAGTTATAACCCTAATGCTTTTGGCCTTTATGATATGCATGGGAATGTGTGGGAGTGGTGTGAGGATTGGTATGGAAATTATCCAGTGGGAGCGGTAAATGATCCAATTGGGCCATCAACCGGGGAGTCCAGGGTCTTACGTGGCGGTTCTTTTAACCGCGAAGTTGCGAACGCTCGTTCTTCAGCCCGGTTCCACAACTCACCGGGCCATCGGAATGCCGTCAGCTTCGGGTTCCGCTTGGCGAAGACAAAGTAAATATCCTAACAAATAACTCTGATGGTAGAAAACAATGCCGACAGTATTAATATCATCGCCCTTTGATGCATATGGTGGAAATGAACCATATGTTTTTGTGAGTTATGCTCATATCGATGCGGCTGCCGTGTATCCTGAAATAAAAAAGATGCATCATAATGGTGTTCGTATTTGGTACGACAAAGGTATTGAAGAGGGGAGTGAATGGCCTGCTGAAATTGAGAAGGCGCTGAATAATTGCACAGTATTCATTGTGTTTTTATCAAAGCATGCCGTTGAGTCTGTGAATATCCGAAATGAAATCCACCTGGCATTAAAAAAGAAAAAAGAATTTCTGGCAGTCTATCTTGAAAAGACAGATCTTAAATTTGGATTGGAACTAACAATATCAAGTCTTCAGCATGTTACAAAAAGGCAAACAGGCGAATACTGGGAAAAGATTTGGAAATTTTTAACGACCCATCCTGAGGTATTTGATTCAACAAAATCACAGAATGTTTTTACGAGTACTAATCAAAGTTTGGTTTTTAATAATGATGGTATTGGATTAATTGATAAGTACCAGGATCAAAGTTTTGTTTTCTCAAAGTTTACAAATAAGCAGAAGTACTTTGGATTAGGGGTGGTCAGTTTGTTGGCGATGGGAATATTTGCGATTGCAGCATTGTTATTTTTTGGTGATAAAACGTCTAAAGATCCAGCAATCTCCATGGTTTCAAATACCACATTAGCAAAAAACAAAAATGATTCTGAGGTGCCGAAAACTAAAGAATTAGCTAAGACACCAAACAATAAAAATAGTTCGAATCCTTTGTTACCTAGATCAAATACTAAAGATTTAACACCGATTAGGGGCAGCTTATTGCTGGCGCCATTTAACGAATCCGTTGCAAAGGAAAAGCAAAATGAGTTAGCCAAAATCCTTCAAACAAAAGTGTTAGAAGTGGAAGATTTAGGTAAAGGTTTAAGTCTAGAAATGGTGTTGATTCCAGCAGGAAAATTTATGATGGGTTCCCCTGCATCTGAACAGGGGCGTTTTGGTAATGAAACGCAACATGAAGTAACTATTACGAAGCCTTATTTCATAAGCAAGTATGAAGTCACCCAAGACCAATGGCAAGCAATAATGGGGAATAACCCTAGCCGTAATAAGGGTGCTAATTTGCCAGTAGATACTGTGTCGTGGAATCAAATTATAGAATTCGTCAAGAAACTGAATGTAAAGACGGGTGGAGTTTACAGATTACCAACAGAGGCTGAGTGGGAGTATGCGTGCAGGGCGGGAACAACAACAGCATATTCGTTTGGAGACGGTATTAATCAAAATGATGGTGCTTTTGGGAGGGGCGGAGGTCCATCTCAAGTGGGAAGTTACAAACCAAATTTTTTTGGCCTTTACGATATGCATGGGAATGTATGGGAGTGGTGTGAAGATTGGGTTGGAGAATTTCAGAATGTTGCTGTAGTAGATCCAACGGGACCAGAAAATGGGAAGATCCGGGTGGCGCGTGGTGGGTCTTTCGATACCAAAGCTTTTGCTGTACGTTCTTCTAGTCGGTTCGGTCTCCCACCGACTGATGGAGGTTCTTCTGTCGGTTTCCGTTTAGCGAAGACAGTGAATATTAAAACTGGAGTTTCAACTACCGTAACTAAGCCTGATCTTGCGGTGGTAATTCCAGCAACAGAAAATTTATTAACAGGGCCCTTCACAGAAACCAAAGCCAAGGCAGTACAAAAAGAAGTAGCGAAGAGTTTGAAGAAGGACGTGGAAGAAAAAGCTGATCTTGGCAATGGGATAAATTTGGAGATGGTGTTAATCCCAGCAGGTAAGTTTATGATGGGATCGCCAGAGTCAGAGGCTGGTCGCAAGATTAGCGAAACCCTACATGAAGTAACGATAACAAAATCGTATTACATGGGAAAGCATGAAGTCACTCAGGAGCAATGGCAGGCAGTGATGGGAAATAACCCTAGTGACACCAAAGGTGAAAATCTACCAGTAAATAATGTATCATGGAATGAATGTCAGGAATTCATTAAAAAGTTAAATGCCAACACGAATGGCGGTTATCGATTGCCAACAGAGGCGGAATGGGAATATGCTTGTAGGGCGGGAACAAGTACAACGTATTCTTTTGGAGTTGAGATAACACCCAAAGATGCAAATTATGTTGATTCTAAAATAGGCAGACCAGTGGTGGTAGGTAGTTATAAGCCAAACTCTTTTGGCCTTTTTGACATGCATGGAAATGTTTGGGAGTGGTGTGAAAACAAGTATGGAGGCTATCCTTCGGGTGCGGTAACAGATCCACAAGGGCCAGCGACGGGTACCAACCGTGGAATGCGGGGAGGATCTTTCTTAAGCAAGGAATTTGAAATTCGTTATTCTTCTAGAAACGGATCCAGGCCAACTGATCGGGACAAGCAATACGGGATCAGGTTGGCGAAGACTTCCGAAATTAAAATTGCTTCTTCACCAACTTTAGAAAAAAACGTAAAGAAGCAAGATTCTATTGAGGTAATCACGCCAACAACAGAAACCATATTGGTTGCACCATTCACGGAAACCAAGGCCAAACAGGTTCAAAAAGTAGTAGCAAAAAATTTGCAGAAGAAGGTTGAGGAAGTAGAGGATCTTGGTGATGGAATTCAATTAGATTTGATTTTAATTCCAGGGGGAAAATTTAAGATGGGTTCCCCAGCAGCCGAAAAAGGGCGTTTTGATAATGAAACCCAGCACGAAGTTACACTAACTAAGCCCTATTACCTAGGTAAGCATGAAGTGACTCAGGAACAGTGGGAAGCAGTAATGGGGAGTAACCCCAGTGATACCAAGGGTGAAAAGCTACCAGTGACTAATATATCATGGAATGATTGCCAGGAGTTCATTACTAAGTTGAATTTAAAGAAGAGTGGCGGTTATAGGTTGCCCACGGAAGAGGAGTGGGAATATGCATGCAGGGCAGGAACAAACTCAGCTTATTCTTTTGGGGACAATATAACGCCAAACAATGCCAATTGTGATTTTTCAAATATTGGTAAACCGGCCGAAGTAGGAAGTTACAAACCTAATTCATTTGGTTTATACGATATGCACGGTAATGTCTTTGAATGGTGTGAGGATGGGTTTCGAGAATATACCGCTGCCCCGGCAATAGGCAAGAATAAGCCTGTATCTCCGCCTGAAGTTCGCACTGCAATAGGGATAGGACGTGTTTTGCGTGGCGGGTCTTTCTCAGCGAATGTATCTGCATCTCGTTCGTCTAATAGAGCTTACCTAAACCGGCCGACTGACAAACATGATTTCATCGGTTTTCGATTGGCGAGAAACATAAGTGAAAAGGATGTATTGTTCCCTGCGCCTGTGATTAAGCAATAGTAAACGATACAAGTAAAGTTGTTGAATTTGCAGCTAAAAATCAAATAAATTCGATATTTTATTAACTCAACACCTTGCCGACCTACCGGAACCACTTCTACGGGATCAGTTTGGCGAGGACTGCGTTAGATTAAAACCTGAATAATTTTTAAGGTCTTTCAACATAAATAAAAAAGTTAAAAAGTAGCATTAAGGATGCGAAAATTAATGCACCTGATTGAAGTCATTTTTAAAGTTAATAATCTAAAGTTTCTATACTTACTAATGAAATTTAGTAGAAATCCATTATTGGTGATTAAGACTTATTTTTTTGTCTGATTAAATCTTTCTAAATCTAATGCAGCCTCAGTCAGTTTTCCGGTTTCTTTATAAGAAAAACTTCTAGCTTCGTAAGCTTTAAAATGATTTGGATTAAGTTTGATTGAATTAGAATAATCAGCAATCGCATCATCAAAACGATGCAAAGCATGATTAACCAAACCACGATGATAAAAAGCATTTGCATGCTCTGGGGTAAGATTTTTTGAGGCATCAAAATCAGCAATAACTTTGTCTTTCATTTTTAAGTTGTGGTAACAAAGAATCCTACCATAATACGATTCCGCTCCCGAAGAATTTAACTGTATTGCTTTGTTGAAATCTGTAATTGATTGAGAATAATTGTTTAATGCAAAATATGACCACCCGCGATTGTTATATATAGAAGAATCATTTGGGCCTATTTTGATGGCAATGGTAAAATCATTTATCGCTTCTTTATATTTTTCTTGAAGATGATAAATACAGCCTCGATTGAACCATGCCACTAAGTCTCTGGGATCTAATTCGATGGCTTTAGAAAAAACCAGCAGGCTTTCAGCATATTTGTTCTGATCAAGATAAATTAATCCCAAAAGCTTGTAAGCTTCGGTATTTTTTGGATCCAAAGAAAGAGCTTTTTCGCAATCTAAAATTGTATCTAGGTTGTTTCCCAAGAAGTAATGGGAAAAACTGCGCCCAATATAAGCTTGGGAAAACTTGGGGGCTAATTTAATGGCAAAACTATAGTCAGAAATTGCAGTAAGATATTGCTTCTGATCTTTATAAAGATTTCCACGATTAGTATAAGCCTCTGCATTTTTGGGATCTAATTCAATTGCCCTGTTATAATCTTCAATTGCATTTTGAAGATTGCCAATTTGACGATAAGCCATTCCACGGTTATTGTAAATTGACGGGTCTAAAGGGTTTTCTTTAATTGCCTTACTGTAAAAAGAAATAGCCGCTTCAAAATCTTTTTTACCAAATGATTTTCGACCTTTGTCAAAGTCCGAATCCCAGGAAAAAAAAGAATAAGATAAGCAAAGAGACATTAAAACTAATAATAAAATTGCAACAAGGCTAAATCGAAACCTTAAAAAAGGGATACGGCTCAAAAAGCCAGAAATCAATTTCAAGCTGGTTTTAGTTGCGGAATTGCTAATTAATTGAAGCACAATTATTTTAAAATTTAGATATACTTTGCCATATTTTTTATCAGAGCTAGATTTAAGCGCACGATTGTAATCAGCAATTGCATCATGATATTTTTTTAAGTGCGAATAAGCATTCCCACGACCAAAATATAATTCGTAGGTTTTTATGCCAAGAATTTCAGCCTTGTTGTAATCAGATAGGGATTCTGAATGTTTTTGTAATTTAGATAATGCTGTTGCGCGTTTTAGAAATACTTCGCCGGAATCACAATTTGATTTAATAACAATGGATAGATCTGAAATCGCATCATTGTATTTGTTGATGGCAAGATAAACATCAGAGCGACCAATATAAGCTTTTTGAAATTTTGGATGCAAATCAATTAGATGATTGTAGTCTGCAAGCGATGCATTCATGTTTCCAAATAAAAAGTTCGCTACTGCTCGTTTGTAAAAGTATTTTCCATTAAGACTATTAATTGCAATCGCTTTTGAATAATCAGGTATTGCTTCTTTGTAAAAGAAAATTGAAGCGTAGGCGTTACCACGTTTGTAAAAAATTGTTTCGTTGTTTAGACCCAGATTAATAGCCTTAGTAAAATCTGCAATAGCTTCAGAGTACTTTTCTAATTTTAAAAAAGTTAAAGCACGCTTTTGATGAGATTCACCATCTGTTGGTTCTATATTAATGGCAGTTGTAAAATCTAAAAGCGATGCATCGTATTTTTCAAGTTTTAATAAACAAAGTCCACGATTAAAAAATATTTTGCTGTTTGTTTGGGTAATTACTAAAGCATTGTTAAAGTCTGTTAGTGATTCTTCTAACTTTCCAAGTTCAAGGTGTGAAACTCCTCTTTCAAGTAAAATATTGGCGTCATTCGGATTTATAATAAGGGCTTTATTAAAGTCATGAATGGCGCTTTTAAAGTTACTAATTTTGTTGTAGGAGAGGCCTCTTTTTAAGTAATTTAAAAATTCTTTTGGTTGAAATTGAATTGCCAAAGTAAACGAATTAATTGCAATAGCGAATTCTGCTCTTTCGTAAGCGTCGGATCCTTCTTTGGAAGCGGCCTGAGCTTTTAAAATGTCGAGGGCTTTATTTTTTTCTTTGGTTAATAATACGTCATGGTCTTTTCTTAGGATCGGATCCGTTAATGTTTCAAAAGCTTCATTAATTTGCCTCATCATTTTTTCTGCAGAAGAATCGCCTATATTTCGATCTGGATGGTGTTTTTTTGCTAGCCTGTTGAACGCTAATTTTATTGTTTCAGTGTCTGCTGTTTCATCTATTCCAAGAACTGTATAATAATTTAAGAAAGACATTTGAGAAAATATCCCAAGTTATAATCAAATATTGCTTTTACATAACAGAGTAAAAAATTTGTTTCTTTTAAAATCTATTAATAGATTAATGGTTAATTGCAGTTGAATCAATGTTCTTATAGTAAATTTTAATTTAGTAACCGGAAAATCATCAGGTTTAAAATTTATAAAGATCATAAATTTTGCTATCCATAGACTTACGTAAATAAGAAAATAAGAGTGCGATGAGTATGTTCTTAGTAATATTCAGAAATGTGGATAAAGAGTTAACGTATAATAAAAAGGCAATATATGACTACTAAAGGGCCATTACCATTTGTGATTTCGGTTACTGGCCATAGGGACTTGGTTGTTGAAGATATACCCTTGGTTAAAGAAATGGTTAAAGCGAAGTTAACCGAATTAATCGAAAAATTTCCAACAACACCAATTGTTCTTCTTACAGGCTTAGCAGAAGGCGCAGACCGTTTAGTTGCACATTTAGCGCTTGATTTAAGCATTGGGATTATTGCTGTATTGCCTATGGCTACTGCAGAGTATGAAAAAGACTTTGAAAGTGCAGAAAGTATTAAGGAGTTCCGTTTGTTATGTGGAAAATCTATTCGGACAATCACATTAAGTGATGCTCCTTGGATGACCGAGGGGGATTGGAAAATCCCTGGAGATGCCAGGAATGATCGTTATGCGAATCTTGGATTGTTTTTGGCTATTCATGCAGAAGATATGATTTGCCTTTCAAACAATAAGCCTAATAAAAAAACAGGTGGAACAAATGATGTTATTTCATTCAAAAGAGACGGATTGCCAGCAAAATATTTGGTACCTCCTCAAATTGAACTGCTTCCTGGAAACGGTAATATTCATAATTTAAATGTTCGAAGGATTTCGGAGCCTGAAGACAGGCGTGATTTATTCTGGACAAAAATTGCTAACAAGAATTCAGGCGGGGAGAGCGCTAGAAATAAAAATCTTATATCAACAATAAAAAATCATTTCTTTCCCAAAATTTCTTACTGGGAAAAATTTAACAGGAAATGCGTTCAGCTTATGAGCAGCAAAGATCCTAAAAATAAATATTTAGAAGCTATAGGATATCTAAGCAAGAAGAATACTGATTTTGATTTGATTGTTACCGAAAAAGATAAGAAAGAAATAGTCAATATTTTTGCCTGTGCAGATTCTTTAGCAGGTAATAGCCAAGTTAAGGTTGATAGATGTAAAGGTTTGTTTTTGTTGGTGATGTTTATGTTTACTGCAATTTTAGAAGCCGCAGAAAATCTAAGCCAGCATTTTTTAATTTTTCATACAGTAGCTATTTTATTACTTTTGTTTTTGATTTGTTTTTATGCTTTATGGCATGGTTATAAACTTGAAGATGAGCAGATAGACATGCGTGTTCTTGCTGAAGGATGCCGGGTGGTGTTTTTTTGGAAGTTGTCAGGGGTAAAAAAAATTGTTGGAGACTATTTTCCAATTGATCCAAGGAATGAATTGGATTGGCAAAGAAGAGCACTGGTTGCTGCCGATCTTGTTTGCAAACCTGTGGAAAATAGCATTAACAAGGATTTGGTGATAAAATTGTGGTTAGAGGATCAGAAAGATTGGCTTAAAGGAAGATGCGCGAAATTTGAATGGAGAATTCATTTTTTTGAGAAAATAATTGTTGGATTGATAATTTTTCTTTTCTTCATTGTCATTTTCAAATCGTTTTTATTTGGAAGGATTGAAGGGCTCATTGAAGAAAAAGAAAATGCTATTGAAGGTTTTACCGATGTTATCAAAATTATTCTCTTATTTGGATTATTAAGGTTGCCCACCATAATTGCTTTAATAGTTGCCTATATGCAAATAACTGGAATGAAAGAGCTTTTTAAACAATATGAAAAAGCTAAAATGGTATTTGATTCTGCGATTGATAAGTCAAAAGATTTGAAAGATCACGAGTTTCAAAATTTAGCAACAACAGTCGGAATTCACTCGCTAAGGGAAAATGCTGAATGGAGCAAAATTAAGCGAGATCGCCCGCTTCCAGAGCATCCATTATAAAAACATAACAAGTTATTCTTGTTCCAAATGCATGGATATTATTTTAGGCATCAATTTTACTGCCAACCTATCGTAGTATTTTGTTTCTTCGTTTAGATTTTCATAAGGGACTAAATCAGGGTGGATTTTTAATATGTCATTTTTATTACCAGGTCCATATCGGTATCCTTCTAGCCATCGATTTGCATTCCACCTGCAATGTTCCATGTTTGAAAGAATTTCAAGTATGGTCTTGTTTGTTAATGAGTTATTTATTTTTTCTGCCAAGCTCTCTTTATATAAATTTTCTTTGATATTATGGCCGAGAGCCCTAACTTTTATGTATAGATGATCAGCTTGGTCCCGATTTGACTGCTTATAACTTTCATCCAACTCATCCCATGGCCTATCAGAAGGCGTGCTATACAATTTTTTGTTTTGGGCTTTGCGCCCGGTTAAGTGTTCTTGGTGTATAATCTTGGCTATTTCGTCAAGTTTTTCTTTGATAATTTGTTCTGTGTCGCAACCAAGTTCTGTAATACAAAGCGGAATTATTCTTTGCTCCGGATTGTTTTTAAACATTTCATTTAAACTAAACCCAGATCTCAAATTAATAAGTACAGGTATTTTGGTTCCTTCAGATATTTGTTTGCATTCCATTGTTATAGACAATGTTTTTTCTTCAGTTTTATTTGAAATTAAAATTGTAATCATTCGTGAGTTGTCATTAATTAATTTAGCAATTAAATTACGGGTAGATATCGATTCACTTTCATATTCGTAAATTTCTAAGTCAATAATGTTTTTTAATTGTGGAAATCTAAAAAGAATATTTTCCTCCCATTTTTTTGCCTCTGGGGAAACTAGCGTAACAATTGGCTTTAAATTGTTAGCAAAAGCACCTAACCTTGCAAGATGAATTACAAAGCTATCGGCTTCATTAGAAAATCCGGCAACTATCAGGTTTACACGGGTTATTGAATCAAAAGGAATAGGTAAATAATCGAAAGGTTGCATTTCAGTGAATGCTCTAACGCCATTTGTGATTGAGTCAAATCTTTGAAATGAAATTTTTTGATTTTCTGATTTATCAAGCATTAAAACATTGAAAACTCTGTTTTCCCGACATTGAATGTACACAGCTGTTTTTTTTCCGACAATGGATTTGCTAGAGGCATGAGCTTTGTAAAACGAATCAGCAACTTGAATGTTAACTACATCCATTCCGCAAGTAACAAATATTTTCGTACACCTAGTAATTCCTATTCCATCAAATGATTCTTGTAAAACTGCGTTTCGTGAAAGGTAATAACCGCCTGCATGATCAATTTTTAAAATGTCTTCCGAGGTTAGATTTTTATCAAGAACTACCACCACATTGCCTTGGTTTATTAAATCTTTAAAAATAAATTTACCTTCTGTTCCAAAACCGCAAATTATCACATGGTTTTTTTGGAATCTGCATAACCATTCTTGAAACTGTTTCCTAAAGCCTAATAAAAGTCCTTGTATTAAAGCGCCGCTAGAGACAACTACAGAAAGCCATCGAGCTGTTTCTAATTCCCAATTCACTGGTTCTGGTTGCGCTCCAGATTTGAGGAAGAAAAGTTGTACTGTCATAAATAACAGCGTTGTAAGTGGATAATCTTTTTCTTTATCTACAACTGCTAGATTTTTAGAAAAACCAATCACGCCTAAAATTAAAACTAACACTGCAAAAAGCCCAAGCATTATCCAAACAAACATGAACCAATGTTTTCTGAAAAATAAACGAATGTTCTTTTTCATAGACAACTCTGGTAATTTTTTATCGGTTTTCATTATTTATCTCTATATGAAAGTATGAGTATGGTTTCTGCAAATGTTTTAGTAAGTAAAAAATACTTAATTGTTTTGATAATTCCTATTAAATTATTTTATTAAGAAGGTTTAATAAAACTAATATCCTGAAATGAACTGTTTTTTAATTATTTCCTTAAAATAGTGACTTTATAAAAGCAAAAGCTTTAATTATTATTCATGTACTTAATATTTGTAAGCTTGTAATTGTTCATTGAAGTTTACTGGGGAAAATTTATCAACTATATTAGGGTTGAAGTTTTATGATTGGCAAAACCGTTTGGGTTTGATTTTTCAAAGTAGTGGGTAACGTAAATATTAAATGTAAAAAAACGGCGTTAGTTTACGATAGCAGGTTTAGGTTTCATTTTTTATTCTTAGACTAGATTTTTTGCTTTTATTAAATATTTTTGAAATTAAATCTAAAAATTATTTTCTATAGATTCGTTTAAAACTTATTGTAATCAGGTTGCCTATGTATTTTAATATTTAAATAAGTATTGTAATTTTTCTTATTAAAGAAAAAGGTTAAAAATGCCAGATGTAAATTTGCAATCTCCATTTGACGCATATGACGGAGATGAGCCTTTTGTATTTGTTAGTTATGCCCACAAGGATGGGCGCCAAGTGTTCCAAGAAATAAAAAGGCTGCATGATTTGGGGGTTCGGATTTGGTTTGATGGCGGGATAGATCCAGGGAATGAGTGGCCTGAAGATATAGGGAAAGCTTTATTGAAGGCGCAGGTGTTTTTGGTGTTTATTACACCAGCAGCAGTAGAATCGACGAATGTTCGCAATGAGATTAATTTTGCAATTAATAAGAAAAAGTCTTTTGTAGCTGTACATCTACAAAAAACTCAATTGCCTGTTGGTTTGGAATTGAGGACGGGAGACATTCAAGCAATTCTAAAGTACAATATGACTGAAGAAAATTATAACAAGAAACTTTGGTCTTCATTTTCAGAGCAAGTTGGGATTGACCGAAAACTCCTTCGATTAAAAAACGAGAAAAAACCAGAACCTAATTTAATCACTGGGCTTTATAAAAATAATTTTTTAAAAAGCATTATTGTTAGTAGCATTTTTATTTTGATTGTCTTTTGTTTTGTATTTTTTGGTTCAAGTTATTTTGGGAAAGTTTCAAGTACCAATCAAATACCAAGTAATTCTAATGATGTTATCTCTAAAGGTGCCGCACCAAATCAAAACAAAATAATGACAGAAGATTTAGGAAATGGTATCAGCCTTGATATGGTTCTAATTCCGGCTGGTAAATTTAAGATGGGGCCCCCAAAGAAAGATGTAGAAGTTACCCTTACCAAGCCTTATTTCATGGGTAAGTATGAAGTCACACAAGAGCAATGGGAATCGGTAATGGGGAGTAATCCTAGCGAAACAAAAGAAGCTAAGTTCCCCGTGACAAATGTGTCTTGGAATGATTGTCAAGATTTCATCAAGAAGTTGAATGATAAAACAAAAAGCGGTTATAGATTACCAACCGAAGCCGAATGGGAATATGCATGCAGGGCGGGAACAAGTACAGCATATTCGTTTGGAGATATAGTTACGAAGAGCGATGCAAATTTTAATTTTAGTGGTGAAAATGTTCGAATAAAAGCTGTAGGCGGTTATAAGCCAAATGTGTTTGGTTTATATAACATGCATGGAAATGTAAGCGAATGGTGTCAAGATTTTGAAGAAGATATAGATATTTTTTCTGGAGGCGTAATAGATCCGAAGGGTCCACCTGAAGGCAGTAGACGGGTGCAACGAGGCGGCGATTATAACACTAGTTATAATGTGGGATCGGAATCTTTTTCTAGGACATCCAGTCAGCCGGACCGTGCTGATCGAGAGGCTGGCTTTCGATTGGCCAAAACAAAATAATTATTGGTTTATAAGGCTTCAGTCTTATATTTATTAATATCTGATGGTAAGTTGTTTTTTTTAAAGGCAAGCATTAATTTTTGATTGAAAAAGCGCATCCTATAAATATTAACAACCTTTTCTAAATATAGATGATATTAGTTTGAGAGTTTTAACATGAAAAATATTTTTGGAGCAGCTCTGATTTTAGTTTGTTTGTGTTTGTTTTCGGCCCTTGCGCAGGATGCGGATAAGTTCAAAATAGATACCATAGATCTTGGCAAAGGAGTGAAGTTAGAGATGGTCCTGATTCCATCAGGGAAATTCAAGATGGGATCTCCTAAAAAAGAAAAAGGTCGAAAAGATGATGAAATACCTCATGCCGTCACTTTAACTAAACCGTATTACATGGCTAAGTTCGAGGTAACTCAAGAACAATGGCAGCGGGTGATGGGTAATAATTATAGCTATACAAAAGGGCCAAAATTACCAGTAACGGATGTTTCTTGGGATGAATGTCAAGAATTTGTAAGGAAGTTGAATGAGAAAACTGCGGGCGGTTTCAGGTTACCATCGGAAGCGGAGTGGGAGTACGCATGTAGGGCAGGTTCAACAACCGGATTTTCGTATGGCAATGAAATTTCCACCAATGATGCTAACTATTTTAATGCAGGGAAGGGCAAATCAATAGATGTAGGGAGGTATAAACCAAATGCTTTTGGACTGTTTGATATGCATGGAAATGTTTCGGAATGGTGCGAAGATTGGTATGGAATCTATTCTGAGGGCCCAGTTTCCGATCCGTCTGGGCCTGTATCGGGCGACCGGAGAGTGTTCCGTGGTGGGGCTTTCTACAGTGATATATTAAAGGTTCGTTCTGCATGTCGTGCTGGAATTACCCCTGCTTTCAGAGATAGTCTTATTGGCTTCCGTTTGGTGCGAACGATTAGCCCAATAGTTGAACCTGTAAAATTTGAATTAGAAAAAAAATTAGTTTTAGTTCCAGCGGGTAAATTCTTGATGGGTTCTTTATTAACTGAAAAAGGCATCGGAAAAGGTGAAACGCAGCACGAAGTAACTATTACGCAACCATTTTATATGGGGAAGTATGAAGTCACGCATGAAGATTGGGAAGAGGTTATGGGAAATAGGCCCCGTATTTACAAAAGTCCAAATTTACCAGTGACGGATGTCTCGTGGGAAGATTGTCAGGAGTTCCTTAAAAAATTGAACGGAAAAACTAAAGGTGGCTACAGGTTGCCAACGGAAGCGGAATGGGAGTATGCCTGTAGGGCAGGATCAACAACCGTATATTCTTTTGGGGCTGAGATTACAGGAAAAGATGCTAACTGTTTAAATTCTAAAATAGGAAGGCCTGTAACAGTAGGAAGCTATAAGCCGAACGCCTTTGGCTTATTTGATATGCATGGGAATGTTTCTGAATGGTGTGAAGATTTTTACGGCAACTATACAGAAGGATCGGTAACAGACCCAAAGGGACCAGCAACTGGTACCCGCCGAGTTATTCGTGGCGGGTCTTTTGGTGATACTGATTTAAGGGCTCGCTCTTCTAACCGGGAGAATTATTATTTGCCAAATTTTACCCTTTTCGAATTTGGGTTTCGCTTGGCCAAAACAAAATAATTACTTGCCGTTTATGCGCAATACGGTGACCAGTGATACCTAATTAAGTTAAATATGTTTCACTGTTTAAAGTTAAACTTTTTTTTAAGGATGAAAAATGATACGAGCATTTGGAATATTTTTTGTGTTTTGCTTGTTTGGTGCATTACCTTTAATAATTGGCTGTTCTAAGAATAAATCCCAACAAACAATGAAAGACCCTGAGAAAAGTGATGTTTCTGATAAAGAAGATGTTGTGGATCTTGGGAAAGATGTGAAGATGGAGATGGTGTTGATTCCCGCAGGAAAATTTATAATGGGATCAGCAAATGATGAAATAAAGAAAGCTATCACTAGAGATCTTGATTTAAAAAATATTGATGAAAAAGTTGGAGAGGATTTTATTGAACGTTTATCTAAGCAAGAAATCTGCCATGAGGTAACCCTTACGAATTCTTATTATATTGGTAAGAAAGAAGTGACGCAGGAGCAATGGGAAGCTGTTATTGATAGTAATCCTAGTAAGGTAAAGGGCGCAAAGTTGCCAGTAACACATGTGTCTTGGAATGATTGCCAAGATTTTATTCGCAAGCTAAATAGCAAAGGTAAAGAAAATTATAGACTTCCAACGGAAGCTGAATGGGAGTACGCATGCAGGGCCGGAAGCACGACGGCGTATTCTTATGGAAATGATTTAATGCAAAAAGATGCAAATTTTGGTGGTGGCGAATCTGGTTCGATAAAGCCAGTAGGAATGTATAAACCAAATGCTTTTGGCTTGTATGATATGCACGGGAATGTATGGGAGTGGTGCGGAGATTGGAAGGCTGCCTATGAACCAGGTGAAGTGACAGATCCTAAGGGGTCAACAACTGGTGAAGTTCGTGTGTTGCGTGGTGGATCTTTCCTTAGTTATTCATCATTTGCTCGCTCATCCAACAGATTCTATCTCATTCCTACAAACCAATATGCTTATGCTGGATTCCGTATAGCAAGGACAAAATAGCCGCTGACTTAGAAGATTTTTCGTGTTCACAATTAAAGTTAATTTTTGAAATAATAGTGCTTATTTTTTATGTAAATCCAAAGTTTTGTCTGAAGCTCTTAAAATTCTAAGCAATGTTTAATGCCGAACTGCACGAAAGGTCTTCGAAGTATTTCAAGATAAAAACTGTTTTCTTGGGTGCGCTTGGGAAATATTTAGGAGAAATAAGTATTTCAAATATACAAATCTGCAATCTGATCAAAATTAATAGCTTCAAAACGGACAATACTGAAAATAATATGTAAATCATAGGCGCATCTAATTTTATCATTAATAATAAATTTAATATTTTTACAAATACATATTAATTTAATCTGCAATTATTACATTTTACTAAACGGGAAAGCATAAAAATTAGGTGCTAATAGGCATATGTTTGCATTTGCCTAACCGTTCCCTCTTAAATTATTACAACGAAAAATGTGCTCTAAGATAAAAAAACACAATTTAAGAACTTTATGAAATCAAATATTTTTTAGTATTATTATTATTATTTTACTGTAACATTAGATGAATATGTAAACACTGTTTTATTTTGTTAAAAAAACAAGGATTTTATTGTGAATTCAGATCCTAACAATCTTTTCCTTTGGGTCGTAGAGGCCGAAGGTGTGTTTTTTTATCCTCAATTATTATTAGCAGCTTTTTCAATAATTCACTTAATTGCGACTTTTTTATTACTAAGGCACAAAGTCTTTTTTCCCAAAAATCTAAAATTGATAGTATCAGGCGTTAAACAAAAAGAAGATTTTGAAAAAATCGAATTTAACTATGAACCACTAGGATCAACTGTTACAGATGCTGTTAATGCTGTAAAAGCAGGTGAAACATTTGATTTTACAGAAAGTCAAATTAGGCTAAATCTTCAAAATTTAAACTCGAATATTGAGCGAAGGCTTTCTTATTTAAACTTGTCCTCTCAAACCAATATGCTCGTAGGACTGCTTGGTACCGTTTGGGGGCTTGTGAATAGTTTTATCACAATAAGTCAGGCAAATGTTGCTCCGCCACCCAAAGAACTAGCTGCAGGAGTTAGTCAGGCACTTATGACTACAATCGTTGGTCTATTGGTTGCAATTCCGATGATGGCAGGTGCTGTACATATGAAGGGTACCTACATTACCATTCGCAATGAAGTAAGTTCCGTTTTTCTAATTCTTCTTGAGAAGATCAAAAGGTTTTCTAAGAGCGAAAGTTGATATGGGTACTACAAGTTTTTTTAACAACGATTCAGCAGGTATTAGTGGTGATACCACTCTACCGATGGCTCCAATGATTGATATTGTTTTTCAATTAATAGCTTTTTTTATATTGGCCTTAAGCACAGATGATAACAAAGTTAATCCAAGTTTAATTCCGCCAGATTGGAAAAATGCTGTAAAAAATCAGCCCTCGGTAAAAGAAGTCATTATTGAAGTAGATAGCAACGGTGATTTAGTTACAAATGATGGGGTTTTTGGGCCTAAATCAAAAGAATTTGAAGTTAACTTGTCTAAATTAATTACAAAAAGTCCAGGTAACTCCAATGTTGTGATTCGGGCTGATAAAAATTCTAGGTATGAGACTACAGCTAAAATTTTAGAATTTTGTAGGGAAAGTAAAAATATTCAGGTTGGCCTAAGGCTAAGGATTGTTGAATAGTAGGAATTTATGAATGAAGGTTTTTTCGAAAATACAGATGAAGCTGAAGAAAGCTCTGATTTAGCCATGGACCCAATGGTTGATATTGTTTTTCAGTTGCTAATTTTTTTCCTTTTTTCTTTTCAGATAAAAAGTATGGAAATAATAATGCCTGCACAAGTTGTTCAAGAAAAAAAAGGTTCCGGAGTTGTTGTCGAAAAAAAGGACATTCAGAAAAATATAAGAATGGAACTTTTTTCCAGCAAAGATGGGTCTCTGAAAGAAGTAAAATTAAATGAGGAATCCGTAAGTTCATTGAACTTGATCGAATCCAAATTAAAAATAATTATAAGTAATCCGGAGTTTTCTAAAATTGTAGAAATCTGGTCTGATGATAGTTTAAAGTTTGAAAATGTTATAAATGCTTTGTACGAAGTCCAGCGTTGCAATGCAAAAGTCCAGCTTGGAAGAAATAAAGGTTAAAAATGTTTAAAAAAGATTATAAAAACTATGTAATAGCTACAGTCGCAACATGTGCATTGTTTTTCATGATTTATTTGTATTTATGCAGAAATAGCTTGACTGCAGAAAAAGATAAAAAAGAACAGAAAAAACCAGAAAGTAAAACAGGGGAAGTAACAATAATAATTCCGCAAGAAAATAAGAAGCAACTAGCATTTAATTCACCAGAAAAGAAAGAGCCAGAAAAGAAAGAGCCTGAAAAGAAAGACTCAGAAAAGAAGGAGTTAGAAAAGAAAGACTCAGAAAAGAAGGAGTTAGAAAAGAAGAAGCCTGAAAAGAAAGAATTAGCTAAGAAGGAGATGGAAAAGAAGGGCGGGGGCGAAAAAAAAGAAGATATGAAGAAAGAAGATTTAGCAAAAAAAGAAGTTAAAAAGGAAGACTTAGTTGCTAAAATTGAAAAAGAGAAAGACTCAAAAAAAAGCAGTAACACCTCTGGATCAGTGGATCTCACATCTTCAGTAAAGGGAGACGGAAAAGGTGTTGCGTTTTTAAAAAATAAAGAGTTAACAAAAAACGAAAAAAATAAAGAAGAATATAAAAAGATTAATTTAACAAAAAACTCTCCGGAAAAAAATATAAAAGGTGTGGGCGAGGTGCAACCTCAAAGTTTGTCTTTACCCAATCCAACGAGTGCAATTGATCCTACAAAAAATTCGCCTGTTCAAGGTAAATACGAAGGAGTTATGCCTCCGATTTATTATACTGGCGAAACTGATAGGTTTTTCAAAAAGTACCCTAGGCTCGAGTGCGTTTGGGTTTATGAAAAGCCACAAGAAAAACCTGGAGTTCCCCCTGCAGTGTCTTTTGAGTTTGTTGTCGATTCCGAAGGGCGCTTAGCTTATCAAAATATAAGGAATTCGAGCACCTTTGGTGACTTTACAGATACTATCTATTCGTACGATTCGAATTCTCAAGTTAAAATAAGCAATCCTTCTGGCCTTAAGATATTAAGTTATACTAACAAAATCGCAGAAATTACAGGCATTCAAAGTTCTATTGATTCGCAAATGTCGATTGGTTTGTATCGCAGGAAAGAAGAAGTAGCATTTCTTGCTCCAATAGCAAAAGCATTTAAGCAAATGGTTGCTGATAAAAAAATAAACTTTGATTTAAACGAAAACCCCCGAATTGAAGTTAATTGGGGGTTGGATGCTAGCGGAGATATTTTTGTAAATTACGCAACTTTTGTTCCAGCGAAAAGTAAAATTGTAAAAATAGAGTTTTAATCCTTGATTCGGAAATATAAGTAGAGTATAAAAAAATACGTAATGATTTTATAACGGAGGTAATGCAATGATTAACATGAGTAAACTGTTTTTTGCAGGGTTGTTAAGCGGAACTTTTTTAGCCTTTTCCGCAAATGCGCAAGATGATAAAGCAAAAAAAGCGGATGCGCCAATCGGTAAAGGTGTCGAAGGTTTACCTAAGGACATAATTAAAAAAATTGATGAATCTAAACCTGCTGATCTAGCCGAGAAATTGAATTTGGCAATTAACATGCTTAGTAGGGAGGGGCAAGGTTCGATGAGGGCTAAAGCAAGGCTGGAATTTATTGAAAGAAAGATGACATCGCTTGAGAACGCTTCAAATAGTAATGCCAATATTGTAAAAGTTCGGGATTTGGTTTCAGATCCAGGCTTTAAGAAAAAAGCATTAGAGATGCTGGATAAGCCAAACTTCACAGATGAAATCGCTAAGGTTTTGAAGGATAATTCGTTGACCGCTCGCGATGTTGTTGATTATGTGCAATTGAAAAAGGTAACTAAAACCAAAGCTGATATCAAATTAGCGCTATCAATAATTTTTAAAGAATTTAATCTTGAGAATCCAAGTATTTCTGGAATTCCGCTTCCAAATGAGAACGGCGACTTTTCTAAAGAAGTTGATAACATTCTTGCTAGTTTGTCTTCGAAGCCAACAAAGCCATCGAGGACGCCTGCTGTTGATAGTAGTGAGGCTTTAAAGAATGCAGTAAAAGAATTGCTTGGCGCTGGTAATTAGAGTTACTTGCGGCGTGTTTTAAAATATTTTATTAATGGAGTTGTGAAACATGATTGCTAGATTTGTAAGTTTCATTATTGTTGCTGTATCTGTTGTTATTGTTTCCTTTTCTGGAACAAAAGTAGGTGCTCAAGATGCTCCCAAGAGTTCTTCAACCTCCTTGCTTCCTGATGTTGAAGCTACTCAGAAAAAGGTTACTATTATTAAGGAGGGGGCTTCAGAGCTTAAGGAATTATTTGATAAATTAAAAGAATTGGGTGATCCGGCTACAAGAAAAGATAATGAATCTGATCAGCAATATGTAGGAAGAGCTGAGCGTATTCTTAAAGGCCGTGCTCTTTATGTGCATTTTGCTCATCAAGAAATGCAAAGGATTTTAGAAGCAAGATTTGGTGCTGAGATGGTTTTGGATGACTACGACCGCTGGGTTACTTCTCGTCTTAAGGCCCTGAAAATGAGTGCAAGTTTGCTTGGTGATGAAGCGAAGCGGATTGAAAATGATAGGAAAGAGTTTGGTTTTAACTCAGTAGTGCTTGCTAAACTCATTAATGATGATGCTGAATTTTTAAGCAAAAAAGCAGAGGATGTCAAAGACAATCCTTCTGCAAAAACAGATTTTGATAACCTTTCAAAGGCTATTAAAAAAGATATCGGAGTTGATGGTTCAGTTGTAAAAAAGATTGTTGATATACAGGTTCGGTCTGATAAATATAAAACCTTATCAACGGAAGACAAAATAAAAAAATACTATGATTCAAAGAAGGGTTTTAAAGATGCTGATTTTGAATTTTCTTACATTTCAAAAGCAGTAATTCCTGAAAACCAAAAATTTTCTGTATCGTTGCCAAAAGCTCATGCAAATATATTGAATGATTTGAAGGTTTCATTAGCAGCTAATAAAGCTTTGTTTGAGCAATTAGATGATAATGCATTTCAGCTTTCTGTGATAGCCAGATATACAAGGGAAAATTTGGGTTTAGTAAGTTCCATCAAAGATGTAACCGAAGCTACTGATGCCCTAGTTAAAGTTAACAGTTCTGAGAAATCGATCAAGGAGATGCTGACTAAGTTTTTATCTTTACCAGGGCAATTGTCGACTGATTTTGTCGGCAAGAGTCTCACGGGGGATGTTAGTGCTTTTGTTGATCAGTTTGAAGAACCAAAGTCCGTTAAACCTGATGTGAAATAATAAAAAGGGGGAGTTTGATGTCAACTTTAAGGCTTGTGGTTGTATTTTTTGCTTTTGTTTTCTGGTCAGGTTTTACGTTAAGTCAAGATAAGAAAAACGTAGATAGTCTTATTAAAAATGCTGATTTACGAAAGCAAATGGAATCAGTAAAATTGGAGGACCTATCCGACAAACTCAAAAAGGCAAAAAGACTTGATATAGACAATCTAAATTTGCTTAGACAAAAAATTGATGCAAAAATTTATATTAGATTAGAAAATGAGTTAATTGAGCGAATGAAAACGAAGGATGTTGAAAATACATTGATTAAACTTTCTGATGGTGGGTTTAAAAGTTTTTTGGAAACGATTTCTGTGATGGTACCTGGTGATGAGCGATCACAAAAGTTTTATGAATATTTAGAAGAAAATAAAATTAAACCTGATTTAATTAAAAAAGCTATTAAAGTGAAAAATATGGAAAAACGGGTGAAAACTCTGGAAAAGATAGTGAACGATACTGAAAGAAAGATTCTTGTTGCTGAAAAGTGGACTGAGGAGGAATATTTTGTTGCTTCTATAGATGTGCAATCAAGTATTGAAGAAAGAATAGACGCTATGATAAAGAAAAATCAGCCTACGGAAGAAGTTGGTGGGAAATCCGACAATAAGACATTGGGTAATGCTGGTAAGGGTAACGAACTTGTGTCTGACTTACTTAGATTTTTAAGTGAAAATAAATAAAGGATAGTTATGTTTAATTTCTTTTTGTTAACTAGTTTTTTGTTTGGGCAAAATACTCCTTTGAGTTCTCCACCTTCACCTGAAGTTACTCAGGTTAAAGTAAAAGCATTAAATGATAAAATGCAGGAGATTAAAGAAAAAACAGAAAAGCTAAATGCTGCATCAGTGAAGTTGGAAGTTCAAGGAGATAAGAATGTTGAATCTTTTGTTGAGGATTCGATTTTTATTTTGAAATTGAGAGCCGATATCTTGATTCAATTAGTTGATGTTTTTGAAGAAGCTCTTACTGCTCGTTATAATTTAGAAGCAACTTTGGAGGAGTATAAAAATTGGATTAAGAATGCGATGGGTGGTGCGAGTGTTCGTAATAAAAAATTTGAAGATAAGGCTGCCTCTTTAGAAAAAGAAAATAAAGTTTTACTTGATGAAGCGACAATTATTACTGATATTATTCAAAGGAAACTTAGGTTGCATATTGATACCGTCTCTACTGTTAAAATAGAAGAATTGAAAAATAAAATTGAGGCAGAAACGGTTGTTAACAAAAAAGCTGAGCTAAAACTTGAGTTAAGAAAAGTTGAGTCTCAGAATACAAAACTTGAAATAAATTTTAAATTAAAGTCAGATGCTCTTCTAGACAAAAATAATAAAAAAATATCTTTAGTTACTATCGAAAATCGTAATGAGATTGAGAAAAAATATGATGTATCGAATGGTTCTGACCCAGAACTTGCAATTCAAGATTTAGAATCTAAACTTGAGGCAATTAAAAATAAGTATAGCTTAAATAAATACGAAATAATTACTATTAAAAATGATTTTCTGAAATCTGATGATGCTTATTTAAATAAGTTAAGAGTTGAACAAAAAAGGTTGATTGAGCAATCAAATTCATTGTTGGAGCAGACAAAGGATTACTCTTTTCGTGCTCAAAAAATTTATATAGCTTCAAAGTATGTCAAAATTATGATTGATGAGGCTCGAATGGCTGGTGGTGATATCTCTAATATTGCGATTGCATTAGATAACACAATTAAGAATGAACCGATTATTTCTTCAGCATTAGAAGCAGCTACAGGTCAGGCGAATGTTGTTGAAGATTTAAGAGATTTAATTAACAAGCGTTTTGAAACAGATAAAGAAACCAAACCTGAAAAAGTCTCAGATAAAGAAAAGAAAGATCCTAGTAGTGATAAATCAAAGTAGGGTACTATGAGTTCTTTTTATTCATGTCTTTTTTCTTTAGTATACATATTTAGTTTTTTTCATTCAGAAGATGAGACCGTCGTTTTTTTGAAGGAGAAAATTAGAAGTTCCCCGAATGATTCACTTTTTTATAATTCATATTTAAACCTTTACAAATCTGAAAATTCAAAGCGTGATAAGAATTTTTATGCAAATATTATTAGGAATTCAAAATTATTTGATCCTAAGATTGCTGATTTTGATTCTTTCAGTTTTTATTTAAATGATATTAATGATAGGTTGAAACTTGACCCGATCAAATTTAATTTGAAATTATTCTTAACTAAAGATGATGTTCCTTGGTGTTTTATTTATCCTTCAAAAAGCCCTTTTCAAATATATCAGGATATTGAATCTAAACTTAAAGTTCTTGATGATGGCTTATATATGAAGAATCTCAGAGGTGTTGATGCTTCAACTTGGGCAACCACTGTTTTTAAATTAGAAAGATATCAAAATGGTGCCGGTATTAAAGTAAATATCAAGGGAGTTGATTATTGTTTTCCTAATTCAAAATCACTTTTTTTCAAGTTTGGTAGCTCTGAGTTAAGGTATTCGAACAATACCTTTACTGACCACGGATTTGTTACTTATACAGAGTGGTATAAAAATAAACAAAGTTTTGATTTTTTGAACTTAGCTACAGATAAATATATCCAAAATTTGATTAATAATAATAATGATTTGAACTTAAGATCTTTTTACACAAATTTTTTAGCTCTTTATAATTCAGGAAAAAATAAAAACTTACATGACAATATTATTAAAAATATTGATGAAATAATTTTTCTTCAAAATACTAATGTAAGTCTTGGTTCTTTAGGAATCGTTGGGCTTAATCCTGGTTCATCATTTAATTATAGGATTGCGTTAGTATTAACGAAACAAAAAAATATATGGGTCTTTGCTTATCCGGTTGATAATACGCCTGTTGAAATTTTTCAAACTATCCAAAATAGGTTGGTTAATGTTGAAAAAAATGATTTTAAAAATTCGATGAAAATGCAAGATGCTAATTCGTGGTCGATCTGTTTGTTTAAGTTGAAAAAAGATGCAGGTGGCGGTATTAAAAACGGTATTAATATGGTTTCGTTTAAAAAACTAAAAGATCCGGTGTTAATTCCAGACATTACTTCAAAATTAATCCTTGATAATTTTGGTGTTACTGGTTTTGACTCATCTGAAAACAAATTGGCTGATTTACATTTCCAAATTTACATTGATTGGTCTGAGCATTTAAAAAACAATCATGAACCCTTGGTGAATTTTTTAATTAACAACTTTCCCAATAATAAAACTTCCCTTTTTATTAAAACCCCAGAAGGTAAACAGCCACTAGTTCTTGACGATTTGATTGGCAAAAAGAAATTAATTACATACATCGAACCACATCGTAATTCTTCATTCAAAAATATTCAATCTATCTTTACAGAGTTCACACCGAATTCCAAGAGAAATGATCAAATAGTTTTTATAACTCGAAATCCACTAACTACTCTTGGTGAAACTAAGTTTCGTAATGATGATGAATATCAGGAGTTTAAAAAAAACATTTACGAGTTTAATATTTCAGTAATACAAATGGAAGGTCCTGCTGTTGAATCTTTTTATAAGATTTTTGATTTTGATGAATATCAGAAACCTAGTGTTGGTTATCATCAACTTGATTATGAAAATACGAATAAGTTAAAATTCCCTATATTTGGAAACTAATATGTCAAAAAATAATTCTGAAGATGTTTTATTCATTCCAATACTGCTTATTATCAATGTTATTTTAACTGTTGTTTTTTCTGTACTTTTAATATTCGGATGGAATAGAACTGGTAGTAGTGCTATTGCTTTGGGTGGGATTGACCCTAAAGTTTTTGATACTCATCTAGCAAAATTAGAAAAATCAATTAATACTCATTTTGATAAAACCTTAGGGATTGTAAATGATAAAAACATTTTATCCTTTAATAAAGTTTCCTCATCGATTAATAGCGAATCAAACAAAATTTCAGATAATGTAAAACAGGAATCATCAAGAGTATACAATTCAATTGTAGATGTTGATAAAAAACTCTTACTTACTGAAAACAAAATAATTGAGAACCTTAATAAATTGTCTGAAAATTTGATATCAGAGAATCAAAAACTTATGGAAGATTTTGCTAAAAAGCATGAAAATCTTTTGTCAGATAGTAAAACTAAATATGATAAAGTTGATTCTCAGTTAAGTTCGCTTATTCAAAATAGCAAAGATAACTTGGTTTCTTTAAAAACGCAAAACAATGAAAGTAAGGACTTTTTATTATCGGCCGTTTCTTCAAAAAGTAAAGTTAATTTAGATGCAGTCATTTCCTTTAAAAAAGAATCTGATGAAAAACAAAACTATATTGCGGGCCAAGTGATTCGCGTTTTGAATCTTTTTAACCTTTCTTCTGACGATAAACTTCCTGGTACTTTGTTGGTTTTAGATTCTGGTGAAAGTATGTCTGATTTAGTATTTGATGACATATTTAATGATATTCGTTCAGTTTTGTCCTCATCAATTAAATTGACCCCAAAACGAAAATTCGGTTTTTCTTCTATTAGGGGTGAAAAGGTTGTTCAAAGTTTAGCATTTGGTATTCAAGATAGTTTATCTGTTGGCAATATTAATAAAAATGATTTGGCCCCTGATAGGAATGAAGTTAACAATTGGAAGAATTCTATATCGAATTCAATTAATAGGCTTTCTGCAATCGACGGTCCGAAACGGTTGATATATTTGACATCAAATCCAAATAATTTGAAACCTATTGATGTAGATTTTATTTCTGAAACTCAGAAAAGCTGCCTCAAACATAAGATTGAGATATGGGTATTCCATTTTTTAAGAAATAAAGATGATTCTGTTTCTAATGATTTATCTTTGATCGCACTCGGAAATGGTGGACAGTATTTTCCGATTCGTTTATCCAAAGAATTTAATAAAGACCCTGAGTTGGTAAAAGTTATTAAACATAACTTTCTTTCTTTTTTGTACCAAGCCTTTGGTTTAAACCTTGTCGTTGAATCAATACGCTCTAATTAAGCACATTATTATGAAACATAAATTTTTAGTTTTATCCTTTGCTTTTATTCTTCTTTTTTCAGAGAAAAGTTATTCTGCTGATGGTTTTTGGTATCCCTCTGATAAAGAAATTACTGAAGTTCCAAAGTTCGCCAACGAGAAAAAATCTGCTGATTTTATGAGGGCTGTTTGTGTTTATGGTAAAGCACCATTATTGAAAAACCCTTCTGCTTCAAATACTTTTAATACGATGCAGTTTATGACAAAAGCTTTTGTTGCCGCAAACAAAAATATTGATGGGCAGGAGTTTTATTTGCTTGTTGAAAAATCGAATGATAATGATTCTGTTAAGGATGTGTTTGGTTGGATATCAAAAAAACATATTTCGTTGTATTTTGGTATTGATTTGCGGGCAAAAAAAAATCCTGAATCAAATATTCATCGCAAATGTATGCTTATTAATACTTTAGAAAAAGCTAGGGAGGTTAAAGATCTGCAAGAAATGACCGGTTTTTTTGATCGACCGGATCAAGATGGTGTTAAACGTACTCAACGCGCGCTTTTTGAAATTTATTATATTTTTGATGAAACTGATTCTCATGTTCTTTTAGGCACACAATCTTCTACTGACGGAGATTTCAAAAAGAATATTTTAGGTTGGGTAAAAAGGGAAAGAATCTGCCCTTGGAATACTAGGGAAGCTCTTGAATTTAATAAGAATGATATTTCTGACCGTACAATTCCAGCTCGTATATTTAGTACGCAAGAAAATTTGAAAGCTTATTTGAATCTCCAATCTAATTTAGGAGAAAAGTCACCTAATGTTTTAGCGGAAGAAGATCTTACTATTAAGTCGTGGAAAGAGTTTCAAATGAGATATCCTTTAGTTTCTGACCAAGACGATGGTTTTCAAGGTGGTGTTTTAAAAGTTGGAAATTTTTCTACTAAAATTTATAAGATTGGTTTTATCGGTGATGTTTATGGCGAAAACAGGCAAGAGGTTGTTCTTAAGGCTTCTCATGTTTCAATTTTGCAAAGGCAAGTGCAAGAGTTGAAAGATCAAATGTCAACTATTCAGATTATTTTTTGCATTGATGCTACTTTTGGCATGGATTCTTGGTTTAAAACTGGATCAAAAGCTGTTAAAGATATCATAAATGGTGTCCAAAATATTGGTGAAGGTATTATTAAACCTAAAGTTGAATTTTCTGTAAATTTTTATCGGGATAAAGAAGATGGAGATTTAGTTTTTGAAGGTAATAAATTTACTGATAAAAGCATTCATGTTTTAGATTTACTTGAGAAACAACGAGCTACCGGTGGTGGTAAACCGCTCGATGCTGTTTTTAGCGGTATTGTCAAATCTTTGGAACCTGATCTTCCTGCTAAAATGAAATCTAAATACAAACCAAACTCTATTAAACTTTTTATTCTTATAGGTGATGATGGGAATGATCCGTTAGATAATGAATTTAATGAGGAAGTGATAGCAAAAGCTTTGTACGAAGCCGCTGGTAATCAGCCAATTGGATTTTATGCTATTTCTGTAGGGGATCAAGGCGTTCCTGCCTATGAAGCTTTTTCCAACCAAACAAGAGAAATTTCTCGATTGTTAGTAGATAAAGAAAAAGAACGATTACTTAAAAAAAACAAAAACAAGATGCTTTCGGATGAAGATGAAAAAGCATTAATCAATGTAAGTGGGATTTCAGTTGTTAGTAAAGATTCAGAAAAGGTAGTGAGTTTGATAAATGATAGGTTTAAACTTGCTGTTAAAGAAATGCAAAAAAAAACACAAATGCTTATTAATCTTCAAACTGGTGATAATTATGTTGAGATTGATAAGGATGATCCATCAGCAACTTCTTACGGTGTGATCTGGCAAAAACAAATGATTGAGATGATAGAAAAAAATAATTTGCAGGCATTAGATCTCGCCAAAAATGGTATTCAATTATTTCAAACAGGTTGGATTGCAGAACAAGATCCTAGCGAATTTAAAGACAAAAAGGGAGCCCGTTTTCTTTCTGTTCAACACATGGTTTTAATGAATAAAGACGAATTACGTGGATTAACAACATCTCTTGAAAATTTAACAAAAAAATGGTCTCCACGGACCTTAGAATCATCTTGGCGAGAATCATTGGATAAATTAACAAGCGGTGAAGTTTCGAACCTTCAAAAAGAGCAAGCTGATACTCCTGCCAAGCTTATGCAATTATACAGTGGTATTAAAGTTCAAAACGAAGATGGTTTATTAACCTATTCTTTTGATGAGTTAAACAAAAAAACTGCATTAGAATTGCAAAAAACAAAAGAACGGTTGGAAGAAAAGATTAATAAACTTATTGATATCATTGATGAAAAAGAGTTTACTTACGTTAAAACCGAAAAAGAAGGGCGTGTCTTTTTAAAACGGAAAGATCCCGTAGGGAAAGATAAAAAATATTGGTGGGGAAGTTTTCAAGATGATCAGTTACGTGATCAGCGTGCTTGGATTGAACGGACTTCTTTTCCTTAACAGCTAAAAATTTTAATGGAGTCCTTATTGTGCCTAGCAATAATAATGTTTGCTTTAAAATCCGTTCTTTAAAAAAATCTTATAAGGATGGAGATGGGGAGATAGTTGCACTTAATTCGGTAAGTGCGGAAATTCCTTGGGGATCTTCCATTGGAATTGTTGGTCATTCTGGGTCAGGTAAAAGCACTTTGTTGCATTTGTTGGGTTTATTAGATGTCCCAGATTCAATTAATAATAAGAATGGCCAATCATTAGATTCTGATATTATTTATTTTGTGGGTAATAAAGAATTAAATTACATAAATAAAGGTAATGAAAATTTTGCAAACTCTTTAGAAGGCGACAATCTTAAACAAAGGCATTTCGGTTTTATCTTTCAAAAATCTCATCTTTGTAGCCATTTAAATGTTATTGAAAATGTATCAATGACTATGATGCTTGATGGGGGCGAAAAAAAAATTAGGGAAGAAAGAGCTCTAGAACTTCTTCAATGGGTTGGTTTAGAAAACAAAAAAGGCAAGTTCCCCAAAGATCTATCTGGTGGTGAGCAGCAGAGGATTGCTGTAATTAGAGGAATTTGCAATTCTCCACGAGTTGTCTTTGCTGATGAGCCAACAGGCAATCTCGATAAAGATAACGCAACTATAGTATTAAATTTGTTGAATCATTGGAGGATGCATGGGACTGAACTAGAACCTCGGACGCTTGTTTTGGTTACGCATAATCTTGAAGATGCTTTCCATTATTGTGATCATTTTTTGATTTTAAAATCTGGTAATATTAATGAAGATAAAATTTATTCAAAAAAAGAAATTTCTACTCTTAACGATTTTCAAAATCTAGTTGCTACACCATCTTCGGACGTTATAAATATTAATAAAAAACCACCAGAATTTGTTCAAATAAAAGATGGTGATATCTCTACTAATGATTTTGTTAGCCTTGCCTGTAAAGATTTGTTCAGGAGCGATCATTTTGAATCTACTTTTAGCAATTTGCTGATTATTTTGGGAGTACTTATTCTAGCTTTAGTAGGTGTTGGATTTTACGAGGGGCAATCTATACTTTATAATAAGCTTAATAATCCTGAAGCACGAATGATTGTTGTTGATAATACATCCTTAGGTTCCACTGGAAGTATTGATGATAATGTTCTTAAAGAAATTTACGCTTTGAAATTAAAAAATGGCAGCCAGGCTATTGTTTCAGAACCCGATGGGGTAATAAGGTGGAATTTGGTAAGGTTAGATTTTTACCAAGGGGTAAACAATAGTCCTCCTGAATATCGGGTTGATGGTAGAACTGTAATTAATGAAGATCCAGCAGTTAAATTGTTGTTTAATGAAGGATTTAATCCAAATATAGCTGAAATAATCGTGACAAAAAACTTTATTACGGAGGATTGCAAGTTACCTTTAACTTCTCCAAATATTTGGATGAATTATAAAAATCTACCCGTTCCTCTTAAAGTTCTTAAAGTTGTTGATTCATTGCCTAGTGGATTTAAGTTTCTTATTCATGATAATTTATACCAAAATATTATAAATGAAAACATAGACTCAGAATTAGATTTAAATTTTATAATGGTTAATAATGTTCCTGATAATATTCGATTTGATTTAGGGTTTTTGCTTCAACCAACAATAAAAAGAGAATATTTGGAACCAATATCTTTTGAATCAGATCGGATGATTTTAAAGTTGTCTAAGGGGCGTAAGAAGTCAGTCGATGAGCTAAATCGAATTGCTAAATCAGTTATAAAAGTTATTGAAAATAACGCAGATTTACTTAATAAAAGTAAAAATTTAAAACAGGGATTGTTGACCATTGAAATACCATCTGCGGTTCCTGACGACAAACCCAAAAATATTCTGTACTCAAGAGCAAGTATATTTATAAAATCAATTGATGATTGCGAAGAAATTAATGGCTTACTTAGAAAATTAAATCTTATACCAGTTGATGAATCCAATCTTGATTTGATTAAATTTTTTAATGGTATAATTAAACCTCTTTCAAATATGATTTTTTGGTTTGGCATAATTTCCTTTGTTGTTGGAATCTTTAATTTGTTTGTTTCAATGTGGCAAAAAATAAAACAAAAAACTGCTGAGATCGGGATTATAAGGTCTGGAGGGGGAACTGCGAGTTTGCTTTATAAATTATTTGCTTTTGAAGGGTTTATGATTGCTTTTCTTGTTTCAATTCCAGGTGTGTTTATAGGTTATGTTATTGTAAATGCTTTAAACACTGTGTTGAAGGGTTTATCTAGCAATGGAATGGGCCAAGATCTTATTGTTTTTGACATTGCAGGGGTTGGATTTATCGTTTTCCTTCTATTATTTTTGTGTCCTTTAGCATCTTTTATTGCTTCCTTAAGGCCTATTAGTTTTTCGCCTGCTGTTGCAGTACGTTAATTAATAGATTTATCATTATAATTGATATAGTTATAAGTAAGTTTGATAATTTAATATTAAGCACTAATAACGTTCTTTTAATAATTTCTTTTATAATTTAAGCTTATTTTATTATTTTAGTCTGATGATAAAAAGGATATATGATGCAAATTACAATAAGCTTTTTGCTGATTAGCTGTTTGGTTAGTGGTGTTCAAAATGAGGTTGTTAAGCAAGATAAAATAGTCAACGAAGTCATTCTAAAGCAACTTAATAACAGTTTAAGAAATGTTGCTGAATTTGAAAATTTCAAAGCTGGAGATTTAGTATTAATTACTGAAGGAACAAAAAATAAAATAATTATAGAAGGTTCGTATTTTCTCAAATCTAAAAATCGGGATGAAAGAAAACAATTTCTAGAAAAAATTAACAAAAATGCATTAGATGCTTTAAAGAACGCCTATGAAAAAAAACAAATTAAATTAGAAATTAATGAAATAGATACCTCAGCCCTTATTAATAGCAGTGATGATGATGGTGAGCAGGCTAGGCAGGTGATTCTAAAAAATGTTCTTGTTGGTAATTTAAATGAATCCATGATTTATAATGTCAAAACCAAAAAAACTGATAATTCGTTAGAATTTACTTTGGAAGGTTTTGTTACAAAAGCCTCTTACCGAGGTTTGGTAACTGATCAATCAATAAAAACATTAAAAAGGTACAAAGAAAAAGGTATTGTAAATTTTGATGTTTCAAATGTTATTTCAAGTAATTTAAAAAATTACCCTAATATTATTGTTTATGAGATTATGCGAAACTTGGAAAACTCACCAGAAGTGTCAGTAAATAGTATGGAATTATTTCATGCCGAAATCGATGATAAACAAACTTGTCTTGTTGTAGGTTTATTTAAAGATTCCATACAATTAGAAAAATTTAAAATGATCTGCCTTAAGGCTATTACTAACTCATACGAGTTAGAAAGTAATTATACTTTCAGAGAAAAAGTTCAAAAACCACTAGATTTAAATTCCTCTTTCATGAAAATTGGCCTCTCTTGGGATAGCCGATCTAAACTTTTTGAAGACTTTATGGCTTTTAAGAAAATCGAAAATATAAAAATTCAATCCTTCGAAAAGTCATCTGGTTCAATTTCCTTATGTGGGGTGGCTTCAAGCGAATCAAATTCTAAGTTTTTTATTGAATTTTTAGAAAGAATGAGTTTAGTGAAAATTGTTGATTCAAAAAATCTTTTTGCTAAATCAAAACGAAACTTTGGTAGAGATACTGATATTCTTTATGGTGATTGTGTTTTAGCTTTAACTAATAACTTTCCTGATGAAGTTTTGAGGCTTTCCGCAATTATTATCCAGCAGGGGGGGGCAGATAACCATATTTCTGCGAATGCATGGTTTTTAAGGGCTGCTGCACACTTAATGCTTGGAGACGAAAAAAACGCTTTAGGTGACTTAAAAATTGGTGATTTGCTATTAGGTGATTATTCATTTACATTAGAAAGATTTCAAGGGAATTTAAGAACAAAATTGACTGAACTTAGAAAAGCTGACAATAATTTGTTTTTGAATTAATTTGTTATGTGCTCTGTGTTTTAAGTTTTCTTATTTTCATTTGGCTTTATTAGCAAAGTCTCTTATCATTCTTAGATTTTTTGTTCTGTAGTTGTTATTCATCTTTTAATAATTGATTTCATTTGCCACTGTAATTTCATATATATCGGTTTAAAACTTAAGCGAAGTGATATAAGATTTTTTTTATTGAGATTGTTTTTTTTAAAACAAGCATATCTGTTAATTGATTAAGTTTTTGTTAGAAAATAAATAAAGTAAAATCTATTAATTTATCTTAAAATGAAAGTTATTATTTATTAGTAAGTTGTTCTTGTGAAAAGGCTATTGTGAACATTTTAGAAAATATAGAAGATTTGCATGTTTTGCCCGAAGCGGTTTTTATATCTTATCGCCGTTGTGATAGCGAAGATATTGTTGGTCGAATATATGATCGTTTGACGCTTGAGTTTTCTAAAGAACATGTTTTTCGAGATCACGAAGGTATTAATCCGGGGGCAGATTTTTTTAATGTAATTCAAAGGAGGTTGGGCGAATCGCGATGCGCTTTGGTAGTTATTGGCCCAAAATGGCTTTCCGAATTAAATGATAGGAAGTTAAAAAATGCAGGTAAAGATTTTGTCTATGAGGAAGTAAATGCTGCTTTGATTGCTGGAATTATTATTATTCCAGTTCTTGTTTATGATGCTCAATTGCCAAAAGTTGATGAATTAAAATCTTTTGTAGGGTTCGATAAATTAACAAAAATGAATGCAATTGAAGTTCGTTCAGGCAAGGATTTTAATGAAGATATGCAGAGATTGGTTAATGCTATCCATGGAAATTTTGTTGTTCAGGCTCCTAAAGAAGGTGAAATAGTCGGGGGATGGTTGTTAAATAAGTTGCTTTCAAAAAAGAGCAGTTGGGGCTATAGTTATCTTGCTGAAAAAGATGATAAAAAACAAATTTTAAAATTTCTTCATCAAGATTTTAAATGTGAAAAAACGGTTAATCGATACGTTCACTCATTGATAAATTTATTAAAACTTCCGAAGTTAGATCATATTGTTCAGTTAAGTTATCCTCACTTTAGTTCTAGGTGGAATACATGGTTTCATACGATGGATTACATTGAGGGGGAATTGCTTCCTAAGTATTTCATAATTACAGGGTTACCTTTTACTCACGAAATGATTTACAACTGTTTCATTCCTCTTATTCGGGATCTTGCGGTTGCGCATAAAGCAGGGGTTTTTCATAGGAACATTAAGCCTGGCAATTTGGTTTATTCATCATTTACTAATAAGCTTGTACTTACTGATTATGGTTTGGCTATCCGTAATAGTGATGCTAGTAAAAGTTCCTATTCCTCAAGTATTACAAACTTTGCTGCCCCAGAGCAATTACGCGGCAAAGAATCAGATGCTTCCACTGATGTTTACGGACTTGCTGCCACTATTTATTATAGTCTTGATTTTAACAATCCTAATTTATCTGATCTTGATGAGTTTGAACCAGATATGGTTCCTGGGAGACTTGGTGAAGTTCTTAAAGAAGCATTAGAACCCAGCCGAAAAAAACGTATTAAAAATGCCACGGAAATGGCTGATCGATTAGAGTGGGCAAGGAATTCATGATTTTTCTTTGTGCAAATTTATTTGAATAATTATTCAAACTTAATCTTAAGTTGAAGCAAGTAAGATTGCGGTAGCATTCGCTGTGATGTATATGCAGATTTGGGCTGATAAACATATTCGATCAAATTTCCAAGACCATTGACCATTTTTAAAACCTGAATATTTTCTAGAAATTATTGTCATACATATAGAAACAAACAAGTTTATCATTGTGAAGATATGTATTTTATCAGATAGAGATAAACTGTTGGTTTTACCAATTGTATTGTCAACAATTTGCATGTTTACTAAACAAGCAAACAGCATCCCAACAATAAGACTAATTCTACTACTAAAAATGTCGTCGCTACCCGGATTCATAAAATACGATAGCATTGTGATTGCAAAAGCTACATAAACTCCTGCATGAAGTTTGAAAAATAAACTTAAAGCATTTCGACAAATATCAATTTCAAGTATGAACCTTGAATATTCTTCAGGTTCAGTTCTTTTTGGAGATCCAAACATCGAGGGGTATATTACTGATTCTACTTTAACTTCAGATCGAGTAATTTTCCATTCATCTAAATTGATAGCTGGATTTATACCTGAATCTTTTAAATCTGGTTCTAAAATAATTTCCGCAGTAGATTTCCCGATTTCAACTATGATTGAAATTTTTTGTTTATCAAATGGAAAGTTTGTAACATCCCAGGTTGTAGAAATTTTATTGGAATATTTTGCACTATCCCAAACGCCATTTTTAATTTTTTCTGTATCCCTGATCAATTGTTTTGATTCGGTTGAATTGAAGAATTCTAGTAATTCAAAATACTCTGCGACTTCACCTTCATAATTGATCCACAACCAAAGGTCCGCTTGGAATGTGTCTACATTGCTATTCAAATTGAAAATTTGAGTAACATATAAACCAAGTTTAATTTTTTTTGGTACAACTTCAGTTTTTGCTTCATCGCCGTAAGCAAACGAAAGGTTTAATGATAATATTAAAAATAGTGATGTTATTATTGATAGTGTTTTCATTTTATTTATTTTTGAATTTTGATTCCTTTATCTGTGAGTTTAAATAAATTAGGAATTAATTTCTTACACAAGTTAAATTTCTTACACATTTAAATCTTATATTCGATGCTCGTAAATTACTTAAATTTAAATTATATTCATAAAAGATATTCATCTTATAGTAAAAAAATAAGATATCTTTAAAATTGTTTTATTTCTTGCTCATACCGCAGGATAACAGACAGGTTGTTAAGTAAGTTTCTTTCTTTAGGTTTTTTCTGACTTTCAATTATGGATTAACGGCTAATTACTTTTAAATGTGAAATATTTGCTTTGTCCGTTCGAATAATCAGTATCGTAGGATTTTATTTTTACCTCAATAATTTTTTTAAAGGGGGGCGCATGGATGATTATACTTCTCAAGTTTTAGCATTAATTGGCAATCTTTTGTTCTTTGCCGCAAATATTTTAGTGACACTTGTTTCGTTCACTTTTTTATCTGTAACACTTAAGCACTTGGGGCTTATCACTGAAAAACACTCAAAAAAATATTCGGGGACCCAGATTAATGATTCACCTGATGATTTTGTGATTGAAATTAGTGACGCTGATTTGATTGGCGAGACCGACCCAAATGTTCCAGAATTTGAGTTTCAGCTTTCTTCTAATGCGGAGTCCCACAATCCTTTTGCCTTTGATGAGCCTGATGCTGATGAATCATTTGTTTTAGATGATTCAGAGGAGGAAGGCTTTAATGTTGATGGAATAATATTTTTTGCGTCCAAAAAAGTTGAGTCCGATAAATTTGTTCTAAAACTTGTGAGGTGTGAAGATGATTGATTTCTTTGAACTTAATATAAAAATTTTGCAGTACAACATGTTTGTTATCATGGGATTGATGGTAATAATTTTTGCCAATGGGTTTATCAAGGGCATAATTAAACTAAAGTAAAACACTTAAGTCCCAAATTGGTTTAAGTTGATTTTTCGACAAATGTTTTTACCTTAACGGTTTATTTATAAGATTTTTCATATTTTACGAAATATTCTTACTTTTTATACGAATATGTACTTATGGTTCTTTAAGTTCGAATAAAAGGCACAAATAGGTCCAAGGAGCAATATCGTGAGATTTCTAATGCTAATGGTTTTTCTGATATGCTTTGGTTTATCGGATATCAATGCAGCCAAAGCTGGCTGAGCAAGCCCCCAAAATTCAACCAGTTCGGTTGTAAAAGCGCTGAGTGCTCAAGATGTTCAATACATGCGTGGGATAGTGCAATCAATTCTGGTTACAGATTCCAAGGCCATGGTCGAACAGGCGTTGAAATCTGACGACTTCCGGGTAAAGGCTGCTGGGTGTGTATTAGCAAGGCGATGTGGTAAAGAGTATCTGGAAGAATTATTTGAAGGCTTGGCCGATGATAGTGATCTGGTTCGCCAGGTGAGTCGAGAAAGCTTACATATTTTAAATTACATGATGACCAAGAAAAAGGTCGACTTTGGCCCATTGCCGGGTGAACAAAGTAGTGTAAGTGCGTGTGCTAGCCAAACTTTGTGGAAATCACATTTTAGAATCAACGAAAATGCTGCTAATAATAAGAAAATAGCTGAGTAATGATTAAGTATGCCCTATTAGAATTTAAAGTAACCTAAATATGAAAATCAGCAGAACCGGGATCGAATTTAGAAATCAATGAATTATTAAAATCTCAGGTTCCACCTGCCGCGACAAAAGACTGCAAACAATGTGAATACCTTGATAAAGCTTTGAACCTATATCACCCTTCGGTTTCTGCAATTTAGTCCTTATAATTACTACCTCTTCTGTGATGATTGTCTTTGTATAAGCTGATTTTTTTAGTATTAATTTAAAAGCCCAAAGGTAATTCCGATGCAATATGGAATTTGACCTGCAGCAAGCTATGAACTATCATATTTAAATTGTTGTTATCTAAAACATTCAGAATCTCATTTAAAAATTTTTATTTAAACAAACGAAAGCATTCAATGCCTCCCGCCCCAGACAATTTCTTTGGAAGAGAACAGGAATTAGCATCCTTACGGGAACTTTGGGATCAAGTAACCACTAAGGATGCAAATAGTGGTCCACGAATGGCAATGATCCTTGCTGAAACAGGTTATGGGAAGACAAGGTTGATTCAGGCGTTGTATCAGCAACTAACTAATGACCCATTATGGGATCCAGCAGGGGTAAATTATTGGCCAGATGCATTCCAAGAGGTGTCGAATCAACTAAGGGTAAATCCTGATATGACGAAACATTCTCCCAAAGGACCGCCAAGGTTTCTATGGGCAGGTATGAGATGGTCGCCACCTGAGGAAAGAAACCTTGAAGAAAGAACATGCTCATTGCCTGAAATTAGAGATGTTTTGAGAATTCATGTTGAGATTTCAAGGCAGCATTTAGATGCCTGGACAAAATTGAAGGCTAAGGCAGGAAAAGCAATAAAAACAGATGGCATTTCCGAAGCCACAGGACAGATCTTGGATATTCTTGGAATTCCTTTTGGTGGTTTATTGCTTAAAGGTGTCAAAGCGATTGGGAATTTAGCCACGGCAAAATTATCGCACTCATTTAAAGAAGAATCAGAAAAGAAAGCAACGGATATCACAGAAGAGTTAATTGGTGATTTTCGTGAGATCTTTGGTGCAATGGGTTCAGGTGGTATTGTGTTACCAACCATTTTGTTCCTTGATGATGCTCAATGGATAGATCCAATAACATTCAAATTTATAGGTCAACTATGGCGTGAAGCGGATTCAAAGAAATGGGCATTATTTGTGGTAATCACCCATTGGGAAAGAAACTGGCGTGAATTACTGAAGAAGCCAGAAAATGAGCATGAAAGTTCTCTTGCTTATTTTAAGAATAAGAAGGGAGTTCATTTCATCGAGCTTGGGCCTTCTTCCGATAAAGAGCTTGAAGGATATCTGAAGCAAAAATTAACAGGATTAACAGAAGAACAGAGAAAGCTACTTTTAGACAAGTCAGGAGGAAACTTTCTTACCTTAGTTGAGAATGTAGGTTTTCTATTGCAAACCAAAATGAACTTTGAAAATGGTAATGTTCAGGGAAAACTTTCCAAGGGTGGAGAAAACAAAGTTAAGACATGGGAAGAAGACAGGCAAAAAAGAATTGAGCAGATGTTTGCTGGTCTCTCAGAAGAAACCAAGAACTTATTGGGATGGAGTGGTCAACTTGGAATTAGATTTATTAAAAATGTGGTTATAGATTTTGCTAGTAAGCACGGGGTAAAAATTGAGCTTAATCGTTTAATAGATGAATGCATTGATCCGTTAGTTATTCTTGGCAAAGCATCAGAAAATATACGAGAGTTTCGGCATAGGGCTTTTTACCATGTTGCATCACAATACTTCAGGGATTACCTGTCTGACTCTGAAAGTTTGTTAAAATCCATACTTCAAAAACACCTTTCTCAATGGGTTAACAATAGTTTTACAAGTGAAGGTGGCTTAGTTGAAATAGACGATACCAATAAAAATAAAAAAATTAATATTAATATTAATGCTGCTATTTGTCTGGAATCATCTGAAAGACGGGATTTATTAGAAATGGCAGTTCGTGAATTCATGCCTGAAAATACACAAGAAAAAGATTTAAACACTTGGATAAGATCAGTTTATCTTTTGGTTAGAACAGATAGCGAAGATAATCTTTGGGATTTGGTTCATGAAAAGGGTAACTTTCTTAAAGAAGTAGATTGGAAAAAGCTTTCAAATTCAGTGCTAGATTTAGAACTAAGAATTGATTTGTCTATAAATTTAGAAACTTCTGGTGCCATCATAAGTGCAAAGAATGTTATGCAAAATATTCTTCTCCAGAAAAAACTGTTAAACGAAGAACTGAGCACACTAGAATCCTTGTGTGATGTTTCTCTTTCTTTGGAACGAATCGGAAACATAGAAGAGATAGAAGGGAATCTGATGGTTGCAGAAACCTTATTTCAGGAATCTTTGGATATAAGGAATAAATTATGGAAAAAACACAACACCCCAAAATATTTAGTTGAAAGTTTTTTTCCTTATTACAGAATTGCGGAAATAAATAGGAAAAGCGGGAATACAACAATCTCAAGAATCATGTTAAGAACATATCTTCAAGAAAGCAGAGAACTAGCGGAACAACTCAATACGCCCGAATCCTTGCGTGATGTTTTTGCTATTTTGACCAGTTTGGGAAAAATGGCAATGGAAAGTGAAAGTTTGAGTTCTGCCAGAAACTTATTTTCTGAAAGTCTTGAAATTGCACGAAAACTAGCAGCACAACTAAACACCCCAAAATCCTTGCGTGATGTTGCTCTTTCTTTAGGTAGAATCGGAGAACTAGATCTGGCAGAAGGGAATCTGGATAGCGCTAGGAAACTTTTTTCTGAAGGTCTTGAGATAAGCAGAAAAATTACGAAACAGATGAACACACCAGAATCCTTAAGTGATGTTTCTTGCTTTTTAGTTGGAATCGGGGCCATAGAAGGTGATGCAGGGAATCTAAAATTTGCAAGAACCCTACTTAATGAATCTCTTGAAATAAGAAGAAAAATATCGGATCAACTGAATACTCCAGATTCCATCCGTGATGTTTTAGTTTCTTTGGGTAGAATCGGAGACCTAGAGCTGGCTGAAGGGCATCTGGATACTGTTAAAGTACACTATTCTGAATTTGTTAAAATAGGCAGAAAACTTGCGGAGCAAATGAACGCACCAGAATCTTTGCGTGATATTTTTGTTTCTTTGCTTAATATCGGAGAAATGGCAAATGCAGGAGGGAATCTGAAATTTGCAAGAACCCTGTTTAATGAATCTTTTGAAATAAGCAGAAAAATTGTGAAGTCAGAGTCTCGAATATCTTTTAGTGATGTTTTAACTTCATTGCTGAAAATCGGGGATATGGAAAAAGCAGAAGGGAATATGGATAGTGCAAGAACTATCTATTGTGAGTGTGTTGAAATGGCTAAAAAACAATCGGAACAATTAAATACTCCAGATTCCATTCGTGATGTTTTAGCTTCATTGCTAAAAATCGGGGACATGGAAAAATCAGAAGGGAATATGGATAGTGCAAGAACCATATATTATGAACGTGTCGAAATAGCTAAAAAAAAATCGGAACAATTGAATAAACCAATTTTCTTGCGTGATGTTTTTAATTCTTTGCTAAAAATTTGGGAAATTGAAAAAGTGGAAGGGGAATTGGAAAGAGCAAGAATCATATATTATGAATGTGCTGGAATAGCTAAAAAACGGGTGGAACTTAACGATAAATATGATTTGAGTGATATTTCTTTTTCTTTGGAAAAAATCGGAGATTTAGAGCGGGCAGAAGGGAATCTGGATAGAGCAAAAACTATATATTCCGATAATCTTGAAATAAACAGAAAACTAGCGGGCTCCAGCGTACTGCATTTATGTTTTGTTGCTTCTTCTTTGGGCAGACTCGGAGACATAGAACAGGAAAAAAGGAATCTGGAAAGTGCTAGAACTCTGTATACTGAAAGTTTTGAAATATTCAGTAAACTAGCGAAACAACAGAACACGCCTTCTTTTACTAATGGTAAAATATGGGAGCTACAACGATTAGCCCATGTTCAAATCTTGTTAGAAGAAAACCAAGCAGCGTTTAACGTACTAAAAGAAAGTGAATCAGATGTTGATGAATTGCAGAGTAAATGTTCTGGCGATGTGGGAATTTTTGACACCGTAGCAGCTTATTGGGAACGAAGAACCGAAGCCGAAGAAAAGTTAAAAATGCCAGAAGCCAAAACTTCAAACGCTAAAGCAGAAGCCATCAGGAATGAGATTGAAAATAAAAAGCCAAAGTAAATGAGATTGTTGTCTTGCCTTGCATTTTTTTCATCCCTCTTCGTCTGTAATTTAGTATCTGTAATTTCTTCGTTATTTCTTTTTGTCGCCCATCAAAAGAACTTAAATCCTTTGGGCGGTATTGGTTTTTTGTTGGGTTTGATGCTCCATTTATAACACTTAAAACGATAGTCTTCATAAAAAGACCAGTCATAAGCCAAGAAGCCGGTTAGTGAAAATGGTATTTTGTGTTCCAAGCAATGTTCAGTGAAATTCTCAATGAATTTTGAATCCCGACTGTCAGTTTCAATGGAGGGGTCTCTGCAAAGTGTCTCTTCAAAAAGGTTCCCATCTAATGGGTATTTAAGATAGGCACATTCCAAGTCGAAAAAACTTCCAGCACTGATTTGGGTTATCATTTGAGGGGTGTAATCCAGTAACCAAACTTTTGGAATTCGTAAATAAAATCCCTTTTCATCCTCAACAGTTGCCAGATCAAAAATTATAATCATGATTGCCCCCTGGGTAATTGGTTACCTATTAAAAGAATTAACGCGGGGGGTTAGCGTTTTTCAAGAAGTGTTTGAAATTGTCATAGTAAATATTCCTTGGATCAAGCTGGTAACTGTTTTGTTATTAGCCACAGTTATTCTTCGTTTCAATCTGATTTTTATTTCTGCAAAACGCACAATCACATAGTTAAAATTGCTTTTTTCCAATACGCAATAGTTTCGTCATTAACATTTTTAAGACTCGTGACAAAGCACAGCAATTCCTCTGCTTGGCTTTGGCATCCTAACAAGCTAAGGCATCGCAATACCCTGGTAATTCGCAACCAATTATGGTTTTTATGGCCCCAGATATGGTTCTTGAATACTTCGTGTTCCAATCCGTATTCGCCATGGTTTAAGCCGCAGAATCCAAGAAATCGCTCGTACGCCTTTAAAACGCCTTCTTTTACTTTTGGATCTATCCTCATGAGGTTGATTGTTTTTGCATCTAGAACAGGACAGTCTGGATTAAAGTTGCTGGGTTTATCGTTTGGAAAAATCCATTGAATGAAGTCGTGTTCATTTTCCCATGAATCATCATCCCAGAGGAGGATTTGTTTTAAGGTGTGGCCACTGGAACTTTTTCCGGTGCCTTGCAAAAAATTGATAGCTTCAGATGTGTATGCCATTATGTTTTCTTTCATGGACGTTTTTAAAATCGTAATTTTGAAAACCCGCAGGATGTTGTTCAAATTAGATTATAAAAACATTTTTATTTAGCGGCTTTAGGTTAGGCCATTAGCTTGCATCTTTGATCGCCCAGCGCTTGTTGTCGCTTCGGGAACGAAGGCGCTTTAAACGCGAATCTTTTTTGAAGATGCCCGAGAAGTAAGGTTTTTTGCGGTTGTTACTAGTATCCGTGTTTGCTGAATCTGCTGCTTTAAACCCTAGAAAATGCTTTAAGTTACTTTTCATAATTTCGTCTCCTTTAAAAGTTTTCTTCACAACAACACAAGTTAATTAAATATTAATTCCAATCTTTGAAGGCGTTACGCTTTTGGGAAGAACGGGTGCGCAGCCGATTAGGGCGGTTGTCGTGTATCCCATTGCCACCACGATGGTTTTTATGCCCCGTTGACACCTTCGTTATGTCGATTTTGAAGGTTGCAGAATCCGCTTTGCCATTGATCCACTTTTTTACTGAACTGTTCATCTCGATCTCCTTTTTTAAAGTAAACTAACCACACAACTATAAGGTAAAATCTTTTGGCCATAACTCAACCTTGTACCTGTTAGGTAGAAAACACGCTAAAAGCCCTAGAAAATAGTTCTCCAGGGCTGCAAAAGCTGGTTAATACAAGTCATCAGGGGTGGAAACGTTTATTTTAGAGTTTTTCCCCAGTGACAAAGCACCTTGAGTTTTCGCCCGGCTTCGGATTCCAAACAGGGTTGATACCAGTTGGGAGGTTTTCTACCCGGATGAAAATCTGCTTGGGTGCAGAGTCGAAGTAGCATCCCAAGGCGGGGCAAAGCCAGCCCGTCATTTTTTCTCCAGCGATGGTGCCTTCATACCAGTTCCCACTGGATTGCAATGCAGAACCTTTTTCGCCTGGTTGCACATCCGGATTTTCCGAACCCGTCCATTGGATTTGCGCATCCGCGTTATTCATTGGTTCTGCACTGAAGGACATCTTAAATCCTTTTTCTGGATTGGTTAGGCCCTTGTGATTCACCAACTTGGTGATCATTTCGGTCATGCCCCGAACGAACGGTTCGTTCTTGATTTGGGTGCGTTCATCATCGAAGACCCATAGGCCTTTGGTCCAATTGTTGGCGGAAAGAAAGGGGTAAAGTACCAGTTCCATAATTCAATCTCCTTGAGTAATGAGTAATATCGAAACAAAATTGGGCACTAAAGAAACGAAGAACATTAAAGGTTTACGCCCGAGTTGTGGGCTCGACGCTGAAGAAGATTTTCAACGGCGCCTGATCGTAGTATCTAAAGAGTTGGGGGCACAACCAACCTTTTTGAGGGCCGAACTGATACCACCAGCCGCCATTTTCTTCTGTCAGGCGGTTTGCCTGCGCTTGAAAACCGTCGAATGCAGTTGCACAAAAGTTTAGAAGGAATCCTTGCTTTGGGTTTTTGATTCCTGAAAGTTCGCATAGTCCAAACAAAATTTCTGGCACGCCCAATATCAGCGGCTCCTTGTCCAGCCCAACGGATGGATCATCAAAAACAAGCATGCCATAATAGTCGTAAGGCCGAATAGTCTTTACATCATTCATGATTCTTCCTTTCAAAAGAGGGATGTTGAAAAGTATGAAAACCAAATTCATACAAACTACGGGTGTCATATTTCTTGCGAACGGCTCGCCCTAAAACCAACAGTTTGGGATATATGGCTAATCTTTGATGGGTCGTTTTTATGAAACTGTCAGGTTTTGGTGACTTTTGAATGTTTTGCTCTTATTTGGGCAACTGTCCCGATGATATCTGTTCCGACCGTTACGATTGCTGAATTATCAGCCTTGAGGCAGTCGAGCGCTTTGATTGCAAGAGCCCAGTCGTTGACCACCCAGAACATGACCAAAAATTCGTTAAATGCAAAACCAGTTCTGCCAAAGATGCTTTCTTCGATGGTGTGTGCCCGAAGAAGCAATGGGTCAAGTTGAACTTTGCCATCGATTTTTTCAGTCACCAAAGGCACGAGTTTCTTTTTATTCGGCCCCATCAGTGCCTTAATGATATTTGGCTTATTGATGAGTTTAATATGTGGCACACTTGCATCTGTGAAGAAAAAGTGGCTGCCCTTTGCATCTGGATATTTGGAATACAAGAAGGTTTGGTTGCCCATTCCATGAAACTTCATTTGGGTCATCGACCCAGGAAAAAACAGATCGGGCCCCCTCTGTAATGCTTGCTTTGGGATTTTAATTGCCATGATGACCTGCTTTCTTTTAAGTGTTGAGTGCGAATGTCTTTCCAATAGTTGTTCGTACGAAGCCGAAAATTATTTCAACGGGTGTTTTCAATTATCTAAATCACTTGCTGTTAGGGCTTTGTGGCAAATGGAACACTTATTAGATTTTGGACAGATAGTAATTGTTCGTAATTGAAGGGAAATTATTATAGCCCCGAGATGCTTAAATCAGTCGATGCAACAAATTCAGTACTAAAACGAATAACCTCAAGTCGCAATTAAACAAAGTCATCAACCTGGGGGGTATCTCGTGGAGTTACAGAAATGCTTGAAAATTATCAACAATGCGTTGAACAATCTCGCCCCTGGTGAAAAAGCCCGGCTGGCGGGTGGGGAGATCCGGAGTTTTAATTACATGGTGAAGCTTTCTGAAAACTGGGTTGTTGAGACATCGAAAAAAACTGAACAATGTGCATCGCCTGAAAAGGGAATCGAGTTATTTGTATCTGAGGTGCTGCAGCATAAAAATAGAAGTTTTTTCTCCCGCGAAGTTTTTCCAACAAAACTCATCAAGCGCACAATGGTGGTAACGGCTGCCCTTAAGGGGATTTTTGACCAAGGCGCACCAGCGTTGGGAATCGACCTTGATGGCACCATAGACGAGGCGCCCGATTTTTTTGCGGAAATCAGTAACTCATGGAAGGGAATGGTTTATGTCATCACATATCGGGATGATGAAAAAAAAGCGCTTGAAGATGCAGAAAAATACGGGGTCAGGGTGGATGCTGTAATCTTAGTGAACAGCTTTGAAGAAAAATCACGAAAGATCAAGGAGCTTGGAATCACATGTTTCTTTGATGATATGGATGAGGTTTTGCAGCATATAGCGCCTGAATGCAAAGTGTTTAAGATTCGCAACGAGGGAAACTTCGACTTTGAATCCAAGCGCTGGCTCTATAGTAAAAGCACGGGGGAACAGATTTGATGAAAGTGAAAATGCTTATTTAATCATTTGCTCAGGCTGTTTTCTTAAATCCCAGTTCAGTAAATAGTTCGGTAAGGAATTGCTCTGTGAATTCTGTAATCTTGAATGCCCTGGCGTTTCGGTTAGCAGGCTGAGTATTTCCAGCAATGTTCAACTTCTTGATGTTGTTTTTACGGATCCAAGCCACAGCATCACTTGCAGTGCTCAAGGGGTTGTTAATATCGATATCCATATAAGGTTTATTGTTGTCATTAATTGCATTGAGGGTGCATTTTTCACCCCTCGAATTAAAATCTGCAGCAAAACGGACCGTACCATTGGAAAGCCTAACATTTGCTTCCGTGCGTTCTTTATATCCACCATGGTGAAGGCATTTCATGCCATAGAGTTGTTCAAAATCGGGGCGGGGCCCATCTCCGGTCTGCCAGTCTGATGGCATCCAGCCACCGGTAGGGATTCCGAATTGTTGCGCAATTCGAAGGCCGGCCTGATCAGCACCCGTTTGACCACCTGACATTACTAATTCAAGCATGTAATCTCCTTTTAAAAATTATTGGATATATTCTGTAATACTTTTATTCGAGCTAACTCAAAAGAAATTTCAAAAATATGAAAAAGGGCCCAGATGATGTATGGGCCCTTTTATTTTGGTTAGAAGGTTTTGGACTCGAGAAGAAGGTTTCGGGCTCTTTGCAAGTTTCGGCTAACTTCCACACCAGTGATCTTAAGATCGCTTGCAATCTCTACGCCATTATAACCTTCAATGGATCTAATCATCATTTTCTTAGGAAGCTCAGGCAATTTACCGATTTGGCCAAAGACCCTGTTTTTGAAATCTTCATAAGCAAGAATATCCAAAGGCCCTAGATCAGAGGACGCTTTATCCACTTTTGCAAATTCAAATTCTTTCCGCTTGCGATGATGACGCTTTTCTTTTCTGCTAACATCAATCGATTTAAATTTCACAAAGCTGCTTGCCCAAGATTCAAAGGTAGCAATTCGCCCATTGATTACTTTTCCCCTAATCCATCGCCTTTTAGGATTGGAGAGCTGCTTGTGAATATTCGTAAACACCGTCTGTAAAATATCATCACCGATGTTGGTGAAGGCTTTTATGCCAACCCTATCGATGATTCGCTTTTCAAGCGCCGGTTTGAGGTGGTTGTAAATTCCTGTGAAAAACGCATTGGCTTCGGAAATCTGACCATTATCGATAAGCTGATAAAACTGTTCTACATTTTGCATGATTGCGACTCCTCGTTTAGTAATGAATATCAAAACCGGGGAAATACAAACAATTCAGCTTTGGCAGTAACCAACCGCGTTGAAATAACTCCTTTCAAACAACGAAACGATTCAAGTGAAAGTCACTTGAAAATCCTGCCAAGCTAGCAAAAAGAGGGAAAGGGATGCGAACCGAGATACTTCATTCGGCCTATGCCGCGCATCGGAAATCTCCAAGCACCTTGGCTATCTCAACCAGGTTGCTGCAGCCCAAGAAATGAGCTGACTCTTAATGCAAGTAGTATTATACCACAAATAAACTGAAAGTCAAATCAAAGATAATGAAAGTAAGGAATAAGCTTAAAAATAAGCTTATTCCTTTAAAAATTTCCAGTCTAAAAAGCTGGGCCCCATTCGGGTTCATACCAGGGACCTCCATTAGAAATCGTTGCTAAGACCCTATTGCGCCAGTCAGGATTCGCATCGTCGCCCAATAGCTTGATTTCGTGAATAAAAGTTTCGTACCCTGACAGATTTAAATAACGATCAATCGTATTAATTTTAAAGGGTTGGGCAGTAAAGTTTGGCGTATATTGTTGGTGCATTTGTACTTGCCTCATGAAATGCATCCGATCCATACGCCTATCTAAAG
>Ga0209296_1000055_pt1 | contig 101806 bp, 78 predicted proteins | sample S_130206_EF_Meta_FD_187319 | JGI IMG/M metagenome (GOLD analysis project Ga0209296, IMG submission 187319) | Freshwater microbial communities from Lake Simoncouche, Canada to study carbon cycling - S_130206_EF_MetaG (SPAdes) (version 2) | ecosystem: Environmental > Aquatic > Freshwater > Lake ... | reverse complement strand
ATGTTGGTGTCGAAAATGATGTCGGTGGGATCGTACCCAGCTTTTTCGGTAAGCAGTTTGTAAGCCCGCTGGCAGATGCGAACTTTTTCATCCGCGGTAACCGCCTGCCCTTGCTCATCAAAAGCCATTACCACTACTGCTGCGCCATAATTGTGAATGATTTTTGCCTGCTCAAGAAACTTTTCTTCGCCTTCCTTTAGGCTTATTGAATTGACAATCCCCTTCCCCTGAAGGCATTTGAGGCCAGCCTCTATCACTGCGAAGTTCGAACTATCGACCATGATTGGCACTTCGGTGATATCAGGTTCTGATCCTAGTTGGTTAAGGAACTGAGTCATGGCTTTTTCGCCATCGATCAATCCTTCATCCATGTTGACATCAAGAATGTTTGCGCCATTTTCCACTTGCTCGCGGGCAACTTTGATGGCTTCTTCAAAATTGCTTTCTCTAATAAGTCGGGCAAACTTTTTCGAACCGGTGATATTCGTCCGTTCACCGATCGTGATGAAACCTGTAGTTTCACGAATGGTGAGAGTCTTGGTGCCACAGTACCAAGAATGCACGCCTAAAACATCTCTGCGTCGGGGAGTAATACCCTCAACGACTTCCGAAATTGATTTGATCCATTGTGGGTCTGTCCCACAGCAGCCACCCACAAAATTCAACCAACCGTTTTGAGCAAACTCACGAAGTTGTTGCGATGTTTCTTCGATGTTTCCTTGGAATCCGCCAAACCCATCGGGCATGCCAGCGTTGGGGTAACAACTGATTTTGAACTTCGACATTTCGGAAAGTGTTTCGATTGGGCCGCGCATTTGCTTGACACCCACAGCGCAATTAAGGCCAACACTCATAGCGTTAGCATGAGCTACCGAAGTGTAAAAGGCCTCAACGGGCTGTGCTGAAAGCGTTCGGCCATTGTCGAATATGGTGCCTGAAATCATGACGGGAATCTTGTTGCCGGTCTTTTCAAAATAAGTGGAGATTGCAAATAGGCAAGCCTTTAAGACTAGCGTATCGAAGGAGGTTTCGGGCAGAAGGATATCAACGCCGCCTTCGACTAAAGCTTCAATCTGGGTGTAATAATTTGCAACCATTTTGTCGAAAGTAATTTCCCTTTTCGCAGGATTGTTTACATCAGTGCCGAGAGAAAGGCTTTTTTTTGTGGGCCCGATGCTGCCTGCAACAAACCTTGGTTTAAAAGGAGTTTTGCGGGTCATTTCGTCTGCTGCTTCGCGTGCAATGCGCACTGCTGCGATGTTTAATTCGCGCACATGTTCATGCAAATGAAATTCTTCCATGCAAATAATGCTGGAATTGAAAGTGTTTGTTTCAATGATGTCCGAACCAGCTTCAAGGTATGCTGTGTGGATTTTTTTGATAAGGTTGGGCTGACTGAGGCACATGATCTCGGTGCAATTTTTTAATAAGACCGGGTGGTCTTTGAACCTTTCACCTCGATAATCCTCTTCCGTTGGTTCATGGGCATAGATCATTGATCCCATTGCACCATCCATGACAAGGATTTTTTTTTGTAAAAGTTCTTCTAGAACTCCAGCACTATCCTTTATGATCGATTTTCCCATTAGCCTTTTTAATTCTCCTAAAGGCCTGAAATCAGGCAAAGTAAGTACATCCACTTATGTTGAAAGTATAGCGAAGTGGATAAAAAAACGCATCTTTATAATTAAACCGCAAAGAATAAAAGAGTTAGACTAAAAAATTATGATGTGAGAATTAAAATGAAAGGTTCAAGTATTCGTAAAAACCTTGCGAAACTTTAAGTCGTCCCTCGACCTCCAGCTAATCCTTGCCAGCTTATCGCGGGTCATCCATGACCCAGGTGACTTTAGCACGAACACTTGAACCAGTATGAATGCCAAGATTAAGTATTCAGCTGATAATGTCAACGTCAGTTCCAGCTGGCAAGCTGTAATGTGTTAATTTGCTTCAATTTAGGGGATTTGAAGAGGGATGGTTGAGATTCGATTTTAATTGTAAACAAAAAAAATAAAGCCCCCACCTGTGCCGTTTAGCTCTTTTGAGAACCCGCATTTTAACGTTGGAACCCTCAGTTCTGGTTTACGAATCCCACTACTTGGGCGGGCTTGCATGCACCAGAAACCTTTTGGATCCCATCGGGTACTCTTATCGGTTCGCCAAAAGCAAGCTAGGTGACGAACACCGCAGAGGCTCTATTATTATATACAATAGTATAGATTTTCGAAACTGTTATTTTATTTTAGGAGCTGCGCATGCCTTTTATCACAATCCTTTTCGCCTTGGATCTAATTATCACTGGAATAGTCGGATTTGTTGCAACCGGGAAAGAGCACTTCACCGCTTTGATTCCATCTTTTATTGGTACTCTTTTGCTGGTACTGGGGCTTTTGGCTTTCAATCCGAAATTACGAAAACATGTCATGCATGGTGCAGCCATGGTTGCAATTCTTGGATTCCTAGCAACGATTTCAGGCGGTTTGACCGACTTGCCAAAGTTTCTTTCAGGAAATATGAATGACCTGCCAAAACCTGCTGCATCAATAAGCAAACTGATTACCAATTTGCTTATGCTTCACTTTGTGGTGATTTGCGTTATTTCCTTTATCGAAGTTAGGATGGCAAGAAATAAAGCCTAATCTGGCAGACTGTTAAGCTTTAACATGGGAATCAAATACCCGGACTTTTTCCCAGTTATCTTTATTATTGGCGATGAATTCGTTGTGCATGTCGCTGTCTTGGTAAGCATCGTGGTGTTTTAAATCATTGAACACCACATGAAGAGCGACATCAAAATTCTGATCATTAACTTCCCGGTTAAGTTCTCGGGCCAAAGTGCCTGCGGAAAAGTATGTAATACCTGCATGCGGTTTTAGGTATTTGGAGCATTCTGCAACTAGTTTAGTAGATGCTGCTGCACTATTATCTTTTAACTTGAAAAAAACCATGTGAGCTAATTGTGTAGACATTGTGAAGATTCCTTTTTCCTTTTACTGAATAATAACCATAGATACGAAGTCTAACTTATTAACAAAATAATGTTTAAGTCGAAAATGCAAAACCAATAAGAATTCCTTATGTGGGCATTATCAGGGCAATAAACAAGGCATTGCTTGTAAATTAATGGTATTGAGTTTGAAAAATATCGTCTTTTTAGCATAATTATAGCTTACAACCATTGCCACGCAACCAACATTATGCCTATAAACGCATGATATAATTGTGGCGCTTGGTTTTACTGGAATATGTAATTAATGTCGGGGAATCTGATTTAAATGGCAATTTTGTTACAAATAAAAAGTGCTTGTAAAGGTTACGGGGAACAAATCTTACTGGATGAGGCTGATGCCTCCATCTCAGATAATGTCAAAGTTGGTTTCATTGGTCGTAATGGTGCAGGAAAAAGCACCTTATTGCGTATTCTTTTGGGTGAAGAAGAATTAGACAATGGTGAAGTGGTTCGCCATCCAAATCTTCGTCTGGGTTATCTCAGGCAGCACGATCCATTTGTGCAAGGCGAAACCGCAATGGATTTCTTGCTTCGAGAAAGTGGACAACCCTCGTGGAAATGCGGAGAAGTTGCTGGTCAGTTTGAATTAAAAGGTTCCTATCTTGATGGGCCGATTTCTGCGCTTTCGGGTGGTTGGCAAACTAGAGTTAAGCTTGCAAGTTTGTTGTTAATGGAACCAAATTTGCTTTTGCTTGACGAACCAACAAACTTCTTAGATTTACGCACCCAGATTCTTCTAGAGCATTTTTTGGTTAACTATAAAGCAGCCTGCCTAATTGTTTCCCATGATCGAACTTTTCTCGGTGCAACCTGTGATCATACCTTAGATCTTTCCATGGGCAAACTTACTGCCTTCCCAGGTAAGGTTGATGCATACTTAGAGTTTCTCCAAGAAAAAAAGATGCACGAAGAGCGATCGAATCAAGCCGTTCTTGCGAAAATGAAACACTTGGAAGAATTTATTGCAAAAAATAAGGCTCGTGCCAGTACTGCAACTTTGGCGAAATCCAAGGAAAAGCAACTCGGGCGTCTGGAACTTACCAAAATCGAATCCTCTCAGCCCGTTGCTAGAATTCGCCCACCCCGAATCAGCCCTCGTAAAGGCCCTGCTTTACGATGCAAAAATCTTAGCATTGGCTATCCCGATCGAACCATTGCATCCGATGTTAATATTGAAATTGACCACGGCATGCGCGTTGCAATTGTTGGAGATAACGGACAGGGGAAAACTACTTTCCTGCGTACCTTGGTTGATTCACTAAAGCCTGTTACAGGTGAAGTCCGATGGGGCCATGGGTGCTCGATTGGTGTTTATGCGCAACATGTTTACACCAGTCTTTCAGAAAAACAAACTGTTTTGGAATACCTTTACCAGAATGCCGCTAAGGGTAAAAAAGATCAGGACATCCTCGAAGTTGCAGGTTCGTTTTTATTCAGAGGTATGCATGTTAAAAAGCCAGTTTCTGTTCTCTCTGGTGGAGAACGTGCAAGGCTTTGCCTTGCGGGATTAATGTTGAGCGACTTGAACATCCTGATTCTTGATGAACCAGGGAATCACTTGGATGTTGATACGGTTGAATCCCTTGCAGATGCTTTAACCAATTACGAAGGAACAGTAATTTTCACTAGCCATGATAGGCATTTCACCAAAACAGTTGCTACCAGCATCATCGAAGTTCGAGATAGTCGAGTGACTATTTACAGCGGGCAATATGATAATTATCTTTATAAAGTGAATAAGGAAATTGAAGCGGGCGAAAGAGAATTGGCTTCACAGAAGACTAAACTTCCACAGGCGGTTGCCAAGCCTGTAAAGCCTGAAGTTGCAGTTCCAAAAAATGTTGATCGTGACCCTGCCAAGGAAATTAAGCTGGTTGAAAAAAGTATCGCACAACTTGATTCCCAGAAGCGAGCCATTAATGCACAGTTACCCAAGGTAACTGACATCGAGGTATTGGATCGGTTGGAAAAAGAGTTGGTTCAGGTTACAGAGAAGTTATCTGCTGCAGAGGATCTTTGGAGCCAGTTGAACGACGAGATACAGGAACTCTAGGCTTTTCTAGGTTTTAGCTGTAAATCGTTTCTGTTTGCGAATTCGCGTTCATAGGTTTGGGGTTTTTGACATTCGTTGCGATTCTCAATACTTTGCAAATAGAAATCACCCAACCTGTTGCGTCAATTTCCCACCAGCGGTGCCCATGGTAGGCAGCAGCGGGTTGTGCATGGTGGTTGTTGTGCCAACCTTCCCCGAAGGTGACCAATGCCACCCACCACAAGTTACGTGATTGATCTGAAGTAGTGTAATTTCGATAGCCCCAAATATGGGTAGCGGAATTGATTAGCCAAGTCATATGCCAGACCATTGCAGTTCGTAAACAAAAACCCCATAAGAAGCATGAAAGTCCGCCAAAGCCTAGAAGTGCTCCGCCTAGCACTATATTCCAAAAGATATAAGTTCGGTTAAAGAACACACAACAGCGATCTTGAAGTAAATCTGGGGTGTATTTTGCGATTAGAAGTTCATGAGTTTGTTTATTGCGGCGAGGTATTAACCATAAAAGATGCGACCATAAACTGCCATCGAGCGGTGAATGAGGGTCGCCCTGTTGGTCGGATCGTGCATGATGAATTCGATGGCTCATGGCCCAATCGAGTGGCCTGCCTTGCAATGCTAAAGCGCCTGCGAGGTGTGCGAACCATTTAGCGATGGCGTTTAGTTTAAAACCACGGTGGGTAAGCATTCGGTGGTAGCAAAAAGTGATACCTATGCAACCGGTGTAGCAATAGAGTGCGATCAAGCATGCTAGGCCTTGCCAAGAAAAGTAAAAAGGAGCAATCAATGCGCCTATGTGGATTAATACAATTGCTCCAAAAGTGGGCCAATGAATTGGTCTGTTGAGGATTTTTACTTCAAAATATGAGGTTTCAATGTCCGAAGGCGAATCTGTGACGATTACACTCATCTTTTTACCTGGAGCCTTTTGGACTGAAATTGGTTTGCATTGCTTATAAACATTAGACCAAGGTATGGGAGTCTGGTGGGCAGGTCAACTAGAGTTTGGCTTTTGTGATGTTAAAGTATCTATATTTCTAAGTTTCCAAGCTGGAGGGGTGAAAACCTAGCTATTCATTGAGGGAATTTGGTTTAAGTCCAGTATTGGTGCAATCGGTTTGATTAAAGTTGATTTCAAGGGGAAAAAGAAAGTACAGGGTGCCGACGGACTTCAAACTACCGAATGCCACCGCGAGAGACACTTTGATGTCTGGGCCTATTTCGAAGTTATGGATCAGCATTGCCGATGGATCTAGGTTTGGAACAGTAGATTGACGGCAGTCCTGAGAGGGGGTAAACTTTGATTTGGATTGTAATTTGCGTGCTACCGGATGAAGCGATTTCCGAAAGCTGATAACGGGGGAAAGCTAACGGTTGGCCCCCTGCGAATCTCAGATTCGCCAGTCGCTGGTCAACAAAGTTCGAAATATTCCATTTGCTCTGAAGACGGTGGCGGTTCATCTTCCCAATGGCGTTCATCTGGGCAAGATCAGTACAAAAGAATGCCGCAGCATCAGGGGTGGCCTTGGATGCTTTGGAGTTAGCTGACATTGCAACTGTGCTTTGATCCATGCATTAACGCAGAAGAAGGAGACTCAGTGTGATTTATAAACGCCTGCTTATCGCATTGGTCGCCTGCTTGTCGCTCATGGCGACATTGGCTTTTTTGCACACAGGCACTTCGACCTTGCAGTCTGCCGAAAAAAAGCCAGAAGCAAAAGTAGCTGATGCTGATAATCGAACATTTGAATCTGTCATCAAGCCGTTTCTCGATACCCATTGCACTTCCTGCCATGGTTCAACAAAATCCAAAGGCGATGTAACACTGAACAATATTAGTGCGAAACTAGCCATTGGAAAAGACTTAGAGCTATGGAATTTAGTGCTTAAGCAGTTGGTTTTGTCTGAAATGCCACCCTCGAAGGAAAAACAACCCTCGGCGAGTGATGTTAGCAAGGTGATTGATTGGATCAATGCTGAACTGAACAAATCAGGCAATGCCACGAGCCTCTATCAAAAACTTGAGCATCCAGACTATGGCAATTTAGTGAACCATGAGAAGTTGTTCAACGGGGAGATCAAAACGAAACCTTTTTCCCCTGCTCGCTTATGGAGAACAAGTCCAAATGTGTTTGATAATATTAAGTCGAACTACGGTGGCGATGCGAGAAGTATCAGGCAACCATTCCTTGTGGAAGACAGGAAAGGCATTAAGGAATATGCAAACCTCTTGTTTGCCGATTCGGCGGTGGTCGATGTCTTGCTTGTAAATGCGGGCTATTGTGCAGATCAGCTCATCCAAAAAGGACAGATCTATAAAGACATCGCTTCGCAAAAAAGTGCACCCAACCAAGATCAACTGGAAGTCGCTGCGTCGCAACATTTTAAAAAGGTTGTCTTTCGCGATCCCACGAAAGAGGAGTTGAAGAATTATGTCGCCCTGTTTGCGGGATCCGCCAAAGAGGGGATCCATTCGGAAGCCTTAAGAGTCATGCTGATGGCGATCATGATGCATCCCGAATCGGTCTACAGAATTGAAATTGGCCTTGGAGAATCGGATGCTTCTGGTCGTCGAATGCTATCATCCACCGAACTCGCCTTTGCGATTTCCTATGCTATAACTGATCGTCACCCGGACAGCATCCTGCTTCAGGCCGCCGAATCAGGAAAGTTAAGAACCAAAGAAGAAGTACACTCACAGATCTCTCGGATGCTCGAGGATGAATCCCTTGAGAAACCAAGAATACTTCGATTTTTTCAGGAGTTCTTTGGATACAACCAAGCTCATATTGTTTTTAAGGATGAAGCCCGCTCCGGGGGCTTCAGCTATTACGGGGAAAACTATCCTGTTATCTATGAGCGTGATGCTGATTTTTTTGTGTTAAATATTCTTGAAAAGGACAAAGATGTTTTCAAGCAGATGCTGACATCGGACGAGTACTTCATTCTAAATCGGCAGACATTCAGAAATACTGTCTTTGATTTTTACGAACAAAACAAGGAGATGATTGACAAGGGGAAGCTAACAGAAGAGAAGTCAAAGGAATTGCTGAAAAGACTGGGCCTAAAAGATTGGAAAGAACTCAACAAAAAGTATTATCTACACGGTTTTGACAGGGGCTTTAATGGCAGTCCTGAGGTGATAAAGAAAATTGGGAAAGAAATCCCGACTGAGGGCAGGATCGATAACCGCAACAAAGACAAATCCTATCAGGTCATTAGCCAGGGCATGCATACGCTCTACCAGAAATACCCCATGGCCTATGATCTTAGGGACGGTGAACAGAATTTTCTCCTACCCCAACCGTACAAAAGACCGAACCGCGCGGGCATGCTCACTCATCCCGCCTGGCTGATTGCACACTCTCTCAATGACATCTCCGACCCCATTCGTCGCGGCAAATGGATCAGGCAACGTTTGTTGGCAGGTGTCGTTCTAGATGTACCCATCACCGTCGATGCCACCATTCCTGAGGACCATCATAAAACCTTAAGAGAGAGGTTGTCCGTCACGGAAGCGAAAGCTTGTTGGCGTTGTCACGAACAGATGAACCCTTTGGGTTACAGTTTTGAGATATTCGACGACTTCGGACGCTTCCGCACGATAGAGGCTCTCGATAAATTGCCCATGGTGAAAGGCAAATTTCCCAGCAAACCGGTCGATTCCCGTGGTGTGCTAGCGGGCACAGGTGAAAAAAATATTGATGGGGATGTTAAAGATGCCTTAGAACTAATCCATAAGATGGCTAATTCGGACAAGGTTAGGCAGTCCATTATTCGACATGTTTTTCGATATTACATGGGTCGCAATGAGATGTTGTCCGACTCGATAACCTTAATCGCCGCTGACAAAGCCTATCTGGAAAGTGGTGGAAGCTTCAAGGCGCTTTTGACCTCTTTACTTACCTCCGACTCTTTCCTTTATCGGAAAACACTAACCAAAGAATAAGGTGCAAATCATGACACAATCGCGTCGCAGCATTCTCAAAGGCATTTCCCTGGGAACAGGTGGGCTTCTGCTAACTCCTTTTTTACGACAGGTGGAATTGCATGCTGAGGGCACTGTTAAAAACTTGCCCAGTCGTTTTGTTTTTGTTGTGAAGAACAGCGGCATTTGGCCCTCGGCTATCACTCCCGAAGAATTCGTGCCTAGCGGAAGTAATGCGATCAATTCATCGCTCACTAAGACTGCTCTGCCCCCTTCAATGAAGCCATTAGAGCCATTTCAAAATCAACTTTCCATCGTGCAGGGTCTCTCGGGGAAAATGTGTCGCGGTGGTCACACCAGTAATTTTGGCATGCTCGGCGTGTACATGGTCGGGACTGAAACGAATCCAGGCAACCCATTGCGGGCCACTGCAGATGCAGAATTGGCCAAATTATATCCTGCGCCCTTCAATCATGTGGGGTTAGCCGTTCGCGCAGATTGGGGATCAAATGCCTATGGTGGAACCATGTATCCCGGCATCTCGGCTGTGGGCCCGGGTAAGGAACTTCCATTTCAGGGCAGTCCCGATGTAGCGTTCGAACAACTTTTTGGCTCGGCGGTTTCCTCATCGAAAGAGGGAGAGAAGAGATTCATACTACAGAAAAATCTTCTCGACTTTATGGTTGAGGATATCAAGAAAGTTGAAAAGGCCATACCATCAACAGAAAAGATCAAGATGGATGCCTATCTCAATTCGTTCGAGGAACTCCAAGTAAGGCATGCAAAACTTGCAGGGATGAAAAGCAAGATCAAAGATTGCGCACCGAGGTTCACGGATAAGTTCACTTCACTCGTAGAGGAGTCTCGTCAAGAAGCCCATTGCGATCTGGCAGCCGCTGCTTTGATCGCCGGTCTGACCAACTGCGTCACCATCCGCTTGGACAATGCGAACACCGTCTACAAGGCTCTCGGTTTGACTCGAAATGTTCATGGAATCGGACATGACGAAGGCAGCGATGGTAAAAATCAATCCGAGTGCCGTGATATTATTAGAAAGCACCATATGGATTTGATTGCTACGATGGCGAAAAAACTAAAGGCCGTTCCAGAGGGCAATGGCAACATGCTGGATAACACCATGATTATCTACCTCAGTGATTCTTCGAATAAGCACCATGGAGATTGTTTGGAATGGCCATATATCATCGTTGGAGGCTGTAGCGGCAAACTCAATATTCCAGGTCGTTATATTCGTTATCCAAAGTATGGCGATAAGGGTTGTCGCACTATCGGAGACTGGTGGACTACATTACTCAACGCCTACGGCAATCCAATCAAATACTATGGTAACGAAGATCTCGAGCTCAAGCAGAATGGGTTGTCTCATGCCGGGCCCCTTACAGAACTTATCTCATGAACCCATTCGAATGAAGTATGGCAACGCGCCTGCCTATTTACTGATAAGGCGTCATCCCTCTTCGAATTGCAGAAGAGGGTGAGACAGGCCCAGCAAGCGCAGTCTGGCATGGTCGAAGCCGATGCTTCGAATGGATTGGACACCCCTCTTAATGAGCACCTAGAGGGCCACGCTGAGGCCGTTGAGAAAAAGAAGGAGAAGATCAGTAAAGTTCTTCGGCACGCGAAAGCCGTTATGCCTATGGACGCTATCATTTCCCACACAAGCCGAGCGAACAACCCGGGAGCAGAGCGACTTCCTTCTCTGGGAGAATGCGAGGGGTGAGTTCCTCGACTTCCACAGCTTCCGAGCTTCGTTCATCACCTCACTTGTCGAGGGTGGCGCAACAATCAAGCAAGTGCAGTTGTTGGCCCGGCACAAGGACGCAACAACAACCCTTAAGCATTACATCAAGTGTAAGGATAAGGCAGAGCTTGCGGGCGTGGTATCCGCTTTGCCTGCCCTGATGGTGAGCACTTCCCAGAATGTGAACAAAAAAGGCGTCCAAGAAGTCGCCCAAAACATCTTAGGCGTCCAAGAAGTCGCCCAAAATCTAGAAGCTTTGGGATACCTAGAGAGTTCACAAGAATCTGAAATAGAAAACATATCAGAGTCGCAAGTCGTTGATAGCTCAGTAGTTTATGGGGTTTTACCGGGGAAAATTGGAAGTGCACTTGACGGGAATCGAACCTGTAACCTTCGGTTTCGTAGGCAGAATGCTGATAAAGCTGATTCCCTAGAAACAAAGCATGATGAGCACTTCACGAAAAGCGAAGGCTACCAAGAATGCTACCAAAACTTTCAAGATGAGCGCTTCGCAAAACTTGCCCGGGCATGGTCAACCCTTCCGAAAAGCACCCAGCTTGGAATACTTGCTTTGGTCGATATCGCCAAAGCCAATTCGCCAATCTAATTCCTAGAACATTGGATATTTTGGATATTTTGGCTTTTTTCTCTCGCCGCCGCCGGTGTTAGGTTGTCTGTCGGTTCGCTAGTTCGCCCCTTAGCAGTTTGAGTTCGTCGGCGAGGTCTTTCATTTGTTGGGCCTGCATTCTGTCGTACCGCCCAAATAATTCGGGGTGTCGTCGTTCAAGTAACCATGCAATTGCTTGCCAATTTGTTCGCCCGTGGGCGGTGATTAGGGCAAGGCTTCGCTGCACAAAATGCGCATCGGCCAGCTCTAAGGCGGCGTGGAGATCGTAGAAAATTCCACTGCGGGCGGCCCTGCCCTTGCGGCGCCAGTTGTAAAAACATTTCCGACCGACTCCGCCAACGATGGCGGAATGTTCCAACGTATTGCCTGCTGCTACAGCGTCGGCAATTTTTTTGATGATCTTTTCAGTTAGTTTAGCCTTCATATGGATTCCTTTTTATAGGGTAAAATGGGGCTTATCTGCCGTTGAAGATGCTGATAATTTCACGGCGCAAAATGGCGTCGCTAGTGGTGGCGGAGCTGCGGGGCGCTGTGGGCTTCGCCCTGGGTGGCGTGATCTTAGGGGTTGAGTTGTGGCGGCCCCGTTGGGCGGCGGTCAAGTAAGCACAAAAATTCTGATAGTCTGACATAGTTAATTTCCTTTGAGTTGTAATGATGATGGCGGCTGCCGAAAACAACCGCCAACCGTAACCTCATGACCAGAGGCGTACGTCGCTTTAAAATCGGTGGTAAATTTGCACTAGGGTAAGATCATGGCAAGCGGGGTCGTAATGCCAAACAACGCCCATCGGGGCGCCACAAGTGCATGATTGAACAAGTTTTCTTGAGTAGCCGGTGATGCGATAGGATTTTACACGTTCGACCCTTGGGGTCATCGATAGGCCGCTGGGGCTGTAACTGTATTCGCCTTGATAAGTTCGGTCATGCCATCCGACGTTGCAATTGGGCTTAAGTTCGTTCGTCGCAGTAAGCTTAATATTTCGGCTGTGCCTGCACCGTGGGCAGGGCTCGGTGGTGCTGGCGGATGTTTCGTCGTGGCCTTCCATCGTTAGACCTAACAGGTCAAGCCTTAGTTCGGTGCCCTTGGGGGTCTTCAATGATTTTCTGGCGTTGGCGGCTGCCAGTACAAGGCGTTCGGTGGCGTCGCCGGCGGCGGTCTCTGCGGCGGCGGTAGATGCCGTGACGGTGGGGGCTTTGGCCTTTTTTGTTTTCGGGGCTGCGGCTTCGATAGCTGCTTGATTTTCGTCGTGGTCGTAAAGGTCGGTCATTGGTCGTTGTCCTATATGTCGGTGAAAAGTTGTACCTACATATAAGTGACCCAACGACGTGCGTAATATGCGATTGAGGGGAAAATTCTCAAAATATTTTAACCCTAGAAAACAAGCACTTTTCAAAGAAACAACGCCTGCAATCTTGACCAAAATAAAAAATTATTGCCTGTTGCGTAAAAGCATGGTCACGCCACGTCATTTATTAGTAGGTAGAAATTTTCTCTATCGAATTTTAGGAGCTTAAACAATGACCGAGACTTCTTTTTTAAATGCGGCAGAAGCGGCAAAACTTTGTCGCCGTTCGAGTCGAACATGGTGGCGCCTTGACCGTGATCAAAAAGTTCCAGTTTCTTTTAAACTGGGTGGCGCTACTTTTTGGCATCGGGCAGAAATTCTCCAATGGATCGAAGCTAGCTGCCCTAGTCGTGATGCTTGGGAAGCTATGCGAAAGCCTGCCAGCATTAAGTAACAAACACACCTAACCAGAAGCCTTGATTTGTTTCAAGGCGGCCCAAACATTTACCAGTCTGCAAGAACAACCATTCAAGCAGGCGATTGGAGATTACGTACTATGCGTGACTTTATCCGTTGGTTTTTCACCCGCAAGCCTTTGGTTGCTGCTAAGCAGCTAACACCAAGAGACGTTCAATTGTTCAGCGATTCCCTTCGCCATATCGAAGAAGCGATTAAAAATCGTGATTATTTACGAATTGAAACGCCCATGAAATATTTACGAATTATTTTAAGAAAGGTGTCCTAATGAAAAACCTTTTAATTGTTGCCGATGGTTACTACGGCGAAGCTAAAACATTTTTTGGCACGAACTACACCGTCTTACAAGAAAGCTATTTGATCAAAGATTCCAGCGGCTTCGATGAAGCTTACAAGCTGTTTTCGAAATTCTCCGAGGTAATTCTTATCGCAGATTCCGAGGCCTCAAAACTTCCTGCGGTAGTCAAAACTCTTGCAATCAGAGGCGGCTTTACTGGCCTTATATCCGGTGTTGTTTGTGAAAATGTTTCCGACATACCAACGCTGCTACTACCGGAGAATATAGCAAGATTTGATATTGTAAAGCCTGCAAATTCATCTTGGCCAGCTTTGAAGAAGGATATTGAACTTCAACCAAAAGAACCTTTTCCGTTGCATTGTTTACCAGAAGCGGCGAGAGAATTTGCTACGGCTGTTTCCGATGCAACCTGCACACCAATAGACCTTGCAGCGGTAGCAACTCTTGGAGCTATGAGCGGAGCGGTTGGCGCTTCTACTCGACTGAAAGTTAAAGACGGTTGGCACGAACACGCCGTTCTCTGGTTGGCTACCGTTGCGGCGCCGGGATCAGCAAAGTCGCCGGTGCAATCTATTACGATGAAGCCTTTGCGAGAAATTCAAGGTGAGTTATCAGCACGATTCCAGCAAGCAGCTAAGAACTACGATGCAGAATCAGACGATGAAAAGCCAGTTCTTGAAGTGATGCTTTATGGTGATTGCACGCAAGAAGCCCTTCTAAAATCGATGGCGACTTCGCAGCGGGGCGGACTACTGGTTAGCGACGAAATAACCGGCTGGATTCAATCGCATAACAAGTATCAGAAGGGCGGCAATGATAGGCAGGCATACTTAAGCCTTTGGTCGAGTACGGCTGTTTCTGTTCTACGAAAACATGATGGCATTTGTTTTATTCCGTTACCAGTTCTTAGCATTGTTGGCGGCTTAACGCCTTCAAGTTTACCAAGCTTACACGGTGGCAATGAAGATGGATTTTTAAGCCGATTCCTTATTTGCTGTCCAGACAAACGGAAGCAAATTTACTCCGATGCTGGCGTAAGTAGTGGAGCCGAATACGCCTGGACTGTTTTCGTAAAGCACCTTTGGAATCTTGAACCAGAAACCAACGGCGGCGGCGTTTGGATGCCTGCAACGGTGCAGCTATCAAAAGAGGCGCACGAACTTTTCAAGAAGTTCTTCAACGACGTTCATGCAGTAATTGATTCCGAAAGCTTACCAAGCCTGTTTCGTGGGAGTTGGTCTAAAGCTCCTAGCCAAGCGGCGAGGTTGGCGTTGGTGATTCACCTTGGCAGGCAAGCTTGCGGCGAGGAAGCCTGTTCAAGCCTTGTTAGCGCTCAAACAATGAGTAATGCGATTGAAGTTAGCAATTACTTTCTATCGCATTTAACAGCGCTAGAAAGCGGCTTCAATGTTGGCGCTTCTAAAGCAGAAGGTATACGCAAAAAAATCCTCGGTTGGCTGAAACGGTACGGAGTGAAAAACCCCGGCAGGCCTGCCAAGTGGTCATCGGTGCGGCACGATTGCAGGGCGGCGCTTTCCAACGGCGAGCTTGTTAACGACAGACTTCTTGAACAAACACTTGAAAGCCTGCAAGAGCAAGGATTCATCCGCCTTCAACCAGTCGAGTCAATTGCCGGCCGAAATTCCAAGCCAGAAATAATAATCCGCCCCGGCTTATAACTAGAAAAAATCCAAAAAATCCAAAATATCCACACTAAAGGAGAATGAAGATGGTAGAAAGACCGAAGACTATGAAGGGTGCCGATTGCGCCCGCTGGCTTGGAGTCGCCAAGAGTACATGGGTGCGAAGTAACATTGCAGGCAAAATACCCCGAGCACTTTCACTAGGTAGGCTAAAGCTTTGGAATTGTGAAGAACTTGAAAGATGGCTTAAAGCGGGTATGCCATCTCGGGTGCTATGGGAAGCGGAAAACAAACGAACGAATAAGGAGAATCGATAATGAAAGTGTTTAAAATCAATAAGGTTCGAATCGTGGATGGTAAGAAGTTGACGCTTCTAAGTACCAAGTACTATGGGAAATTCAAGAATGAGCACGGAGCATGGGTGCTAGTGAGCTTGTTTTCTGATAAGGCTAGTTCCCTCTTCGAATTACAGAAGAGGGCGAGGATGGCCGAGCAAGTGCAATCTGGCATGATCGAGGCCGATACTTCGAACGGATTGGAAACGCCCTTAGATGAGCACCTAGAAGCCTATGCCGAGGCCATTGAGAAAAGGAAGGAGAAGATTGGATCGAAATGGTGCGAAGAGCAGAAGGAGAAGATCGGTAAAGTGCTCAGGCAGGCGAAAGCCGTTATGCCTTTGGACGCTACCAGCGCCCGCATCAAGGGCGCTATCGATAAGCTTGCATCGAGTCGCCAATGGTCGAAGCGAACTAGCAACCATTACATCAAAGCAGTAAAGGCGTTCTTTGCGTGGATGATGGCAGAGAGTCGAATCGGATTTAACCCGGCACTAGGGATAAAAACACTTGAGGTAAAGGACTGTGATCTTGTCCATACTAGGCGCACATTCACTCAGGACGAAGCGGGCGCACTAGTTCAATACCTTTACGCTTCCAAAGATCAAAGGAAGGTAAGCAACCCCCCTAAGATGCGTGCCCTGCTTTATGCGATGGCGTTCCAAACTGGCTTGAGGGCGAAGGAGTTGATGAGTATCAACCCCTCGAACTTCGATCTCGAGAAGGCGGAGCTAGCTATTCATGGCAGGGATACAAAGAACGGAGTTTCCGAGGTCATCCCCCTGCCCTCGACATTGGTAACGATGGTGGCGACAATCCTTGCTGAGAAGAAGAACCCTTCGAACCTTTTTAAAGGGGTGTATTTTCGAGGGCAGGCAGGCAAACGCCTTAAGCTCGATATGGAACACGCCCGCCTTCATTACATCGAATCAGCGCCCACACAAGCCGAGCGAACAACCCGAGAGCAGAGCGACTTCCTTCTTTGGGAGAATGCGAGGGGTGAGTTCCTCGACTTCCACAGCTTCCGTGCCTCATTCATCACCTCACTTGTCGAGGGTGGCGCAACAATCAAGCAAGTGCAGTTGTTGGCCCGGCACAAGGACGCAACAACAACCCTTAAGCATTACATCAAATGTAAGGATAAGGCAGAGCTTGCGGGCGTGGTATCCGCTTTGCCTGCCCTGATGATGAGCACCCCCCAGAATGAGAACAAAAAATGCTACCAAGAATGCTACCAAAATCCTTTATGCTACCAAGAATGCTACCAAAAATTAGAACCTTTGGGATACCTAGAGAGCCTGCAAGAATCTGAAATAGAAAATATTTCAGAGACGCAAGTCGTTGATAATGTAGTAGTTTATGGGGTTTTACAGGGGGAAATTGGAAGTGCACTTGACGGGAATCGAACCTGTAACCTTCGGTTTCGTAGACCGATGCTCTATCCAGTTGAGCTACAAGTGCATCTTTTCCAATGATATAAATATAGGACTGAAAAGCCCAGAAGTCAACGCATTGGCTTTATATATAAGCATGAAACCAGCAGCAAATGCTTGAAAAGCTTAGTTAATAAGGGGTGATGACGATTCGGTAATTTGTATCGGTTGGAATGATTTTTAAGCTGCCCCCATTAGGTTCTCAGTAGAATTTCAGCCCTCCTGATTTGCATCATTGGTTGTTATGTTGCATTGTTCCCTGAAGACTCACCTTTGTCATCAGGAGGATGCACCCGTGTTACGTAAAAGAATCTTTTTAATTCCCGCGTTACTAGGCTTGATGAATTCAAGCACTGGCTATTCCCAACAAATTCCATCAACCTTGGATCCCCAAGTTATTGGGAAATCATCGATTCAATCTGCAGATGTCAAGGATCAAAACCTTGCCAACCAGATTGCAAAAAGACTGCAGGAAAGTGGTCTACTTCATGATTTCAAAATTGAAATCAAAGTATCTGGTGGAAATGCAGAACTCGAAGGCGTGGTAGGTACCTCTTCCCAAAAAGATTCAGCACTAAGTGTTGCTAGGCAAACCAGCGGGTTAATTCAGGTTGTTGATAAGCTGCAGGTTCTTCCAGAACCTAGTGCCAATGTGATCATTCAATCTGCCCAAGTACCAATGCCCCAACCTTTTCCGGGCGCATCTGGGAACATGCCAATTAATTCGGGCATGAGACCAATATCTGCAACTGGCGCAGGCCAGATGATTCCAGAACCAATTCCCGTTGGGCAAAGTGGTGCTTCGTATTCTTATGATATGAATCCACCTAAGATGCCTCCTTATGCATGGCCAAGTTATGCCCCTCACAATAATTATTCCAGAGTGGGTTATCCTGAAGCGTATCCTGCAAGCGCATGGCCCTTCATTGGCCCAGTATACCCCTTCCCCAAGGTGCCTTTAGGCTGGCGCTCGGTAAAGTTGGAATGGGATGACGGCCACTGGTGGTTTAGCCAAACTGCTACCAAGCATAATTACTGGAAGTTGCGCTACTGGTAACGGATAAGGTAAAAATAAAATAGAGAGAGCCATCCTTTTTAGGGTGGCTCTTTTCATTTAAGCGCGTTTTAAAGAAGATTGTAGGGGTCGATATCAACGATCACTTCTAGGCCTGAAATGGGTTTCATTTTTCCAAGTGCTACTTGAATGAGTTGGTGAAGGACTGTGTGTTTTTCTGCATGAAGTTGTACATGGAAACGATGATATTCTTTGAGTTTAAAAACAGGAGCTTCCGTGGGGCCAAGTATTTTAAGCTTTCCCGAGCCTTTTATTTCGGTTGTTGCAAGACGAAGTTGCTCACCCAATTCATCAGAAAAAGTGGCTGCGGATTCCGCAGATTTTGATCGGATTACGATCCGTGCCAACCTGCAAAATGGTGGGAAGAACAGAGATTGACGGTGCTTGATTTCTTCGTCAACAAAAGAAATAAAATCGTGTTTTGCAGCAGAAACAATCGCAGGATGCTCTGGGTAATAGGTTTGGAAATAGACCATCCCGGGTTTGTCGCCTCTTCCTGTTCTTCCTGCAACTTGAGAGAGAAGCTGGAATGTTCTTTCGGATGCGCGAAAATCAGGAATGTGAATGCCGGTATCCGGATTGATCACCCCCACCAATAAAACATTGGGGAAGTCCAATCCCTTTGCAATCATCTGGGTACCTACAAGAATATTAATTAGACCTTCCCTAAAGGCGCTAAGAATATACTCATGGCTTCCTGGTTTTGTGGTTGAATCAGAATCCATCCGCCTGATGACTTTGTCAGGAAATAGCTTGTTGATTTCTTCTTCGAGTTTTTCGGTGCCCATTCCTTTGAACTGGATAGTTTCAGTTTTACAAGTTTCGCATCGGGTTGCAGGCTTTTTCTCATCGCCACAATGATGGCACAGAAGTATGTTTTTTCGTTTGTGGAAAGTCATTGCGAGGTCGCAGTGCTTGCAATTTTCCACGGTTTTGCAGGTAGGGCATTGGATGAAGGTATGAAAGCCCCTGCGGTTGAGAAAAAGCATAACCTGCCCGTTTTGGCTTAGGGCGCGCTTCATGCCTTTTTGGAGATCTTCGCTGATCATTCCGCGAAGGCTTGGAGATGCTGGAGGAGATGTTTTCATATCAACAAGGTAAACTGGGGGCATGGGCAGATCGCGAACTCGTTTTGAGAGAGTGAGCATTTTGTAGTTGTTTTTGCAGGCGTTGTGCCAACTTTCAAAGGAAGGTGTTGCAGAGCCCAAAACAATCGGGATATCAAGCATCCGGGCCCGTTTAACTGCAATATCTCTGCCATGATATCTTGGCGTGTTATCTTGTTTGAATGAGTTTTCATGCTCTTCATCAATAACGATCAGGCCTAGATTTGGGCATGGCGCAAAAACAGTACTTCTGGGCCCGATCACCACATCCACTTTTCCTTCTGCAACTAACTTCCAATTCTTACCCCGCTCTGCTTCCCGCAAGTTGCTGTGAAGCACCACGATTTTCGAAAACCTTTTTTTGAAGCGATAAACCGTTTGGGGCGTAAGGCTTATTTCAGGAACCATAACGATGGCTTGTCTGCCATTTTTTATGGTAGCTTCAATGGCTTCGAGATACACCTCGGTTTTGCCACTTCCGGTAACGCCATGTAATAGAAAAGTGCAAAACTTTCCCGAATGAACTTGGTCAGTGATGCTTTTGGAAACAGAGATTTGCTCATCATTTAAATGGATGGAAGGATCCAAGGGGATTGTTTGCAAAGCCCCAAAAAAAGCCTGATCTTCGTCGATTGCAGTTTTTATTAACCAATCTGTTTCAACAAGGCGATTAACCACACTAGGGTTGCAGCTTGATTTTATGCAAAGATCTTTGATGGCAATGGGGTGGTGCAGGTGAAGTTGTTCAAAGATGCGGGTTTGTTGCGGACTGAATTTTTTAGTTGCAGAAGACATGCGGAACTTTTCGCTGAAATCCACAATGAAAACTTTGGGGGTAGTAGCCCCAGATCGAACCCAGGCAGGGACCACCGCTTGAAGTACCTGCCCCCAGCCACACAAATAATAATCTGCTATCCATTTGGTGAATTCCAGCAGATGGGCTGAAACCAAAGGTTCTTCGTCCATGATGGCAAAGATTGATTTTAATTTAGGATCAGCAGGAATATGTTTGGTTTCTACGCAAAATCCAATGGTTGGTTTATTGCCTTTGCCCAAGGGGACTTTGACCCGTTTGCCTTTTCCAATGGAGTCAAAAAGCTCATTTGGGATGAGATAGGAGAAGGGCTTTCTTAACGGACGATCGAAAACGATGTCCGCAACAAAAACCAGATTATCTTGGACTGGATTGTCCATGTAAAAATAAGTACCACGGTGGCCAAAGTTATCTATAACAATGGCATTCTCTCAAATATTTGCTCGTAGGCAAACACCGCAGCAAAAGATTTTGATTGGAACCAAAATTAAATCGAAATATCTGAACCACGTAAAGTATGGGTTTCAGCACGATTGAGGTCTGCCAATTTTTGCCTTTTTACTTTGTCAAGGGAAACAAAAGCATCTGTTTCTGAGTCATAACCGATTACTTCACCAGTTTCGAGTTGGTAGACCCACGAGTGAACGCGCAGTTGATTTTTATCTAAAGCCTCTTTAACAGAGGGAAATGTTTTTAAATTTTCAACTTGTTGCAAAACATTTCGTTCGATGGTGTAGTTTAAGAGCTTATCCCCTGATAACTCATTTAATTTAGACCGTACATCATCAGCGATAGGCGTGGCGTAGCTTAGCCATTTGGTCACCGCGGGCATGATATCATTATTTGATAAACCCATAATGCTTTGAATAAGTCCATTCATTGCACCGCATTTGGAATGTCCGCAAAGAATAATGTCACGGATGCCCAAGTGTTTGATTGCGTATTCGACAGTAGCTTCTTCAGCACCTGAAAAATGGTTGTGTGGAGGGACTAAATTTCCTGCATTCCGGAGAATAAATAACTCCCCAGGTTCAGTCTGGGTTAAAAGGTTTGGGTTAATTCTTGAATCTGAACAAGTTATAAAAAGAGCAAGCGGACTCTGTCCTTTTCCTAGTTTTTGAAAAAGCTCTTCTTTTTCAGCGAAAACTCGTTTCTGAAAGCCAAAAACACCTTGTATTATTCTTGTCATTATCGTGATTCCTAATTATAAATATACTAAGTTGGTAATAACCAAACTTATAGCCACCATTACTAAAGTTTTTCAAGAAAAGTAACAACAATAAAATAAATAAATGTTAAAAATAAATATGTTGTGCATGAAATCATAATAGCTTACTTTTAAAAAAATATAGACAGTACAAAATGTTTCAAAAGGTATATAAGGAATGAGTGATCAAATTTCAAGCTGCCCGACTCAAGAAGAGCTTAAAAAATGTGTTTATAATCAGTTATCCGCGAATGAAATTGAGACTCTTAAGTCGCATGTTAAAATGTGCCCGAAATGCAGAGTTTCTTTTACTGCGATTCTTAAAGAAAAAGTAAGTCAGGAAAATCAGGGGATTGGGCCAATACCACCTGGAACCAAAGCGGATGCTCCATCTAAAGCTCCAGTAGCAGGGATGCAAAAGCCGGAAAATGCGGCGCAGCAAAAAACAGATCAACCCTTGTATTCGACCCAGCAAAAAGCCATAACTCCCCAATTAAAACCAGCGTATGCTTTTCTTGAGCCCCCGACTAAACCGGGTGGTATTGGTTGCTTGGGTGATTATGAGTTGATTCGTGTCCTGGGTGAAGGTGGTATGGGGATTGTTTTTGAAGCCGACGATAAAAGATTAGGTAGAAAAGTTGCTTTAAAAGTGCTTCGACCTGAATTAACGGATGAATCTTTTCGCCAGAGATTCGAACGCGAAGGTAAAATTTCCAGCAGTATACAAGATGATAACATTTGCTTGGTGTATCAGGTAGGTGTTCATAATTCCGTTTCCTATATGGCGATGGAGTTCTTGAAAGGTGAAGATCTTGATGAGAAATTAAAAAGGGATGGCTGGTTACCAATACCTGTGGTATTTAAAATTGCCAAACAAATGGCGTTGGGTTTAGCAGTCGCGCACGAGAAAAAATTGATTCATCGTGATATTAAGCCTGCCAACATATGGCTTGAAGCTGGTGGTCCAGGTGGTGATTTTAAAAGGGTGAAGATTTTGGACTTCGGGCTTGCAAAGTCGACTGAAGTGGAAAGTACACTCACTGCAAAAGGGATGATAGTTGGCACGCCTAATTACATGGCACCCGAGCAGATTTGCGGCGAACCCTTGGACGAAAGGGCCGATTTATTTAGTTTGGGTTGCGTTATGTATCGAATGTTATCTGGTAAAATTCCATTTGAAAAAGAAAACACATTGGCTGTTCTTCATGCTGTGGTTGAATCTGAAATCCCATCTCTTAATGATTTAGACCAAAAGCTTCCAAAAGAAGTGTATGGCTTGATGACCAAATTGCTTTCCAAGGATCCTGCGGATCGGCCAGCCACAGCAAGAAAAGTTGTCGCCATGATTGAAGCTATTGAAAGCAGTGGATTGGAAAACGAAAGCAGCAAGGTTCTGAGTTCAATGCTGTTCAAAGCTCCTGAGATTCAAATGAGGAAGAAGTCAAAGATTCCCGTAGGTGCAATAATTGGAGCGGGTGTTATTTTGGTTGCAGCTATAATCGGAATTATACTTTTGGTTTCTAAATTTTTCGATGGTGTAAAAAGCTAGAACTCCCGTTGGGTTTTCGAGATAATCTTTTAATTTAATTCTTTCTTAACCTTTTGAGATCACCTGTGATTGAATACGATCGTTATAGTTGGTGGCGAGTTATTTTTTCGTTTGAAGGCTCAGTGCTTCCGCACGTGTTAGGACGGGTGGGGCTTTTGACCACATTTAGTATTTTGGTTTGCGGAACTAATGATTATGTGTTTAGAATTTTTGATGAGAGACTTCCAAAACTAAATCCCATTGGTCATACGATTTTAGGCACATCCCTTGGTTTGCTCATTGTTTTCCGAACAAATTCGTCCAATGCGCGCTACTGGGAAGGTCGTTCCCATTGGGGAATGATGGTGAATACTTGTCGTAGTTTGGCACGGGTGGCAAAAATATATGGATCTAGTGCAAGTGAGTTCGCAACTATGCTAACTGCATATGTTGTGTGTGTTAAAGAAAATTTGCGTGGAACAAAAAACTTCAACATGCTTTCTTCCTTGTTAAATGGCAGGCAATACGAAAAAATGATTGCTGCAAATAACCCCCCTTCGATGATTGCAACTTATCTAAGTGCGTTAATTAAAAAAGAAATAGATAAGGGGGAAATACCGATTCAAATTATTGAGCGCATGGAAGAGCAAGTGATAAAGTTGCTGGATGCTCAAGGTGGATGCGAAAAAATCCTAAAGACTCCTTTGCCTTTTGTCTATGCCTCGCTAATCAAACAAGTGCTGTTTGTATATCTTTATACCCTTCCCTTTGCTTTGGCAACCGATATGGATTGGGCAACTCCTTTGGTTGTGGCTGTGGTTGGTTTCGGTATGTTTGGAATTGAAGAGGCCGGTGTAGAAATTGAAAACCCATTCGGAATGCAAATGAACGATTTGCCGCTTGAAAAAATCTGCGAGACTATTTCTAAGGATGTTGCTGATATCGCCAAATCGTAGTTTTTAGTTTTGCAAATCTTCCCAAAGGCTTTCTCTTAATTCTGTTGGAAGATTGTGGGATTCTGCCTGGAATTGGTTTGAGGAAAGGGAGAATTTCGCAGGGGTTCTTCCGTCCTTAAGAATCATTTTTGCTTCTTCATCAAGAAAAAAACGAATCCAAAGGGAATTCCCCAAGGAAAGATCTTCAGGCCTTTTCGTGGTAAGGTCGCAAGGAATACTCTTATTTAAAATCAACCTTAGATTATCTCCCCGAAAATCCTTGAGAGAAAAGGCTGAATTATCAACCGTATCCGCTGAGTTTTGCGGATCTAAAAGGAATGCTGCTTGTAGGGTGTTTGCTTCTGGTATAAGCCGATTGTAAACATTCAATTCGTTTTGAATAACCTTAGGGTCGGCAATTTTTGTGAGTCTGAATATTTCTTGAACCCGAAACCATAAGGTTTGTCTGTTTTCAAAAATAAGTGAAATCGAAGAGCCCAGTCTGACCTTTCGATATTTTTCGATGTAACGGATATGGCTTTCAAAGAATTTTTTTCGTTGGGATTCAAAATCATCCAAGGGAAGAATATCTTTTAATTCCAATTTTTGCATAAGCAACAGCCTTTTAACTAATAGGAAAACCGATAGTTTTAGATTCTTCCCGCAATAAAGGTTTGTTGGCATCAATCCCAAACCATAAGGCCGCACCTACCATGTAAACAAGGCCAAACATGATTAAATTGAATTGGTAGCCATCGAGTTGAGCTGCTGCTAATTCGTTACCAATTAATTTGGTAGAGTTATCAATCGCGTTTTCGATGCGGAAATTAGTTTTAGACCATTCGAGAATTTTTCCAGTTAAAATGGTTACAACAAACCCGCCTAAGTTTCCGATCATATTCATAGTACCTGATACAATTGCGGCATGTTTTTGGCCAATATCTTGGCATGTTGCCCAGGTGGCCCCCATGGTTAAATCGTTGCAAAATCCTGCAAAGGCAATACTGATGGCAAAGAACATTGCGTCTTTCTGACTCAAGAAATAAAGCGCTGAAAAATAGCATAAGCCACAAGCGATATTTCCAAAAACTGCAGGGGTTCGTCTGGCCCAAGTTCTTGATTTTCCTTGTCTTAAAAACCAGTCGGTTGCAAAGCCGCCGATAAAACAGCCAAAGGCCCCTAAAAGCAGTGGGCCACCTTTGTAAAGCGCACCGAGCCAATCTTGAGACTTTACCTGAAATTGTTCGCTCATAATTGCTGGTAAATAGTTAAGATTGAAATACCATCCAAAATTTAAGCAGAAGTACATGGCACACAAAAACACCATATTCCTGCTCGCAAAAAGTTTTCCCCATGGAATGTGGGCATGGGCTTGTTCAGTCTCACCAACTTTATCTTTAAGAATAAGTTCTTTTTCAGCATCATTTACCGCTGGGTGTTCATTCGGGTTGTTTTTAAATATTCTTGCGAATGCGAAGCACCAAAGAAGCCCAACTGCACCAAAGAAAAAGAAAACGATGCGCCATGAAATCTCAAGCTTGATAACGAAAATAAGCCAAAGTAAAGGAGTCAAACCGCCCATAATGCGGGCAGATGTCCAGACTAATCCCTGTGCAAACCCGCGCTCGGTTACCGGTAGCCAGTTATGTAAAGCTCGGGTAATATTTGGGTAGGCCCCTGCCTCGCCTATACCAAATAAAAACCGTACGACGATCAACATGCCAAAGCCAAAGGAGAACCAAGCACCAAAGGCAAGTCCTGCAAGACCAGTGATTGCGGTAAAGGCTGACCACCAAATTACAATTCGAATTAAAGTTGTTTTAGGGCCGAATACATCTCCCAAATACCCTGTTGGTATTTCAAAAAGTGCATATGCCAGATTAAAGGCGGCCATGGCCCAAGCCATCTGGCTTATATCGGTAAACCCAAAGCTTTGTTGGATTTGTACTTGCGCATTGGGGAATGCAGCACGATCAAGGTAGGTGATCATGGAAAGAAAACAAACTAAGCCAAGAATCAGGTGTCTGACTTTTGTTGGCTTCTGATTATCAGTATTCATATTTTTATAGATGCCATTTGGTTTAACTGTGGGGGCCGATAATTAGAAAACAAATGCCCAATCAACTTTATGTAGACTGGCAAGAAAAGTATTGTGCACGAAATCGTTAAAAATTTCACTATGAAAGTTAGTAAAAGAATAAAGCTTTAGTTTCAATGGGTGATGTGCTTTTGCTGAAGCATTATAAAGGTTTTAATTAGTCGGTTTGCGTAATTCTAGCTTCATGGATTTTTCTGTACCAACGATTGCGATAAGTAATTCTTCGTTGGTTTGAGGAAGAGGAAGTTGCACTAAAGGGCGCGGGCTTTTTGAATCGCTTATGCTAACAGATTTAGTACCCGGAATTTGAATAGGGGGCGAAGTCTCGCCAGGTTTTATAATATAAGGGCGGTCTCGAAGTAATTGTCCGTTGAAAACGCTTTTTACCTGAACTAGCACCGGAATAGGAGTTTCGTTTTTAAAAGTAATGGGCGAGACCTTTGCAGGAGGCAATTGGGCCGTCGTGATTAAAATAAGCAGAGATAAAGTTACAGATAAGATCAAAGAAACCTCAGCTTATTTATAATTAATGAGAACCTATAGAAAAAGACGCAAGAATGATTAAAACTTGCGTCTTTGTTTAAGTCTTTTGACTGTATTGCTTTATATTACTTCCTTCATTGGGGTTTCAGCGATTAAGTGCTGTGGCCTGCCCGTTTGATCGATTAGCGTGTGATACATCGGATCAAGGCCGATGTTGTGGTAAAGGGTTGCAAATACCTCGCCAAAAGTAACAGGACGGTCTTTGGCGTGTTCGCCTAGTCTATTGGTCGAGCCAATAACCTGACCGGTTTTCATGCCGCCACCAAACATAATGGCCGAGCTAACCTGAGGCCAGTGATCGCGGCCTGCGTCTTTGTTGATTCGAGGGGTTCGACCAAATTCACCCCATGCAATTACAGTCACATCATCAAGAATTCCACGGTATTCGAGGTCATCCATTAAAGCTGTTAGACCTTGATCAAGCTTGGATCCATGGTCACGAACCAGATCGAAATTTTTGCTGTGGGAATCCCATCTACCGTACGAAAGGCTTACAACCCTGCAACCAGCCTCTACAAGCCTTCTTGCGGTAAGAAGATGATCATTAACAGTGGGTGACCCATCGAACTGGAACTTGTAGGGTTTGCCATCGCCGTAGCGATCACGAACTTTGGTAGACTCTTTGTTAATATCTAAAGCATCGAGAAGTTTGCTGGAAGTAAGAACATCAAGGGCTTTGGATTGAGCAGAATCAAGGCCTTCGATATTGCCACCGTGGTCTAAGTTGCGTTTGAGATTATCAAAGCTTTTTAATAAAGAGCGCCTATCTCCCAAGCTGGTAAGGTTTGCATTTTTTATAAGGAGATCTTTCATACCTGGGCCTTCGGGCCTAAAGCATTTGTGAGCAGCTCCTAAAAAGCCTGATGTGCCTGGGTCTGACCAAGGCATATGCTTTGTATCAGCTGCAAGTCCAACAAAGGCTGGTACGGAAGGATCAACAGGCCCTTGGATTTTGGCGGAAGCAGCGCCAATACTTGGTCGACCACCAATTCCTGAAAGGGAATTTTTTACCCAGCCAGACATGCACTGTACTGCATCATGGCCACCTTGGGCGCCAACGATAGAGCGAACAACCACACAATTGTGCATTCTGGATGCAATTAGAGGAAATGTTTCGCCAATTTGAATACCAGGCACTGATGTTGAAATAGGCTTGAATTCCCCTCGGATTTCAACTGGGGCATCTGGCTTTAAATCCCACATATCTTGATGGGGCGGGCCACCACCCAAAAACACGTTGATGATTGCTTTATGGCCTAAGCCACCGGATTTTAAACTCGTAGTATCAGTTTTGGCAGCTAAAATTTGAGACAATCCCAAACTGTGACCCGCAAAAGACATACCCCCGATTTTAAGAAAATCTCTTCGTAACATTCCGTCGCAAAGATTACTTTTTTTTCCGTACAAGGTTATCATGGGTTGCCCCTATTTCTTTTGCCTGCAAGGTGGGAACTAAATATCGATATTAGACTAACCCATATCTATTATCATGTCAACGATTTAGAATGTTTAGTTAAATATTGATATATTTTGAATTTTGTCATGCAAATGCTGTAATAATGACTAAAGTTGTACAGGGTTGTATTTTAAGTGCACTTGTTTTAGCTGTTTATATGATTTTTATCGGAACTAATTAGATTATGTTGACTGCCAGAATTATTCCTTGCTTGGATGTGGACCGAGGGCGAGTTGTTAAGGGCGTTAACTTCTTGAACCTTCGTGATGCCGGTGACCCGGTTGAGGTTGCTAGAAATTATGAAGAACAAGGTGCCGATGAACTCGTTTTTTTAGACATCTCTGCTACTCATGAAGGTCGAGCTATTATGCTCGATATTGTTAAGCGGGTTTCAGAGCAAATCTTTATGCCCTTTACGGTTGGCGGGGGAATCCGATCTTTGGAAGATGCGACTACGCTTATTCAAGCTGGTGCTGAAAAAGTCAGCTTAAACTCTGCTGCGGTGAAAGACCCCGAAATCATCCGTCAAATTTCTGGTAGGTTTGGTAGGTGTGCCACGGTAGTAAATATTGACCCTAAGCGTGTCTTTAAAGATAATAAAGAAGTATGGGAAGTGCATATCCAAGGGGGCCGGAAACCTACGGGCTTGGAGGCGGTAAGCTGGGCCCGGGAAGTCGAACGTCTTGGTGCAGGGGAAATAGTTTTAACTTCTATGGATGCAGATGGCACAAAAAACGGCTATGATATTGAAATGACACGGGCTGTTGCTGAAGCAGTGGGTATTCCTGTGGTTGCAAGTGGCGGTGCCGGTTCCCCCGAACACTTGAAGGAAGTTTTAACTATTGGTAAAGCCAATGCAGCATTGGCTGCTAGTATCTTCCATTATAATGAGCATGGTATTCAAGATACCAAGAAGTTTCTAGCTAGTGCTGGTGTTCGTGTGAGATTAATTTAAATCCAATTTTTAATTTAAAGTATGGAGATATAACAATGGCATCTACTGATACAAGTTCCCACGCTAAAGAAGTAATTACAACTCCAGTTAGTGCACCTGTGCATGCCGTGCCAGATGCAGCTAAAGAGCCCGAAATAAATAAGATTTTCAGATTGGCCATGAAGCTTGAAGCCTCGGATGTTCATCTTAAAGTTGGTTGCCCTCCGATGATGCGAATACGCGGGGATATTACGCGTATGGAGATGCGCCCTCTTAGCCAGCAAGATATGGAAAAGCTTTTGCTACCTTTGCTAGAGCCCAAAAAGCGCAAAATTTTAGATGATGAGGGCGGGGTTGATTACTCCTACGTTATTGGTGCGGATGAATGCAGATTCCGAGTTAGTCTTTTCAGGCAGAGAAGCCGACTCTCTTTGGTGGCTCGTAGAGTGAATAACTCTATTCCTAATTTTAAATCTTTGGGCCTTCCCCCTATTATTGAAAAGCTTTGTAAATTCAGTGAAGGATTGGTTGTTGTTGCGGGGGTTACCGGGAGTGGGAAAAGTACCTCAATTGCCTCTATGTTAGATTTTGTTGCAGAAGCAGAACCTTTGCACATTTTAACATGCGAAGACCCTATTGAATTCACTTTTAGCGACAAAAAAGCTTATTTCAATCAGCGCGAAATCGGCCTTGATTGCATGGATTGGCATAAAGCTTTAAAGGATGCAGTTAGACAAGATCCTGATGTTATCCTTGTGGGCGAATTGCGCGATGTGGAAACTTTTGAAGCTGCAATTCATGCTGCAGAAACAGGCCACTTGGTATTTGGAACCATCCATGCGGCTTCTTCAGGTACTACGATCAATCGTATTCTCGATCTCTTCCCACCCGAAAAACATAGCGCAGTCAGGCAGGGGCTCGCCAATAATCTCAAAGCGGTTATTGCTCAAAAATTGGTCAAAGGTCTTAAAAAAGGTAGGGTTCCAACTAACGAGATCATGATCGTGAACCCGACAATTCGTAAACTGATTATTGATTCTGAAGATAGTAAAATCCCTGATGCGATTCGAATTGGATATCAAGAAGGAATGCAAGATTTTACTGAAAGCCTAAGGCAACTTGTTGAAAGTGGCGATATCGACAAAGCGACTGCACTTGAATATGCACCGAACCCAGAACAGTTGAAAATGGCATTTAAAGGAATTCGGGTTGCTGCACCTGGGATCCTGTAATCATCTGATTTTTATACTGTAGACAAAACTAGCGCCCAGCCCGTTAGTTTTGACTAAGAGAATTTTACCTGATGATTGATATTTTTAATCTAATCCAACTTTGGGCAAGCCCTTTCCCTAGGGGTGAAGGTTTTTATTTTGACCTTTATTCCCTCGGGTTCTTCATCTCTATTTATACTGCTTGGATTCATTTGTCCGCATGGGTTGATGAAGACTCCTCGGAAGTTGGGTTGGATGCAAGTTTTTGGAATATGATTGTTATTTGTGGTGCACTTGTTGGCGGATTGGTGTTTTGGAGTTCCCCCAAACCTTTTTTGTGTTTTGCAGGGTTGATTTTAGGCGCTTTCTTACCGTTTGTTTTCTATATAACCAGCAGAAATTCTGTAGTGCCCGATGATAAAAAGCTATTAACTCCTGCCCACTTAAAATCTCTTGCTGAAAAATACCTCAAAATTAGATTTGATTCCGAAGGCGTTAAAGAAGCCAAAAATATTCCGATTCGATTTATCGGGAAAAGTTCAGACAAAAACAAACCGGGTGGCGATACTAAAATATCCCGGGTGGAGGAGTCCGAATACTATCAGGTTTCCCTTGAAGTGATTTATGAGGCTTTTCAAATGCGGGCCACAGATGTTCACTTGGAGCCAGGTAAGGAAGAAATGTCGGTCCGGTTTCGTATCGATGGCATCATGAATCAGAGGGAACCTTTGACCAGGCAAACGGGAGATGCCATGGTTAATATTTTAAAGGTTCTTGCTAATCTTGATATTTCTGAAAAACGCAAGCCTCAGGACGGAAGCTTTTCTGCTGAGGTATTTGATGAACCAGATGGCGATAACGACGAAGATGCTCCTAAAAAATCCAAGAAACCTACGATTCTTGACTTCCGTGTTGCTACTGCGGGTAGTGTCGCTGGAGAAAAGATGGTGCTTAGAATTTTAGACGGCTCTAAATCAATGGGCAGTTTGAAAAAGCTTGGAATGCGCGACAAGCTGAAAGATCAAATCGAGGCGATTGTGAACCAGCCTCACGGGATGTTAATTGTTTGTGGACCCACCGGCGCTGGAAAAAGCACAACTCTTTATGCTTGCCTTTCTGAGATCGATCGTTTTCAGAAAAATGTTATTACGCTTGAAAACCCTGTCGAATACCAGATTGAAAATGTAACACAGATCGAAATCAATCCCAAAGCAGGGAAAACTTTTGCTTCTGAACTGCGCAGCATCCTTAGGCAGGATCCTGATGTTATTTATGTCGGCGAAATTAGGGATAAGGAAACCGCTGAAATTTCATGCCAAGCTGCGCAAACAGGGCATATGGTTTTTACTACCGTTCATGCAAACGATTCTGTTACCGCTTTTGGAAGGCTTCTTGACCTGGGGGTTGCCCCTTTTATGATTGCAAATTCGGTAAGTGCAATTTTGTCTCAGAGGTTGGTGAGGATACTTTGTCCTAAATGCAAAGTGAAATATCGGCCGAATCCTGAAATCCTTAAAAAGTTCAATCTTTCTCCAGACAAATATGAGTTCTTTTACAAATCTAAGTCTGAAGTTAAGCCTGATGAAAAAGACGATTCTCCTCCATGTAATAACTGTAGTGGCACGGGTTTTCGCGGTCGCTCCGGAGTTTACGAGCTACTTGTGCTTAATGAAAATATTAAAAATCTAATCCGCGATAATCCCAGTGTTGGAGCGATTAGAGAAGAAGCTGTTAGAACAGGAATGAAATATCTGCAAGAAGATGGCCTCCGACAGGTTGTTGCAGGAAATACCTCGATTCAGGAAATTTTAAGAGTTTGTAAGTAAATTCTTTTTTTTGGGTCTTATTATTTGGTAGGGATCAGATGCTGCTTTTTACAACTTTTTTATTGATGCTTATCGTTTCTTATGCCTTTTATCAAGAGGGGCTGTTTGTTGCTTTTTGTAATTTGGTGAACATATTGTTGGCGTTTGTTTTTGTCGTAGGATTCTACGAGCCATCCGCTGAATTTCTTGAAATTCATTTGAAAGATAGTGCTGCGGATGGGTTTGAGGATGCCATTGCTATGGTGGGTATATTTTTATTGTCTTTCGGGGCATTAAAAATTATCGCCCTGCAGTTGGCCCCTTCGGAAATTTCTTATCAGCCTTTGGTTCACAATCTTGGTGGAGCTATGATCGGCCTTTTTGCAGGCTATTTTGTTTCCGGGTTTCTTTGGTGCGTAATGCAGACCTTGCCTTGGCAGGAAAAATTCATGGGGTTTGATGTACGGTCTACAAAAAAAAGTGCTTCTGCCATTTTTCTTAGGCCAGACCGTGTTTGGCTTGCTTCAATGCGTAAATTTTCGAAAGGTGCTTTTAAAACAAATAAAATATTCGACTATAGCGCTTCTTTTGAGCTTCGTTATCAGCGCTACCGTAGAGTTTCTGCAGGCAGGGAAATTCCCCTGATTTATCTTGGCGATATTGATTTCAACACCACAGAAGAGCCCCAGTAGCCCACACTGACGTACTCAATGTTTTGCGCATGCATCAGATTGGTGGCAGGGGAAGGTGTTTTATTTAGATGAACTTATTTGTTTAAGATTGAACATCGCTGTTTTCAACGGTGTTTAAAACAAAATCACTAATAATCTTAGCTATCAATTCTGGCGATTGCATGAAAGCCAAATGCCCCAAACCGCCAAGAATATGCATTTCCGATTGGTTGCTTACATCCTGCAATTGAGCGAAGTTTTCTTGGCTTAAAAGTATATCTTTCTGACCCTTTAAAAATAGCGATGGCACCGCAATCTTTCTTCTGCAATTACTAAGGTCAAAGTGTTTTAAAATCCTTAAACGACTGCGAATGACTGCTTGATCTGTTGACCAGCAGACCCTTGCAATGGCATCGATTTGCTCGTTTGAGAACGTTTTGCCCCCAAGAAATAAGCGGAAGAACTGATTTACCAAAGGATTGGTGTCGGGTAATTGGTAATAAGAGAGTATCAGTGCGGCAAGTCGTTGAATCATTCCGCGTTCAAATTTCGAACCCGTACCTTGGGTTATAACAGAGCCTAGTCTATAAGGGTGGCTTAGGGTGTATTTGAGGGCTAGCGCACCTCCGAAAGAGGCCCCAAATAGGTTTGGTTTTTCGAGGTTCCAAAACTCTAGGAGTTCATCTAGATCTTGTTCGAAATCGGAAAACGAAATACTGTTTCGAACCGAGAAAAAATTGTCTTCCCCTTGATACTGGTAACTATAAACCTTAAACGATTTTGAAAGCTCGCGGATTACAGGCCCTAGTAATTCGAATCCCCCTGCAATTCCTGGTAATATCACAAGCGGAGGGCCTTGCCCCCAAGTGGCAGTTCGAGCAGTGTAATTGCTTAGACTCACAAAATCCATGTGGTCCGGAGTTGGGCACAGCGAGGTAAATATGCTATTCCATGCATTAGTAGAAATCACAAGAAATTCCCTTGGATAATCCTATAATTAAAAATCAAAATAGTTAGGCTAAACACCTCTAACAATAGATTGGGGATGCAATAAGCGTGCCATTGTTTTTTAGTTGGTCTGATATTAATAGGATAAATTGATTTTCATTAACTTTCGTTAATCCTGCAGTATACTTCAAATTAAGTAAATTATGGGTTTCTTGTTATTTTTACTTGTTAAAGTGAAAACTAGATGAATTTATAAGCATTTTTTCCTCGCCTACAAAATAGGAACAAAATAATGAAAAAATCCACGAAAATCATATCGGTTTGGGGTGTTCGTGTTGTTTTCGTTAATTTTCGTTAAAAAGTAAAAACAAATAACACCTCGAGAAATAACCGTGTACTATGAGTTTGTTGTGATTTGTCGTTTTAGCTAATTTTAAAATTGGATTTTGATGAGGTTTGTTTTTGTTCTCTCCAAAATTTTTAGTTTGGGCATTTTTTAGAGAAGCTACGGTGCACAACCGAGTCCTTGTTGTGTTGGGTTCTTTTCTTGCTATGGTTTTTTCTTTCGCAGTTGTTTTCTATAGCTGGTCTTTTCCCGAGGTCGGGGTGCGCACAGCTTTTTCTCTCGATATTCAATATTTTCAAAAAGAAAACCTTTTAAATTCAGACCAAGATATGCCTGAAACTGGTGACAAAATTACCGCTTTAAATGGAAATACCATTTTCAGTTGGCCTCAATTTTTAAGGACCGTACAGCAATTGCCTTTCCGTGATTCTGCTGATGGGGTTCCTAATACTGTGCGCTTGAGCTTTTATCGCCCGTCCGATAACACCAACCACGAAACAGTTCTTTTGTATGATCAAACCTCCTTGGAAAATATGATCCCTTCTTTTCTCTGGTTAGTACTAAAGATGGCAATGGTTTTTGCGGGAGGATTGATTTTGTGGTGGAAGCCCGCCGATGACTCTGCAAGGCAATTTTTTATCCTCGGGCTTGTTTCCCTTGTGGCCTACATGGGCGGGTATCATTGGTGGCGAATTGCAACTCAGCCATTATTGATTTTTTGCTTTGAAGCGGGTGCTATATTTTTACCCGCAGTCAGTTTGCACTTTTTTATGATTTTTCCAAAGAAAAAGCTTTTTTTAATTAGGCACCCTCTTACTACCTTTTCTGTGGTTTATGGTGTTCCGTGTCTTTTTCTTTTCTTGATGGTTACAGGATATTTTAGGCTTCGTTTAATTTATGGTGTAGATGCGACTTCTGCCGAGGGGGCGAATTTTATTCTTCGCGAAATGCTTCTCGAAATTTATTTTTATCTAGCTGTGGCTTTTGTTTGGTTTTTAGGTTGCATTGCGTGTTTGATCCACAGTTTTCGAAACGCCTCCGATGAAACTCAGCGCAATCAGGCCAAATGGATCCTTGTGGGGTGTGTTGCTGCGCTTGCCCCGATTGTTTACTCAGGCGTTATCGTTTTCACGGACGCTTCTAGATTTGGCCGTGGCGGAGCAACCTGGCCTATGTTTGCAGCGTCATTATTTGTTACCGCATCTTTTTCGGTAAGTATCACCCGGTACAAACTTATTCAGCTTAGCCAGTACCTTTCCAGTGGCTTCTCATATTTTTTGATGAGCAGTCTTGCGGGCTTAATTTATTATGGCATCGTTTTTTCAGGAATGCTGCTGGTTGGAACCCAATTCATTGAGCAGCCTTCGCTTTCTCAGGTGGCGATGGTGAGTGGTACCGCAATGATTATTATTTTAATGCTAGATCGATTACGGGGCAGGATGAAAGCTGCGCTTGATAGACGCTTTTTCAAAGAAAAAGTTAAGTTAGATCAAACTTTTAGGAAAATGAGTCAAGCAATTGAAAGCTTGGTAGACCCGCTGTTGATGGCTCGCAGGCTTCTTTTGACAACTACAGAATCTCTCGGAGTTCCGAAGGGTTCCGTCTTTTTGAAAGCCCCAGACTTCCCAGGTTTCAAACTCGCTGATTATCTGGGAAATGCTCCTAGAATTGATGTTGTTTACAACGATAGTGTTCTCGCAAAAATGTTACTTAAGGGCGAATCTGTTTGCCTGGATTTAGCTTCCATGCCTGGAGATCCTGCAGTCCGAAAAGTTTTAAATTCCCTAGGCGGCGTTACAATCGTTCCTCTGCAGCACGAAGAAGATTTGACCGGGTTCCTTGTGCTTGGGCAAAAAGGTTCAGGTGCTTTTACAATTGATGACCTTAATTTACTTGCAGCGTTTTCCCAGATTACTGTGCTTGGTTTGGTTAGCGCAGAAGGTCATAAAAAAATTGATCTACTTAATAACGAACTCAAAGGTAAAATCGTAAAAATCGCAGAACAGCAAAACCGTATTTTGGCTTTACAATCGCAGTTGTCCAGGGGATCTCAGGGTTCCGAATTGGTTGATGGGCAGGTTGTTGATGCTTCGATAATTAACCCCACTTCTGGGGCACAGCCAAATGGCCAATCGCAAAATTTAGTTGGTTCCAGTTTGCAAATTAAATACGTGATGGAGCTTGTGGGGAAAGTTGCGCCTGGTGGATCTGCAGTTTTGTTGCGAGGCGAAAGTGGCACCGGAAAAGAAGTTGTTGCCCAAGTTCTTCATGATCAAAGTTCTCGTGCGGATAAGCCATTTGTGAAAGTTCATTGTGGTGCATTGTCTGCCGGTTTGCTGGAAAGTGAACTTTTTGGTCATGTTAAGGGGGCGTTTACCAGTGCGATTAAAGACAAAATCGGAAGATTTGAAGCTGCCAATGGTGGAACACTTTTTCTTGACGAAATAGGTGACATAAATCAAGAAGTGCAGATTAAATTACTGCGGGTTCTCCAAGAGAAGATTTTCGAAAAAGTAGGCTCGAATGTGCCTGTGCAGGTAGATGTGCGGATCATCGCAGCAACGCACCAAAACCTTGAAGAATTAATCCGACAGGGGAAATTTCGAAGCGACCTTTTTTATAGGTTAAATGTTTTTCCAATAACAATACCTGCATTGAAGGACAGAGAAGACGATATCCCAGAACTCGCTTATTACTTCCTGCAAAAAGCTTGTACCAAAATTGGTAAAGAAATTACTTCCATTGAGGATGATGCCCTTTTATGTCTGCGAGCTTTTTCTTGGCCAGGCAATATCAGGCAACTTGAAAATGTTATCGAGCGGGCGGTTGTTATAACCTCATCCAATTCCCTTCTTACTGATGATTTGCCTGATGAAATAAAAGCAATGGCTTATGATTTTAATCCGTCCTCTAATCCAATCAATTCTGTGCAAGGGTTGATGACCAACATAACGGATCAGTCTAAATCTGATTACTTGCGCAGAGAAAAAGATAAGATTTTACAGGCGTTATCGCAGCATGGTGGCAATAAATCCAAGGTGGCGCGAAGCCTTGGAGTGGCGCGGAGTACACTGGTTAGCAGGATGAAAAAACTGGGCTTGGAATAAGTTATTCTTGCGCCAAGGAAAAGCACTTTATCTCTTTATCATTGCGCAAAAATATCTTCTTCTCTGCAAACGCCGGGTGACTCCATACAATTTTTCTTTTGGATCCACCCGTAGGTGCTATTCCTGTTGGGTCTATCAAATGGCTTCTGTCTATTTCTTTGTAACCCGAAGGTGATAACTCAGAAATTATAAGGTCACCTTTTTCGTTGAATATGAAAAAGTTTTTGTCGTGTTTAATGAGAAAAGCGTTTCCCCAACGCTCTATAGGTTCATTTTGCGAGCCTGTTGCACTTAAGTTTTCCCAAATCCGTTTCCCATCAGAAAGCTTGAGGCATCTTAATTCCCCATAGCTGCAAACACCATAAATGTAGCCGTTCTCCACAAAAGGTGTCGCCATGATTGAATGTAAGCCTTCAGTCTGTTTTGGAGTCTCTCCCCTGCCCTTTCCTTTCCAGATAAGTTTCGAGGATTTTTTGTCTGCGTCAATCTCTACTAACATTGATCCATTGTAAAATGAAGATACTAAAATCTTATTATCTACCAATCGTGGAGTCGGTATTGAGAGGTTTGCTTTTAGGCGAAAGGGTTCGCTCCAAAGAAGCTTTCCTGTTTCTGGATGTAAGCCATTCAGGGACTCAGAATGCCAGATTATAAGGTGACGATTGTTTTTACCTGCTCCGATTTCGAAAATTACAGGGGGGCAATAACCTATTTCAGATTCCGGTTTTTCGAGTTCCAATGAACTCCAAAGTTCTTTGCCAGTTTTGGCATCGAATGCAACTGCAACTTTTTTAGGCCCCACTAAACAGATTAACTTGTTTCCATCCAGTAAGGGATGTGCAGAAAATCCCCAAACAGGTACCGGGGCATTGTAATCTTTGGTAAACGATTTGTTCCAAATTGGCTTTCCGGAATTAACATCCAGGCAATATAAATCGCCCATGGCGCCTAAGAAATAAACCAAAGTGTCTGTTACAACAGGGGTGCAGCGCGGACCGCATGGGTAAGCCATTTTATAGGTGCATGGGTAAGAAAATTCCCAAATAGTCTTTCCGTTTGATGCGTTTAGGCAAAGTAGGCGTTCTGTACCTTCGGAGTTGGCCCGAGCAAATAAATTGTCGGATTCAATCTTCCCATCTGAAACTTGTCGATCAGTAATAAATACTCGCCCATTGGCTATTGCTGGACCTGCATAACCCCCACTTAATGGGCTTGTCCAAAGCAATTTAGGTCCACCTTTGGGGAATTTGGTTAATATTCCTTCCTCGCCCCAGACCCCATCCCTGTTTGGCCCGAGCCATTGTGGCCAATCTGCTGAAAAACAAAGGTTCGATACCGAAACAAAAAAAATAATTGCGTAAATAAGCTTAACTAATGGTTTTACTGTAATAAAAAGCTTGGAAATCAAAGTTTTAGTAGTTTTGTTGATCATTGATAAAGGTCCCTAAGTTACGAATAAATAGATTCTCCGTATTTTATAGACTATCATCTTGGCAATTAATGGGAAATGCTTTATATTACCAATTGAGTGTTTTGATTTTTAACTGTTTTTTACAGAGTAAATGATATGCCATTGAGGATGCGAGTTCACGACCGAGAGCCAATTGGTTTGGCCCTGAAACGATTTAAAAAACTACTCGAACGGAGTGGTATCCAAAAAGAATTGCGTAAACGAAAATATTACGAAAAGCCTTGCGAAGCCCGCCGCCGTGCACAATTGCGCAAAATGAGTGCAATTCGTAAAGCAAGAATTACAATCAAGAAAGTGTAGTTGCATTCGCCCAAAAAAAGTAGCTTCAGGTGAAGTTTGTGTTTTCGTTTGTATTCCAGGAGGGTTTCGCGATGTCTGCTACGGAACTTGATAAAAAGACCCTGTTTTTAACAAAACCTGTTGGCTTGGGATACTATGCACATAATTGGGCAAAAAATGTCCCATTTATTTTAATGCATGTTGCTTGCTTGTCTGCACTATTTGTGTCGTTTTCTTGGCAAGTTGGTTTGTTGTGCTTGGCAAATTACTTTATCCGAATGTTTGGTATCACCGCTGGTTATCACCGCTACTTTTCCCACAGAGCTTACAAAACGAGCCGCTGGTTTCAGTTTGTTTTAGCTTGGTTGGGTGCTAGTGCCTTGCAAAAAGGTCCGCTATGGTGGGCCTCTCATCACCGCGAACACCATAAATACTCTGATACGCCTGCTGATCCGCATTCCCCGCATCGCACAAGTTTCTGGTGGTCGCATGTAGGTTGGATTCTTTCAGAAGAACATACCCCTTATGATGAAAAGAATATTCAAGACTTTACTAAGTATCCTGAAATTCAATTCCTAAGTAATTATCATTATGTTCCAGGCGTTACTCTTGCAATCATTTGCTACCTGACAATGGGGCTTCCCGGCCTAGTTTGGGGCTTTTTTGTAAGTACTATTTTGGTTTATCATTGCACCTTTTTTATTAATTCTCTTAGTCACTTGATTGGTTACAAAAGATTTGCCACAACTGATGAAAGCAAAAATAGCTTAGTGTTGGCGCTTTTAACGATGGGTGAAGGATGGCACAATAATCATCATCATTACCAAAGTTCAGCTAATCAAGGCTTCTACTGGTGGGAAATTGATATTAGCTATAGCATTTTAGTTGTTCTTTCGTGGTTTGGGATTGTTTGGGATCTTCGGAAACCTAACGAAAAAGTCCTTAATCATAAAGTTCGAGTACCAAAGTCTAAGAAAAATAAACGAGAACTTATTTCCGCAAGCTAATTGTTGTTGCGAGATATTTGATTTCATTAAGGGTCCGCTAGCGGGCCCTTTTTTTATTGATTAATACTTTGCATTTCTGCAAGTTCACTTCGGTTTATGCTGAGGCCCGCTATATAGTCATCCCTGAAAAACCCACAAAGAGTTTTGAACCTATTCTATTCACTAGGAAAAGGGAGGGGCTAGTTTACTTAAAATCTAAGGTGTTGAGCAGAAACGCTGGCAAAAGTGGCACTAAAACCCTGCAAAACCAAAGCCAAGAATTTTACCGCGAAGAAGCGAAGAAGCACCCATGCCTTTCTAATTTGATTTCACGGCTTAGTTGTTCTACCTTTGATTATTACTTTGCACTCTTTGCATCTTCGCTGTGAAAATGCTTTTAAACGGCAAATAACGTTAGAAGCAGCCATACCCTTCTCACTTTGATTTATCGGCGGTGATGATAGTTTTACGATGCGAAGATGTCTTGCCGTGGCGTTTTGCAACTTACCCGCACGCAGAAACCAAATGGCTTCCTTAAGTGCTTCTGATTGATTTGAAAATTGCCAGAGGTGAGTTTTTCAGGGGCGATTAAGTAGTGCTATGTATTCAGTTTTATTGTTTATTTTATAAATGGTTGATATTTTATTGCACCATTAATTTGAAGGCGTTAAAACGAAAACTCTAAGGGGTTGGCTTGTTAAAGTAATCTTCTTGTTTGCTATCGCGTGTCGGGCACTGAAAGTGTTAGGCCTTGTTTTTTTCAGGGATGCTCAATTTTAAACTGAATTAAGATAAAGCACTGAAGATAAGCGAATCGGTTATTTGCCCCAGAAGATTTCAACCGGGCTATCTTCTTTCCGATGCTTAATCCAGGGTGCTGAAAATAGCAACAAAGCTAGGCAGTAATGCTTGAAGGCTTCTGAGAAATCATTTTTGGAAACAGAACTTTTAGCAAGTGACAGGTGATTTTCTAGAATGTCCCGATTAATACCCCAAGCTTTATCTTCTCCACGCTTTTTGAAAACTTCGATTTGTTTTTCCATTTTTGTAAGGGACGCTTGTGTTATTTCAATCAAAGTTCTTCGGTGGATTCTCGCTGAAGGCATTGGGAATTCTTTTGTTTCGTCGTCTTTTGAACTCTGAAATTGGATATAAAATCCTATTGTGCCAGCGATAAAGGAAATTAAAGCGATGAATATGATGGAGAATTTAACCAAATCGCCGGTTAATATGCTGTCCGTTAGTTGGTGTTCCATGGCTTTTATCCCGATCAGGGAAATAGCCAGTAACAATCCAAACATTAAACAAATAAACCACCATGGTATGCCAGGTTTCATGCTTTTTAATCGAGTCACCGTTTTATTTAAAAAGGTTGGATTAATTGCAGGTTCATTACTGGCGTTGCTTGAACCTTTAAAGTTACCACCAATTTTGGCAACGATAACAGTTATGTTATCGTGCCCACCTCGAAGATTAGCTAGGTCTACAAGCATTTTGCATGCTTCTTGTGCGGATAAACTAGTGGTTATCGCACCTAATTCTGAATCTTTTACCAAACCAGTGAGCCCATCGCTGCAAACTAAAAAGATGTCGCCTTGCATTACTTTGTGAGGGCCTTCAATATCTGGTTCTACAATTGCTTCAGGGCCAAGGCATCTGTTGATATAATTACTGGGTATATCCTTAACTTCATCCGGATCAATTTTTTTAAGCCTGGCGTATTCCCATACAAGGCTGTGGTCGTAGGTGAGTTGCTCTACGAGTTTTCCCCGAATCCGATACGCCCTGCTGTCTCCAACATGCCCAATCCAAACTCCTTCGGGTCGAATTACAATACCTGTTGCGGTTGTGCCCATGCCTCTAAATTCAGTATTTTCTTGCCCACAAGTATGAATAGTTGAGTTGGCTTCATAAAAAGCTTTACGCAGAGATTCTGGCGCCCCGTCTTTTACATGCTTGCTGTAAACATGGGGGATTGTTTTAACTGCTTGCTCGCTAGCCTTTTCGCCGACAGCATGCGCTCCCATTCCATCTGCTACCAATAAAACATGTCCCAACTCTTGCCATTGAGTTTCCTCTGAGGCAAGGGATAGGTAATTACTATCTTGGTTGTAGCCTCTTTTAAGGCCAACATCCGTTAAAACTGCACATTCGATTTGGTCGAATGAAGCCATCAGATCTCCATCTTAGAATTTAAATCAACTTAAAGCTTATAGTACCTAACTTTTACAGAATATCAAATTAAAGCCAAAATAAGATTTTAAACGAAAATCCTTAGTAAAAGACCTATTGACCCAATAGATATTTTAGTTATTAAAGCCAACATATCACGATTTTAAGTGAATATTCCTGAAAAGTTAAGTTTTTGTGATTAGGGTTTTAAGTGACTTGCACTGGGGTGACGAAATAATGTTTTTACGCTGCTTACCTATGGTGCTCCTGCTTGTTGTATTTACAGGGTGTGTAACTCGTAAGTATACCATTGATTCCTTTCCTCAGGGTGCAATGGTTTATAAGGATGGAAAACCCATTGGTGTAACACCGATGGATGAACATTTTGTTTATTACGGTAAATACAATTTTAAGCTGGTTAAAGATGGCTACGAAACATTGGATGTCGAGCAAAAGATACCTTCCCCTTGGTACGAATATCCGCCATTAGATTTTGTAGCTGAAAGTTTGTTTCCATTTGAAATCCACGATATCCATCGGTTTAGCTATGCATTGCAACCTGCAAAAACAGTCAGGCAGGATGAAATTCTAGAGAAAGCAGGAGAGTTAAGGGAAAAAGGGAAAGCGGTTGTCCCATTTGCCCCTGTACCTGAAAAAACCAAGGGCAAAATGCCTTTAATAGGTGGCAATTAATTATTCGGTTATGGTAAGGGATTGTAAAATATCATTTAATTCTTCAAGCCAATAATCTTTTGTTTTAAATGGGATTTCACAAACAAAAAACAACGATCCATTTTTAGTAGAGTATTTGCCCCAAAAAATCAGCTTTTGAACTTGGTCATCAACTTTGATTGTGAAATTTTCAGCCTTGGCAGTAATGCTTTTGTTGCCTAGTTCAGGGAATTTCTGCTTTGTGTCAATGTACTTCTCAATTTTAGTATCAGCAGTCTTTTCTTCTTTAAGTAATTCGAACAATTTTTCTTCAACCATATCCCATGATTTTTCATCCTTAATCGGATTCGGTAGCGCAAAAACTTGCAATTTGGCTTTCTGGTTTAAAAAATCGCCCGTATCGCTAGCGTTTTTTCCAATAAACACTGATTCAGGGTTTGTGTCGTAATCTTTAATATCTTGTGGAAGCCATATTGATTCAGGTGCCGTAAATGACATTTTTAATTTTTCAACAGTGACTAATCTTGTTTTTCTTGGTGTTGGTTTCCAGTCAACTTTTGCGTTTGATTTAATTGCTAATCCCTGATTAAACTTCATCCAAGATTCTTGGACTAAATCTCTACTGTCAATTGGAGCCAGGCAAAGTATTAAAAAAAACACCCCGTTAATATTTGCAGAGTAACAATCGCCAACCCATGCTGAAGAATCTTCTTTTGTTCCTTCGATAACAAATTTTCTAAAGGGAACCTTTCCAATTTCTACCCCTTCAGCACTTTCTTCCCACTCAAGGCTTTTAGAGAGGAACAGTTTTAGCCGTGAAATCATCTCTTGATGCATCTCTGTGCCGGTTGGGTTTTTTGTCTTAAAATCCTTGTAATAAAGGAGCCATAAGTCTTTTTCTTTGCCTGTATAAGCGAACTTGGTTTGTAAAGTTTGAGCAAGTTTTTGGTCTTTAGTGTAAGAATTTAACGGTTTGAAGGTGAAGAAATCTGAATCAATTAATTCTGAACTAACTTCAGTTTGTTGTACCGAATCATTTTTTATTTCTTTATTTAATAGTGGAAGCCCAATAATGTAGAAGGCTGCAAAACTTACAGAAATGAAAAACATCCCAATCCCAAGAAGAAATACTTGAGATAAAGATAGGCCATTGTTTTTCTTCTTTTTAGGCAAAGATTTTTTTGTAGTCGAAATATTGGTTTTAATTTCTGATTTAGATTCAAATACCAACCCTTGGTCTTCTTCTATTTTGTTTTGAATCTTAGCAGGATTTGCTACGGGAGTTTTTGGCGGTATAGCGGGAGTGCTTTTGTTAGGCTTTCGTATAGCGAATGATTTTTTGCAACTTGGACAGGTAATTGATTGCACACCTTGCATCTCTTCTATGCGAAATGAGTGTTTACAGGATTGGTTGGGGCAGGGAAATCCATTAGCCATAATTGTTTTCCAGATTTTCCAGGTAAATCTTAAATAGACTTCAACGCTATAATTTTATTTGTTTTACATTCAGATTGTAACTGCCAACATGAACCTTTTGAACATTTAGCTAAGATTGATCGATTATTATTGCGCAAACACCTATTATTTGAAGTTTTTATGCTTAATGTTTTTTTTTGACCATTCTAACCAGCCGAATAATTCTGTGGATTACCGATTTATTATTAACTTTGGTTAAGGCAAACAACATGAATAGGCAATTGTTAAATTCCATAGGGCTGTTCTTTTTGACCATTAGCTCTGCTGTTGGTGCTGAAACGCAGGTTGTTCCTTCGCCAAGTGGTTCCTCCGATAACCAGGCTAGTTGCGATAAATGTAAAAAAGAGACTGGATCATGTTTAGCTAAAATAAAGGTCTGGATGGGCAGTAAGGAAGAAAATCAGGGGAGAAATTATTCAGGGCTGAGGACTCAAGGCGTTAGGCCAACGCCTTTGTATATGTATTTTCAGCCATCATGCACCGAAAAAACTGGCACAGGTAGTTGCAATAATAATTTAAACTGGAGCCCTACAGGTTGGAGAGATTTCACCTCAACTGGCCATCGTATGTTTGATACCCCAACTCAATTTGGTGTTGGCTCTGGGCAAAAATAGGTTAGTTTTCATCTGGTCCGTTAAAGGATGAGGTGATGAACTTGGAAAACAATTTTGAAATTAAAGCGTTTGATTCAAAAACAGACACAATTGATCAGATGATCAGTTGTGTTTGTCCATTTAGGCTAGAACTGGTTAACTTTTTTGGGCCATTAATCAAAACTAAACATGTAATAGTTCGATCTATATTTTGTATCCGATCAAAAAAGCCAATGCTATATATTAGTGCAGTTCAAGAAGGCGGTGATCTATACGAACTTGATGTTTTCATCTCAGAAAATTGCTCAACTGATTTAATCGTAGATATGGAATTGTCAATAAGTGGATGCCTTAGAGGTATTTTCGAATCGACATCAGGTTTTGGTAAGCAATTGTTTATCGAAACAAATGTGATGGTGGAAAATATAAAGCATATATTTCTTGCAGCTGGAATGCGATTTATTACAACATTTTCTGAACTTGGTTTTAGTATTGGAACCCATGTTCCAAATTTTAAAGCAACCAGTGGTCTTCAATTGTTGCCAGTCCGTGATCTTTCATATCAACAGACGAATGAATTGTTTCAGCGTAGTTCAATAAATTCGCTAGATTGCCCCGAAGGATTAAAATTCAGAAATGTCACCAAAGTGTTTGATTCATTGTTCTTTCACCCTTTACTTGATGCAAATGGGTCTCTAGTAGCGATGGTTGACGGAGTAATGGCTGGGTTTGTAATGGTTGTAAAGCATGAGGATCAAGCTGAGATTGCCTATCTAGGAGTTGCAGAAGAATGCAGATCAAGAGGAGTAGGAAGCGCTTTGATTGGAGGAGTATTAGTAATCCTTGCAAGGGATAAAGTTAAAAATTTAACTGTAATTGTTGATGAAGGAAATTTTCCTGCGCTGAATTTATATCTTCGATTCGGAATGGAACTTAGAAAGAACAGAATTTTATTTTTAGCTGAAGGGTGATTTTTTTTCGAGGAAAAGCGACCTTTATAAAGAACTTTAAAAAGATTTAAAAATTTGAATTGCTTAAAAAATTACAGTGTCTAAATTACTAATCTCTGAAGGTGGCAAACGTGGTTCCCCGAACCCTTTTGCTTCTGATCATTCTAGGTTCATTTGATTTATATTAGAGTTGCATGATTACCCCAATCATTCAAGTGTTGGATATTCCAACCTTGGAGAAATTACTTATTGTACGCATCGGAAAACCACGGTTTGACCTGTGGTTTGGGAAGCTCGTATCCTTCGCGTTAAACGACGATAAGTTTATTGTTCTGGTGCCTAATAATCATTTTCTTGAATGGTTAAATAGCAAGTTTCGTAAAGATATTGAAGATGCAGTTAAAGATTGTCTTTTAGGGTCCAAGCAAATTGTTTTTCAAATCTCCCAGCAGACTTTGTCGCAACCAAAGCTCAAAGATGCTGAGGATTCTATTCGAAATAGTATCCCGTTGGGTAAACCTGAGTTAAATGTTGTTAAATCCGATGGCATTATTCAATTAATGAATGTTCCTGGAACAAAAGAAGCTAAAAAGCGCGACTGGCTTGATTTTAAATCTTTTGTCGTTGGGGAATCGAATAAGCTTGCTTTTGAAATGGCCCGTAGTTTAAGTGTTGAAAAAAGAGCCGATACCAGTCCATTAGTTATTTTTGGCCCGCAAGGATGTGGAAAAACCCATCTTTTAGAATCATCATTCAGGTCTTTTAAAAATTCCTTTCCATTATTGCCTGCAGAGTTTATTAGCGCAGAAGAATTTACTAGCCAGTTTGTAGTAGCCATGCACAAAAATCGTATGCCTGCATTTCGGGCTAAAATTCGTTCTAATTCATTGTTTGTGTTTGATGATGTTCACCTGCTTGCTGATAAACCCGCCACTCAAAAAGAGTTGATGCTTAATCTTGATGTAATTACCCAAAAAGGTGGCAGCATTATTGCAGGAATGGATTGTCATCCACGAATGGCGAAAAAAATAATGCCCGAACTGTTAGACCGATTAATGTCTGGCATGATTTGTTCGGTTGGTGTGCCCGAAGATTCATTGCGTATAGCTTTAATAAAGCGTTATTGGTCTATGTTATCGAACCAAGAGTTAAGCTTAGAAGTTACTGAGTATTTAAGTAAAGAAGTTCGGGGCAATGTTCGGATAATTCTTGGTGTACTAAAGCAATTGTCTAATTCCGCAAGAATAAACAGGGTACTCCCTACAATGGAATTGGCTCGGTCTATTGTTGGCGGTTTTATCCGTTGTGTCTTTAAATCGATAAGTTTGCAAGATATCGATGAAGTTGTAAGTACTTTTCTTTTATTGGCGCCTGGAGCACTAAAGTCTGGGGTCAGGGAAGAAAAAATGTCTTTCCCCCGCAATCTTGCCATGTATTTAGCTAGGAAAAATTCTTCTTTCACTTATCGCGAGATTGGAAGTTACTTTGGCAATAGAAATCATAGCACTGTAATTGCAGGCGAAAAAAAGATTGAATCATTGATCAAATATGATTCGCGTGTGCAATTTGCCAACTTAGAATATGATCTGAATTTTCTTCTGCAAAGTATCCAACAAAAGCTTCACTCAAATAGGTCTTAAGCTACCATCTCTGTGAAATTGGGTTGAGTGGGTCGAGTATGCCAATTCTTAGGCTTTCCTATTAGAGAATTTGTTCAGCAAATCTTAATTATTCCGTTTGTTCCTGTTATTTCTTCCGATTTGATTATTAGTGAAATGCGGCGAATAACAGATTGGCAATGCCGCAGGCCTTCGGGCGTATCGCTTAAGGTGGGGGTCGAAATGGATTTCGACAGCGATAAGCCTTCATATTCTGTAAAGGAGTCGGAGATGAAGCGGTTTGCCTTAATTTTTGGTGTATTAGCTGGTTTAGCTGTGGGTTCAAGTAATGTTCATGCAAGCTGGGGTTCCTTAGGGTACAGCGGCTGGCAACCTTGGTACAACATTTTTGCAAAACGATATAAATGCCTAACCCCTGAAGAAGAACGTCTTCAGAAATTCTGGCACGATTATTATAATGCGATGGAAAAATATTACGGCGCGCTAGATAACATTGATTGGGTAGCTTACTACAAAAATCATGGTTATCAAATTAATAGCGGACCTGGTTGTGGTTCAAACGGTCGGGTAAATTATGCCCCCGTTTTTGTAAGCCCTGGTCTTCAGTGGGCTGTTCCAAACGGTGCAGTAGGTGGCCCTCCAGTAAGTGGCGGAATGCCTGCAGGTTACGGAGTGATGCCAGCCGGTGGCGCAATGCCAGCCGGTGGAAACTTCCCCCCGATGCCTGTTAATTACACCCCAGGTGCTGGTTACTAAGCTAGCTTGGGTAATATAAAAAGAAGCCATCGAGTATATCTCGGTGGCTTCTTTTATTTATTTAGCGATTAATTGGATTTTACCATGATTCCTGTGATTTGATTGTCTTAATAAAAAAAAGCAAACCCCATCGATTCTTTATAATGTGCTAAGTTTTTCTCATTGACCATGTTTCCACGGATGGGAGGACTTATGCGAATTAAGTTGTTAACGAGTGTTTTAGCCTTGGGTTTTGTTGTTTCAAATTCTTTTGCCCAACAACCCCAGACAAATGCGCCACAAGCCATGCCCCATCCTGGGCAAATAAATCCACAACAGCAAGCGCCCTACTTTGTTTATTACATACCCACGGCCCCAGATATGATGGGACCCGGGTTTTATTACACGAATTGTTATGGCGTGACTTATGGTCCAAATTATTGTGTAACCCCGCCTTTTGCTCCCTGCAATGGCCCTTTACCACCTTTTGGTAGTAGTGCAATGCATCTAAAACCCAAAGCATACCCAGGAATGTCGTTTCCTACACATCCTTATGTAAGAAGTTCCCGAGACTATTTCATGATTGATTAATTTCAATTGCATCTAATAAGTTATTTAAAAGAGCCAGTTAAGACTGGCTCTTTTTGTTCATTTAACGATTAACCAATGCTTCTCTTAATAATTTAATTGTTTTTAAAGGGTTTTCAGCGTTGAATAGCGAATTGCTTATTGCGATCCGTTTAACGCCATGCTTAACAAGTTGGCTAATATTTTGCGTGTCGATTCCACCAATTGCAAACCAAGGCACAGTGCAAATGGCACTTGATTCTTGAACAAATTGTAAACCTGCAAGCTTGCTGAAAGTTTTGGTTTTAGAATTGAAAACCGGTCCAATGCCAATGTAATCAGCACCATTATCAATAGCAGTGCGGAGTTGATCTTCGTTATGAGTGCTGATGCCAATTATTTTATTTCGGCCGATAATTGATTTTGCTTCTTTAATAGGCAAATCATCTTGCCCCAAATGTACCCCATCTGCATCAATAATTTTGGCAATATCTGGCCGGTCATTAATAATAAGTGTTTTCCCATTTTGAGCAATAAGCGTTTTTAATTCAAATGCGTAGTCCAGCAATTTGTTGTCGGTTATGTTTTTGATTCGCAATTGCACCATGTCCAAACCGTTTTCAAGAAGCGAATCCAGAGTGTCCAAGAATGTGGGCGTAAGGTGTTCAGAGCCTAAAAGTCCGTAAATTTTGATGTTTTTTAGTTTTTCAGATAAATCTAAAAAACGAAAAACTCTTTGCTCAAGATCATAGGATCTGTACCTTATCTCACCAATTGCCACCGCGAAATCCGGGGATTCTAATTTGCCGAATTCTTCAAGTGACCGAAGCGATTCCTGTACCCTTTTAATATTTGCTTTAAAAACATCTTGGTCATTTAATCTAGTCAATTCTTGGTTGGTGTGAATCGTAGTCCCAACATCTTCTTCAACATTTCGCTTAGAAATAAGCAATGTTGCAGGAATCCACTGAAGCGCTTCATTAAAATCATGCCTTAATTTTTTTGTAATTGAACATAATACAGAAGAATTTAAGATAAACCTGCAATAATCATCGACTACCCTAAACCCTTCCCGTACGCGGTTTCCTGCCGCATCTAGGATTCGCAAACAAGAATCGATCTCGGTGGTAGCATTTAAATCCAGAGGTACATCAAGAATCAGGGGTGCCATGCGTTGTTGATCAATCCAATTAGTAAGTTTCTCCCATTGAACTCCAAGCGATTCCAAGACGATTTGGGTGTTATTAAAATCTTCAACAAGATAAACAAGAAACCCTAAACTGGTGCCTTCTTGTTCTGCGAGAACTTTTTTTGAAATCTTTAATATTTTGTTGCTTATAAAAGGTTTTTTAGCAGATTCGAAAACCGAAGAACTTGCTTCAATGTTGTTGGCTGTTTTTGATGGCTGAAGCTTGGTTTGATGTAAACCAAAATCATTAAGAAGATTAGCTACCGGGCCTTCAGGATCGTTTAACAATGCAATTATGCAATGTTTTGCGTCAGGCTCCATCTTGCCTTCTTCTAAGGCGAGGTGAAAGGCAAAATCTAAGGCTCTTCTGCATGCGGAAGATAATTCGAGTTCCATTAGCTAATCTTTCGGAAATGTAAAAATAAATCAATCAAACTTAAGCTTAATAAATAAACATCGATCATTCTACTCTGACCTTTTATTTTATCTAATTCCTCCTAAGTTCCAAATCCACTTATACGGAACGATATTTAAAAAAAACGTATTTGAATTCAGTACCTCATTTCAGATGGTTATTTATTTAGTCGATTAAAAATGAAGAAGATCAAGATTTCTCGATTGAAATTGTAAACAATAACAAACAATTGAGCTAACAAGGAGCATTTTATGTTGCATCGAATTAGGTTAAACTCCGGCTCAATTAAATGGATTATTGGCGGTGCTCTTGTAGCGATGCAAGTTGCAATAGCTGGTGATATTACTTTAGCTCAGGATACGCCTACTGTTATTGCTAAAAATGCAAGCAAAGTTCCCACTTTTAATATTGAACAGCTTCGAGAAATGGGCCGATCTAACAGTTCCTCAATTAAAGCCGCACAACTTGGCATTGAGGGTGTTGCCGAAAAGCAAGATGCCATCAATAAGATGAGATTCTTATCAATTATTTCAAAAGATTTGCCTGTTCGCAAGCAACAAGCGCAATCTGGCATGACTGCTGCTACTGCAAATTACTCCCAATCTGAGTTGGATTTGAATTTTTCGATTGCATACACCTATGTTTCCATCATTTATGCAAACCAGCAACTTGATGTAGCAGAGCGAGGTATTAATGATCTTAATACGCTTGGTGATATTGCCAAGGAAATAGTAAAGACTGGTTCTAGAAATGATGTTTCAAAAAAGCAGATCGACCAGATTAATGTTTATTTGAATTTGTTTAACGGAAAAAAGGAAGAAGCTGTACAGGGTGTACCCAGGGCTAAGGCCGCATTGAGGGAAGCGATTGGTATAACCGATATAAATTGGGATCTGCAAACAGCAGATAAAGTACTAGCTCTTGCAGATGTTCAAGTTAATAGAGAGTCGGTGATTGCGGAAGCGCAGACTCGCAGAGGGGAAATTTTACAAGCTCAATCTGCAGTGGATGCAACATGTTTGGAAGTAAAAGCACAAGAAAAAATAAGGGCGTTTGCTGGCAAAACCTTTGCATCGGGCTCTGATATACATGCAAACATTTTGCCAATTGCTTCATTGGATGAAAATTACAGGCCTGGTGCGATTGCCCCAGAAATGCCTGGAAATCTTTATGGGTCTAAAAAATCGCGTGTGAATCAAGCAAAGATTTTACATGAGAGAGCACAAGCTGTAGCAGATAAGGCAAAAAGCTTGATTGTTCTTGAAGCAGAAAACACCTACCTGCGCTGGATTGAAAACAGGAACCGTGCAACTAGTTATCTCAAATCTGCAGAAGAAGCTGAAAAACTGGCTGCTTCGCTTAAAGAGAGATTTGATCCCCGCGGCGGCAAAATCACTTTGGATGAAGTTATCACCACTGGTATCCAAGCAAACACAATTCGAATTGCTGCTAATGAAGCAATTTATAAGGCAACTTTGGCCCTAATTGCTCTTGAAAGAGTAAGCGGCGGCGGATTTGTTGCCCCGTCGATCACTAAAAAATAAGCCGGGCGCGTAACCTTGTTTATCGTTATTCCTTCATTGATTTTACAACTTGAGTTATCACCCCAAAGGAAACCTATGCGAAGTAAATTCTGGCTGTTTTCTCTCTCCCTCTTAGGCATTTTGCTTTATGGCATTTGCCAAGTAAGGGCAGCCGAAAAACCTAAATCTGTGCGAATTGGAATGATGCGCACTATCTTTAAAGATACTCCTGACTCGCTTTTGCAAATCCTTATGAAGCCCTTTAGTGCAGTAATGGAAAGCCAAACTGGATTAAGTGGCGATTTGGTGATGACTCCAAGTTATGACAAATTAGGAAAGCAACTTAGCGATGGTGATATACAAGTTGGTGTATTTCATGGTTTTGAGTTTGCTTGGGCAAAACTTAAATACCCCGAACTAGAACCATTGATGCTTGCAGTTAATAATAAAGCACCTTTAAAATCCTATGTTGTTGTAGCTGATAATTCTGAAATCAAGTCTGTAAATGATCTGAAAGGTAAAAGCGTTTCATTTGCAAGAGGCAACCGAGAGCATTGCAGATTGTTCATGGAACATCGAATTTTGCCAGCCAATACCAGTGCTGGAAAATTTTTCTCAAAGATTAATAATAATGCTGATGCTGAGGATGCATTTGATGGTTTGGCTGCTGGTGAAGTGGATTCTGTTCTTACTGATTCCGCACCTTGGGAAAGTTTTAAAACCCAAAAGCCAGGAACCGCAGGAAAATTGAGGGTTGTTATGATTTCTGAAGAGTTTATTCCCGCAGTAATCGGGTATAATCCTAAGAAACTTGATAATAATATCAAAGATAGTTTCAAAAAAGGAATGCTCTCCGCAAGTGAGAATCCCAAATCCAAGCGAATGCTTGAATTTGTCAAGATTTCCAGTTTCGAAATGATTCCTGAAGACTTCAGCACACAGATGGTTGAAATGCTTAAATCTTATCCTGCCCAATAACATCCCTTGGCAGACTAGCAGAAAATCGTAAATAACATATTGACTCCGGGCATTAAGATTGTCCGGAGTTGATTTTTTTTTAGCTGTAAGATGGTAACTCACCTATCAGTTGTTAGAATACTTCAGCGTTCCAAGTCCCTGTATGATGGGGTATTAACATGGCAGAAAATATTCAAACTGTCGCACTCAAGGATGAAACCCGCGACCGTTATTTAATTTATGCGTTATCGGTGATCACCTCACGGGCTATTCCCGATGTTAGGGATGGGCTCAAGCCTGTTCAAAGGCGCATTCTTTACACAATGTTTAATGATTTGCGATTAACCTTTGATGGTAGGCCAAGGAAATGTGCCAAAATTGTTGGTGATGTTACCGGGAATTATCATCCTCATGGAACCTCCGCGGCTTATGAAGCTTTGGTAAGGTTGGCGCAAGATTTTGTTATGCGGGTACCCTTGATTGTGGGCCAGGGTAACTTTGGTTCGGTTGATGGTGATGCACCTGCTGCAGAGCGTTATACTGAAGCAAAGCTTGCGCTAGCTTCTGAACATCTAATGATGGAATTAAAGCAACGCACCGTTGATCTTCGGCCAAATTACGACAACACCCGAGATGAACCGATAGTATTGCCTGCCCAATTTCCTAATTTGCTGGTTAATGGTAGTTCTGGGATTGCGGTGGGTTTGGCAACAAACATTCCACCCCATAACTTGGGTGATGTAATTAAGGCTAGTATTCATCTGATTGAGAACCCTGACGCAACCACTTCACAGCTGCTAGATCGATTAAAAGGCCCTGATTTTCCATTGGGTGGAAAAATTTTGATCGACCGCCCTGCCCTTACAAAGATTTATGAAGAAGGGTCGGGTAGCCTTAAAATTCAAGGCCAATGGAAACTTGAAGAAGTTAATAAAGTTAAGAATATTATTGTTTATTCCATTCCTTTTGGTGTGGATAAGGGCAAGCTCGTTTCGGATATCGGTTTGATAATTGTTGAACGAAAGGTGCCTCAACTATTGAATGTAGTTGATGAATCCAGCGAAAAAGAAGGTGTGAAGATTGTTCTGGAGATCAAGGCGGAATCCTCCCCCGATCTGATCATGGCTTATTTGTATCGGCACACACAACTGCAGGATAATTTCGCCTGCAACTTTACCTGTTTGATTCCAATTAAAGATGCAGAAGGTCGAGAAAGAACCCGGCCTGAACGATTAGGAATATGTCAGATACTAAGGCAGTTCCTTGATTTTCGTTACGAAACCATCAAGCGTAGGTTTGAATTTGATCTTGAACAATTGCGTAAGCGCATACACATCCTTAAAGGGTTCAAGATTATTTTTGATGCCTTGGATCGTGCAATTAAGATGATTCGTGAGAGCCAAGGTAAAGCTGATGCCGCTGAAAAATTGATGAAGGCATTCGATCTTGATGAAATTCAAACTGATGCGATATTAGAAGCCCAGTTGTACAAGATTGCACAAATCGAAATTAAAAAGATTACCGACGAGTTACGAGAAAAAACCAAAGAAGCTGATCGGATTGAAGAAATTCTTGCATCTAAACGTAAACTTTGGGGTGTAGTGAAATCTGAACTAGCGGAACTTGGCGAAAAGTTTGCTGATAAAAGACGAACAAAATTCGGGGATGCTGATGAAGCTACCGAGTTTGATCCCGAAGCGTATATTCAACGCGAAAATACCAATGTTGTAATAACTCGCGATGGTTGGGTGAAAAGAATTGGCCGTCTTGCTTCGGTTGAAGGTACCCGCGTTAGGGAAGGCGATGAAGTTTTGGCCGTGGTTCCCGCAAGCACCCTCGACCAAATCATCTTCTTTAGTGATGATGGTGCTGCCTTCACAATGAGAGCGAATGAAATTCCTGCAAGTTCTGGCTATGGCGAGCCCATCAATAAATATTTTCGCTTGAATGATCGAGCTAAAATAATCATGATGCTTACTACGGATGAGCGGTTCACCCAACCCTCGAAACCAGGTAAGGGCGATGAACCGGTTCCCCCGTTTGTTCTTGTTATAACTTCTCAGGGCCAGGTTCTTAGAACACCCTTGTTGCCTCATAGAGTAGCTTCAACGAAAACTGGCAGAATGTATGTGCGCCTCAATGAAAATGACAGAGTTGTAAACGTTTTTGTTGTTAATAAAGAAAAAAGCATGATGCTTGCATCCAAATTTGGGCATATCATTCATTTTCCGATTGATGAAGTTAATATTTTATCGGGTGTTGGCAAAGGTGTGATGGGTATGAAATTGGGAGACGATGATCATTGCCTTGGTGGAGTTGTTATATCAGACAAGGATGATTTTTTGCAAGTTGAAACAACAAATGGCAAGACCTTGGATTTTCGGCCCAGTAAATATGAAGTTGTAACTAGGGGTGGTAAAGGTTTTGAAGCTGTTAAAAGATCTGAGTTTGCAAAGATTATTGTTCCACCGATTGAGTTGGTCAATTGGGATGAAATTGCAGATGCAGAAGCGCAAAAACCTAGTAAGCCTAAAGGTTTGTTTGATTAATTAATGTGTGAAACGGAAAAGATATTATGAGTAGTGCTAATGGTAATTATTCCGCCAAGGACATTACGGTTCTGGAAGGACTCGAACCGGTAAGGAAACGACCTTCAATGTATATTGGCGGTGTTGACCCCAAAGGGTTACACCATTTGGTCTGGGAAATTGTTGATAACTCTGTTGATGAATATTTGAATGGGTTTGCTGATTCAATTACCGTGACCCTTCATAAAACAGGCGACGCAGTAACTGTTGTTGATAATGGGCGTGGGATCCCTGTCGATATACATCCTAAACATAAAAAGCCTGCACTTGAGCTAATCCTAACCACATTGCATTCGGGTGCTAAATTTGGTGAAGGCGATAATTATATCCATTCGGGCGGATTGCATGGGGTAGGCGCCTCTGTGGTGAATGCCCTTTCGAAAAAGCTTGTTGTTAATATTAAGAGAGATGGTAAAGAGTTTCGCCAGACATTTAAAAAAGGAAAAGCTTTTGGGGAACTTGAAAAGCTAGGCGCAATCCGAGGTACTGGAACTACAATCTATTTTGAACCAGACCCGGAAATATTCCGGAATACACATTTCGAACCCGATTGGATCAAGTCCCACCTCGATGATATGTCTTACATCCACAGTGGGATGAAGATCATTTTTATTAATCAGATTTCTGGTGAAACATTTGATCTCACCCACCCTGGTGGTATACCTGAATTTCTTTCCAAGTTGGTTGTCGATGGCCAAAAACCTCCGGTAACTGAAAGTATCTTTACTGTTAGTCGTAAGGAAGGCGAAAAGATGGAGGTTGCACTCCAATGGACTGAATCAACCGATGAATCTTTTCGATCTTATGTTAATGGTATCCGTACAGCTTCAGGTGGTACCCATGAAAATGGTTTGAAAAATGGTGTGGGTAAGGCCATTCGCAACTTTATGGAAACTCACGATATCAAAGTAAAAGGAATTGCAATTACCGCTGAGGATATTCGTGAAGGATTGGTTGGAATTCTTTCGGTTTTTGTTCGGGAGCCTATGTTCCAAGGCCAAACTAAAGAAAAACTAAATAACCCAGAGTTAACCGCATTGGTGGATAGTTTTGTGCGACCAGCATTGGAAGCATGGCTTAATTTTAACAAAACTGCTGCTGACCAAATCGTTGGAAGAATTGTTCTCTCAGCCCGTGCAAGGTTAGCTTCACGCGAAGCAGCTTCCGAAGTAAAACGAAAATCAGCAACTTCCAGAAGGTTGAACCTCCCAGGGAAACTTTCTGATTGTAAGTCAACTAATCTGGATGATTCAGAGTTATTCATCGTAGAAGGTGATTCAGCAGGTGGGTCCGCCAAGCAAGGTCGTAACAGTAAGGTTCAGGCAATATTGCCTCTGCGTGGTAAGATCTTGAATTCCGAAGGATTGCCGCTTGCAAGAGTTATGGCTAATACCGAGTTGAATGACTTGGTTACTGCGATTGGAACAGGCGCAGGAGAGAAATTTGATATCTCTGGATTACGGTACGGAAAGATTATTTTGTTGATGGATGCCGATGCAGATGGTCATCATATATCGACATTACTTTTGGGTTTCTTTTTTCGCCATATGCCAGAATTAATCCGTAAGGGGCATGTGTTTTTGGCGCAACCGCCATTGTTTAGAGTCGATGTGGGCAAAGAAACTTTTTGGGCTCGTGATGATATTCACAAAGAAGAAATTCTTTCGGGATTAAGGGCTAATGCGAAGCCAGAAATCTCGCGTTTTAAAGGCTTAGGTGAAATGGATCCTAGTGTTCTTGCGATGACTACACTGGATATAAAGAGCAGGATCTTGCTAAAAGTTGAAATCGATTCAAATCTTGAAACTGATAAAACTTTTGTTGATCTTTTGGGGAAAGATGCTGCGCCCCGCTTTAAGTTTATTATGGAACATGCTGCCCGCGCAGTGGTCGATGATTTAGATATTTAGTTTTGGTCTCTGGTTTTTGCCTTATACCATGATAATTGCCTGTTCAGGCCGATGAGCCATTTCATTTCTTGTGTGGTAGGGTTGGCACGGGATATCATGTTCTTGATTCCAGTAAAAAGAGTCTCGGCTTTTGGGCCAAACAAAAAGTGAATTTCTTCTAGTGATGATTTTAGAGCTTCAAAAGCTTGCTGCTGCATTTCCCAAGAAGCTAAATCGATAGGGCTGATTGTGTCTTCGGTTTTTTCTTCTAGTGCCATTCTGATTTCATAAAGTGTTATAGCGACGGACATAGCTAAATTAAGTGCGGGGTAATCATCAGAGGTAGGGATACCAATAAGTAAATTGCATAAACTTATTTCATCGGTAGTCAGTCCGGAAGATTCAGGACCAAAAATTAATGCGATTTTTGAACGATTGATTTCGTTTGATAAAACTTTGGCAGCACTCCTAATTGGTTTTGTTATTGCGCCTCGCACTAACCCTTTGGTTTGGCTGGATGTTGCTGCCACAAAAGTGCAGTCAAGCAGAGCTTGTTCGATTGAATTAACTTGGGTTGAATTGTGTAGGATCTCTTCGCCTTGGCAAGAGAATTTTTTAGCCTCATCATCCAGATGATTTGCTTTGGGTGCCACTAAAACAAGTTGCGAAAAACCCATGTTTTTCATCACTCTTGCGATCGATCCAATGTTCCCTGCAAATTGAGGCCTTACCAGTACTATCTTGCAGTTTTTAGACATTGTTTTTGATCTGCTGGTGTTGGATTACGCTTTGCTTACCGAAATTTCCAAAGCCTTGGCTTTTAAACTCGCCAGATCAAGTTTTCCACTCCCTAAAACACCAATCTCGTTTACGGGATGAAAATCTTTTTCCGAAGGAACCCAGAGATTGGGTAATCCTTGTGCAGATAATTTCTTAATCCATGTTTTGACATCAATCCCGAAGCCTTCAAGAATTTCAGGAAGAAAGAGCACGATAATTCTCTCGCCTCGAGTGATATCTGGTACGCAGGTGACAGCGCATACCCTTTCCGATGATTGGAGTAAATCATGCAACTCGTCTTCAAGTCGTTCGAGAGGGACCATTTCACCGCCAATTTTTGCAAATCGGCTTAATCTTCCGGTAAGCGTGACATAGGATTCCAAATTGATCTTGCCCATATCCCCGGTGATGTACCAGCCATCTTTAATTACAGAAGCTGTTTTATCTGGATCGTTAAGATAACCTTTCATAACATTTGCACCTGTTGCTAATACCATTCCCTCATGATTTGGGGATAGATTTTCAAGCGTGTCAGGATCAACAATTTTAATTGAAACCCCAGGAATGATTTGGCCTATCGAGCCCGCCATTTGACCTAAAATAGTCCCACCAGGAATGGTAATATCGCCTTTATTAATGCAAACAACAGGAGATAATTCGGTACAGCCGTACCCTTCTAAGGGAAGGATGCCAAATTTAGATTCGAAATCCTTGGCAAGTTGAACAGGTAGTTTTTCTGCTCCACAAATCAATATGCGTAGTGATTTGAAATCATCAGGCTCTGATTTTTTTAGGCAGAAGCGTAAGAATGTGGCTGTAGATAAGTATGCGGTGCATTCATAGCTTTTGCATGCAGCGCCAATATCACGGGCTTGCCTTGGATCGGGTTGATAAACAATCGAGGCACCTACTTGAATTGGTGTCCACATGGAAACGGTGTACCCGAAACTATGGAAAAAAGGCAGCGCCCCCAAAAGGCAATCGGTGAAATCAACATCTGCACCTTTAATGGTCGACCAAGCATTGGAAGTTATATTGTTGTAGGTCAGCATTACGCCTTTGGGATTTCCAGTACTCCCGCTAGAAAAAATAAGTGTTAAAGTATCATTGGGGTTTGGTTGATGAGCTTTCAAAAGGAATTTAATAAACAATGCAGGCGGTAGGATTTTGCTGGCGATAAAAGTGAGAGCTTTTTGAGTTGGACTTATGCTTTGCATTATATCTTCGAGGTAAAGCAATCGGATACCTTGGATATCGGGCCAACTTACTTTACTGGTGAACCGTTTGGCTGTGATAACCGTCTTTACTCCCGATTTTTTTATGCAATGCTCTAAAATCCCAAGTGATGCTGTGTAATTTAGATTGACGGAAATCTTTCCGATGGTTGCAAGAGCAATGTTGGTGAGGGCACTTCCAGTGCTGTTTGGAAGCCAAATACCTACGGTTGTTTCATCTTTAAGTTCGCGCCTGAGTTGATTTCCTAGGCAACTAACTGCAACTAATGCCTTGCCATAATTAAGGTTTAATTTAGGATTGGTGTTGTCGGGGAAGCATAGCTTTTCAGGGGTTTTTAATGCTTGTTGTGCAAAACCAATATGAACAAGAGGCAGGTTGTTATGGGTGACTTTTGCAGCTTGTACGGAAAGATTCTGAATTAAAGATTTTATGTTTTTAGCCTCTTCTAATTTAGAGAAAGCATTGCCAGCGAAAATATGCCAGTGAGTTTCGTTGGTTATAATATTTCGATTGAAAACACCTTTTTTCCTGATGGTAAAATTACTGCCCTTTGGTTGCTCAAGATGAATGGGGACAACCAACGCTTTTGTTTGTTTAAATAATGCTCGGATAACTCGGTATGAATCGATTTCAAACCCACCTGGGGTTTTAAACCACTCCGTTACAACGGCTATATTTTCATTCTTTTTAAGAATGCCTCTGGCTTCCTTTAAAACTTTTACAATGCCTCTAAGCCCAAGCATCGGCTGAATATAAAGGAGTTGTGTGTGTAAAGTTGTGTTCTGAGGTGGATGCCCTTCCAATCCAGACATATCGAGGGCCAGTATTTTTTTTACTGGTAAATTTAGAAGAGCGAATTGTTCGTCAAATCGGATTTGGGACGCTACGAATATTGTACCACCGTTCGCTGGAATATTTTCTATTCCGTGGATGGTGATTTTCGGAGAGCCGGATCCTTTTTTTACCAGGAAAAAAATTGGAGTAAATAGTAGCAGCAAAATGCTGAGAGCAGTTAACAGCGAAGTAGAACTTGAAATTAAAATAGCAGCGAGAAAACTTTGCATCCGGTGCAACTCCTAAAACTTTAAGGCACAATCTGAATCCTTCAGAAAATCACCAGAGTTTCAAAACATTGGTACAATAACATTGGCACAATAACATTGTTTAAAAGAACTTTGCCATATATGTTGTATTGTTCCATTAAAAATTGTTACAATGACTTGCCTGCTTTGCCTGCCTTAGTTTTGGGGGTGATTCTTCAAACTCAAACCTGCTAATAAAGCTAATATAGGCTTTAACGTGATTTTTATTCGTTTTTTTTGATCTTGGGGAACCCAACATGAAAATTGCAAAATCGATACTTGTTGCTTGTGCTTTTTTGATTTCTAGCGTTGCAAATGCGCAAAACATCAGTTTTATCAAGGATGTTGCCCCCATTTTGAAAGAAAACTGCTTTGCTTGCCATGGTTCAAAAAACCCTAAAGGCAAGCTAGATATGACCAAATATGAGGCTTTAAGGCATGGTGGGACTAAAGATGACCCGATTGTTGTCGGAAAACCGGATGAAAGTTATTTTATCGATGTTTTAAAAGCCACCGACAAATCGAGAATGCCCCCAAAAGAAAGTGGTGATGCCCTTTCCCCTGAAAAAATTAAGATTCTGGAACAATGGGTAGCACAAGGCGCAAAAATTGACAAGGAAGTTGATGCAAAAGCGGATTTATTGAAAGAATTACGCCTCCGTTGGAAGGCCCCGGTTCCCTCTGCCAAGTACTCTTTCCCCGTTGCTGCAACGGCTCTTGCCTTTTCCCCAGATGGCAAAAAAATTGTTGTTGGTGGTCATCATGAAATAACGGTTTGGGATGTCGAAACCGCTAAATTAGAGAAAAGGATTAATACCCGGGCCCGTCGATCCATGGCTTTCCTTTTCCTTCCCGATGGCAAACTTGTTGTGGCTGGAGGCCGACCAGGTGAAGAAGGCGATGTTCGGGCTTATGATATTTCCGCCCCAGGTAAAATAACCGATGGCGTTTCATTCTTGGATGGGGTCAATGATAAAAAAATCATGCTTAAACAGCTTTTGGATACGGATGATGAGGTACTTTGCCTAGCCCTTAGTAGCGATGGTAAAAAACTTGCAGCAGGTGGCTGCGATCGTCTTCTGCATGTTTGGGATATTAGCTCGGGTATTGAAAATGCAAAGCTAGAACAGTCCATAGAAAATCATGCTGATTGGGTTTTTTCAGCAGCTTTTTCACCAGATGGTAAGTTTCTCGCCAGTTCCAGCAGAGATAAAACTGCTAAGGTTTGGAACCTTGCGTCCAAAGAATCACTGGCGACTTTCCCTGACCATCAAAATTCTGTTTATGGTGTATTTTTCAAGGCCGATGGTAAGAATTGCTATTCCGCAGGAGATGATAAACAACTTAGGCTTTTTGGGCTTGAGGGAGACAGAGCAGGTAAACAAGTTCGCGTTATTGGCGCTCATACAGGCCAAATTCTTAAAGTTGTAGGCAATGATAAAGCTAATCTTATCGCCACAGGTGGTTCAGATAACACCATTAAAACATGGAATGCTGAATCTGGTGCAGCGGTGAAAACATTTGCAGGTTTAACAGATCAGGTTCTTTCGTTGGCGTTTAATAAAGATGGTTCTTTAATTGCTGGTGGTGCTTGGAATGGAGAAGTTATTATTTGGAAAACAGCAGACGCTGTGGTACTCAAAAAAATTGCAATTTCTCCAGGTTTACAGACTGCAAGCAAGTAAGAACATGGGTATGCTTTCTAATTTGAGAAGCTAATATTTTGGAAGATGTTAATCGCTATCTAAATTTGGCAACCCTTGATCAATTCAAGAGTACCAAAGGTAAAATCAATTACTTTTCTTGGGGTCAGGGTCCGACTATTGTTTTTATACATGGTTTGGCTGATTCTAAAGATGCTTTTGTTTCTATTGCAAGTATTCTTTCAAATAAATTTCGTTGCATCGGTTTGGATATCCCCAAAGTAGTTTTGGGAAGTAGCACGAAAGATCAAACTTTATTAGACGCTTACACTGATTTCATCAAAGACTTCATCAAAACAAAAGTAAACTCCCCAGTCGTTCTTTTTGGATCATCATTTGGCTCTACATTATCAATAAATCTTGCATCACAAACGCCCGAATCTGTTTCAGGATTAATATTGCAAGGTGGTTTTGTGCATCGTCCACTTAATTTGGTTGAAAGATGCTCTGCTTTTATTGCAAGCCTTTTTCCGTTTAATGGTGCAACTTTTCCATACCTTGAGTTTGTCATGAAAAGTCAGCATTATCATGCATTTCATGGAAAACCTTCTTATCGGTGGGAAAGATTGGTTAAAAGTGTAAGTAGTGCATATTTTAGCACTACAGGAAGGCTTGCAGCGGCTATTAATCAAATTGATTTAAGGCAAAAAGCTTCAGATATTCAAAAACCTGTGCTGTTAATTGATGGTGAAGTTGACCCTTTGATTGGCCCAAATATTAGGAAAACCCTCTACGAGGCATTCCCGAATGGCGAAAAAGTGGTGATTGAGGGTGGAGGGCATTTATTGCCTTACAGTCACCCAGAAGAAATTGCTTTTCATATGAATGCATTTTTAAATAAAGTTTTTCCCAGCGATCGGATATCATCAGTGTTGTAGTTCCATTTGGTTTATCAGTCTCTTACTCAGGAATTTCACATGGGACAGAAGATACATGTTATTGGCATTGGTAGCGATGGATTGTTTGGCTTGACTACCCTTGAAAGGGATATTCTTGCGGAGTGCGATATTATTTTTGGTTCGGAAAATGTACTTCGCTTAGTGGAAAGCCTTAAAGGTGAAAAGCGAAAAAATGGCCCAGACCTTCAAGAATTATCTGAGTCTTTACAAAAGCTTGATGTTGGCAAAAAAGTTGCTCTTCTGGTAAGTGGCGACCCCTTGTTTTATGGCGTAGTGCGATATTTATCTGAAAAAATAGGCAAAGACCGCTTCGAAGTGCACCCGCATGTAAGCAGTATGCAGATGGCTTTTGCCCGAGTTAAAGAGAGTTGGGATGATGCGTATCTCACGAGTTTACAAAATCAATCTTTGGATAAAGTAATTGAGAAAATCAGAGTGTCTGAAACTGTGGGGATATTTACCAACACGGTTGAAAACCCTGGTGAAATTGCAAAGAGACTGCTTGCAAGGGGAATAGATTACTTCAGAGTTTTTGTTTGTGAGAATCTAGGTGGTAAGGATGAGCGGGTCACTCAGGCAGAACTTTCTGAAATTGTAGATATGGATTTTGATCCACTTAATGTGCTTATTCTTAAACGTAAACCGGGTCGCCCTGATATTCCTGCAACATCTTGTACTCCTAGGCTATTTGGGAATCCTGATGATATTTTTGCCCAGAGCAGGCCTAAAACAGGGTTACTTACCCAATCTGAAATCCGGGCCATTGCGCTTTCAAGGCTTTCCATTAAACCAACTAGCGTTGTCTATGACATTGGTGCAGGCTCAGGTTCTGTTTCCATTGAAGCCGCACAACTTTGCTATTCGGGTATGGTCTATGCGATTGAGCAGGATGCCGCTGATTACCACTTGATTCTTGCTAATTCAGAAAAAATGGGCATACGAAATATCAAGGCAATCCATGGCATAGCACCAGAGGTTTTTCAGGGGCTACCTAGGCCAGATGCAATCTTTGTAGGCGGAATAGGTAAGGAAGTAACCGGGTTGCTGGATGCAGCTTTTGAGACTTTAGTTCCCCAAGGGCGAATGGTGGTTAATGTTGGCTCTGTAGAAAACCTTTATGTTTGTGTGAGTACTATGCGAAAAATTGACCCAGAGTTCGAAGTGCTAATGGTTCAGATATCTCGGGGCTTAAATCAATATGAGTCTTTGCGATTCGAGGCGATAAACCCCTCTTATTTGCTTACCGCAGTCAAACATTGATTTAATTTAGATTTATTTACCGACCCATTGAACATGAACTTTTCTAGTCCGTGGGCCATCAAATTCGCATAAAAAGATTCCCTGCCATTGTCCAAGGATGATTTTCCCGTCTTCTACGATTACATGCGAAGAATTACCAAAAAGGCCGGTTTTGATATGACTATCGCTATTGCCTTCCCCGTGTAAGAATTTAGTCATGTTTTTTGGGATGGATTTCTCAAGCCAATGAAGGGTGTCATGAATGACATCGGGATCCCAGCATTCGTTGATTGTTAGCCCTGCTGTGGTATGAGGGCAGAAAATTACCCCGATTCCTGACTTGATGTTGCTTTGACCAAGGCTCGTTTCTACCAAGCGGGTTATATTTACAAATTCACAGCGGCTTTTGGTGGAAATTTCAATCGTATCCATCTTCTTGGCCTCGCATTTTAGGTGCTAGAACTGATAATATTACTTATCTTATGGCTTTTCTTTATTTGACTTGAGGCCTTACATGATTTCAAAAATTAAAGCTCTTTGCTTTTTCGTTTTGACAGTTGTATCTGTTTCAAATGGAAACAGCCTCGATGCCCAAAACTCTACCTTGCCCGAACCGATTCTCGCAGTTCTTAATAAAGCTATTGAAGCCCATGGCGGGTATACTAAGCTTTCAACACATAGGGCCGATCGTGTGAAAATGAAGGGCGCAATTCAGTTTGCAGGAGTGGACGCCACATTTAAAGGGGAAACAACGGTTCAATTACCTGATCAGATGAAAACAGTTCAGGAAATTACGGTTAAAGGTAAATCTTTCACTGTGATTCAAGTGCTAGACAAAGATAAGGTTTTGGTTAATTTAAACGGGCAACCTCAAAAAGCTGAAGAACCTGTAGCTATCCAAATTAAAGAAACGATGCGTCTTGCAAAAATCATAAGGCTTGTGCCTTTGCTGACTGGTAAAGAATTTGAAATTACGGATCTTGGCTTAATTAAAGCTGGAGAGTTGGCCCTTCACGGAATCAAAGTGAAAGAAGTGTCCAAGCCTGAAATTCTCCTATTTTTTGATCGGCAAACAGGCCTTCTGGTGAAAACAGAGCAAACTCGAGAATTTGAAAATAAGAAAGTAATACAAGAAGATTATTTTTCAGACTTCAGAGATCTCGGTGGCTTTAAAAGGCCTGTTAAAATTCAGTCCTTTAGAAATGGGAAAAAAATTCTCGATGCAGAACTTGTTGAAGTCAGATATTTTGAAAACCTGCCTTCCTCAGATTTTAAACCATAACGCAATAATCAAACAGCAGAAGGTATTATGAAGCCGGGAAATTACTATGTGCGAAAACAAGATGCAGGCATCCAGCTTTTAGCTTGGCTGAAAGTTTCGCTTAAGCTTGACGGTGGATCTTGCAACCAGTTGATAGCTGCGGGTTGTATTTTTATTGATAAAAAGCAGGTTAGAGACCCTAAATTGCAACTTAAGGGCGGAGCCCGGGTGTTTTTGAAGCCCTCTCATAAACCTTTGAAAACCAATCAAAAAAAAGCAGAAGCTCGCCTAGTTATTGCTATGCCGGAAATTATTTACTTTGATGATGATATCGCCATTGTTGAAAAACCCAGTGGCCTTACTACGGTACATCATGCCCAGGATAAAAAGGAATTTTCAGAAAGAGATCGCAAGTTTATGCCTTCCACTCTGCAAGATATCCTGCCCGATATTCTTTCTGTTCATACCAAAAAAAAGGTGCCCTATGTCCGCGCAGTTCATCGCTTAGATAAAGAAACTAGTGGGGTTTTAGTTTTTTCTTTAAATAAAAAAGCTGAAAGTTCCCTTGGGAAGCAAATGCGAGAGAAGAAATTCACCAGGCGCTATATCGCTTTGGTGCGTGGGCAGATCGAAGATCAAGAAATTCGTTCGATACTCGTTCGTGATCGAGGTGATGGTCGGCGGGGCAGCTCCGTAAAAGATCCGGATGGGGAGTTGGCTGTAACCCATGTTAAAAAAATAGAATCACTTGGGGATATTTCTGTTGTTGAGTGTGAATTGGAAACAGGAAGAACGCATCAAGTGCGAATTCATTTGGGGGAAGTAAATGCCCCACTATGTGGTGAAAAGATTTATGATAGGCCATTAAATGGCCGACCTAAGCCAGATCCTAGCGGAATCGATCGGATAGCATTGCATGCCTGTTATTTAAGTTTTGAGCACCCTACGAGTGGCAAAATTCTGAGTTGGAAAAGTTCAATTCCAGCCGATATGCAAGGGGTTATTGAAAAGTTGAGAGAGGGAAAAAATAAAGCCCCGGAATAATCCAGGGCTTTGTTTTTTTTTGAATTACTAATAATTAAGGCTTTGGTGCTGGAGTTGGGCTTGGAGTAACGGTAGGAGCTGCTTTGACTGAAATAGGATTTACATCCATAGTTTCAACACCAGTTTCCTGAGTTTGCTCTAGCTCAATCTTGGTTTTCTGCCCACCGATATCAACGGTAAGGTCGCCAGTAATCTTAAGGCTCATACTTGAACGATCAATTCTGCCCTTTGCAGCATCAAACAAAATAAGACCGTTTGATGATGCTGTTTTGATATTTGCAGAATCAATTTTGAAAGGTAATCCGCCTGCATTACTAGTAACAGGTTTGGTGTAAACCAAATCCGCCTTAACAGAAATCTTGTCCATCTTCTTTTCGTCTTGGCCTTCATAGGTGTAGGTATAGGAATTGTCGTACTTTCCGATAGGCCCCATATCAAGGGAGGTTGTACGCTTCCAAGTACCTTTTTCCTTATCGCCTTTTGTGACTTCAATATTAGGAATTGCGCCAAAAGTAGGTTCAGCCATTTCTACCATGGTTTTTTCGCTAAGGATCTTGTCAAGCAAAGGTTGCATTTGTGGGTTAGAATTAACCAATTTTTTGACAAATTCTTCTCGGCCCGCAATCTTAGTGACTTTCATGTCTTTCGTGTTGATGGTAACTAAAAATTCAGTTCCTACCAAGGCTTTGAAGAAATCAGACAATGGGGTTGTTGATGCAGATTCTTTAGTAGAATCATGCTGAACTTTGGTTCCACCAATATCAATGTTCAGAATTACGCCTTCAATCTTTTGCTTAAGTTCCCAATTGTCTCCGTCTTGCTTGACGGGAGTCCAACTGAAAAAAAATGTTTGGTTTTGTTCCTGATTGATATCTGTACCAGTCACCTTCATCTTTTGGATGGTTTTGGTAACCACCTTTTGATAAAAGGTTTTTTCCTTTTCAAATTTCCATTTGATTGTTGATTTTTCTTGGGCCCCTAACGAAGGGATAACCAAAGCAACAAAAGCAATTCCAACTAACCATCTCACGCTCGACATCGAGAATCCTCCAAAGAGTAAGAACCTAATCCACTAAAATCATATTCGTGGAAGTATATATACAGTATTCTCTTCTACAGCAAAATATCATACAAGAAATTCTATTGGTTTTTGAATATTTCTGGTAAAAATTTGGAATAACTTAAGGGGACCGAAAATGAACCTGTTAACCACGCTTTCAAATTCATTGATGGAAGGTTTCTTTCCAAAGGGCTGGGATTTAGCCAAAATAGATGGACTTGCAGAGGTATCTGGTGTTGAATTGCATGCCAAAAAGAGCTGGTGGAGTCCCGAATTTCAGCCAATTGCATGTCAAAATCTATCGGATTTCGATGTTTTTATGGGGCATGAAATTGCTCTAGAAATATCTAATGCACGAAAAAATGGCCGTGATCTTGCCATGATTCTGCCAGTAGGCCCCATGGGAATGTACCGCTGGGCTGTTTATTTTTTAAGCCAATGGGATGTGGATTGCTCGCATGTTCATGGATTTAACATGGACGAATGGTCCGATGCAGAAGGGAATACTCTGCCTTCTGATAATTCCGGGGCATTTCAGTTTGCAATGGAAAAAGCGTTTTATGGCCCTTTAGGGCACCTGACTGTTCCAAAAAACCAGCGAAACTTTGCTTTGAAAAATAATCTCCCATCCTATGCCGAAAAAATAAAGGCTTTAAAAACCAAGGGGGCAAAACTTGTCACGGTTTTTGGAATAGGCAGGGTTTGTCATATTGCGTTTTGGGAACCACATTTCGCATCTGAATTTGATTCGGTTGAAAAGTGGAAGTTGCAAACTCACCGTTTAGGGGCCAAACTTCACCCTTTAACCATTGAACAAAATGCCTTGACCAGCTTTAAAAGTAGAACAACCTTAGTTCCAGCATTTGCCAATACGATTGGACCCGGGTTGTTTTTGCAGTCAGATAGCATCATTGGGGGTTGTGATGGAACTTTTGGTCGGGGAATGCAATGGCAGGGCCTTTCATTACGAATGAGCTTGCTGCACGAACCAACCCCATGGATACCAAGTTCGTTTATGCCCACTTTGCCTGGGAAGTTGTTTTATTTAAGTGAATTATCAGAGCCTTTGATTGCTGATTGTAATTAAATTGTTTTTAGAGCATCAAGAATAACTTGAACTGCGATGTCGATTTCATCGTTGTTCAGGGTTCGTAAATCTAAAACAATTTTGTCATCTTTTATTCGAGTAAATAGCGAAGGCTGAGAGGTTCTCAGCTTTTGTGATAAGGCTTGTGTATCAAGATGTGGAGATGAAAAGTCAACAACCCAGGTAGGCATTTGCTGGTCTGGTAAAGTTCCGCCCCCTGCAAACCCTTCGCTTATTTTTGCCTGAATCTTATCGCAACAACCGATTTGTTTTAATTTAGATTCTAATTGAAGAGCCTTTTCATGTAGTTCATCCATTGAAATGGAGAGCATTTTTAAGGTTGGAATTTTTTGGCTTACCGTGCTTGAATTAAGGTGAAGCAATAAAGTTTGTTCGAGTGCTGCGAGGTTCATTTTGTCGAGCCTAAATGCCCGCATCAGAGGGTCGCTTTCGATTTTATTAATCCATTCTTTTTTGCCTGCGATAATCCCAGCTTGGGGTCCGCCTAGCAGTTTATCTCCGCTGAATAAAGTCAAATCTGCACCTAGTGCCATACTGGTAACAGGGTTTGGTTCTTCACCAAAACCTTTGCAGTTAAGCGGTACCACCGCTCCGCTGCCAGCATCATCAATTACAGGTATATTATGCTTTTTTCCCAGTGCAATTAGCTCTTCAATTGTTACGGATTCAGTGAAGCCATTGATTTTGTAATTACTGGTGTGCACCCTCAACAAAGCGCCAGTGTTCGCACCGATTGCAGCTTCGTAATCTTTGATCCTAGTGATATTGGTGGAACCAACTTCCTTCATGATTGCGTTGCTGACTTTCATAATTTCAGGAAGCCGGAAACTGCCGCCGATTTCAATTAATTGGCCCCGGGAAATAATTACTTCCTTGCTTTCAGCAACTGCTTTTAAAACAATGATAGTGGCAGCTGCGCAGTTATTAACAACCGTTGCAGATTCGCATTTAAGCAGCTTGCAAATCCATTCTCTTACAGAATCTTGCCTAGATGATCGCTTTCCCGTTTCAATATCTACTTCAAGATTGATATAACCTGCCGCAGCCATATATGCAGCCTTGGCAGCTTCTTCAGCCATTGGCGAGCGACCAAGATTGGTGTGTAAAACAATGCCTGTAGCATTAATTACTTTTCTCAGTTTTGGTTTATAGTTCGTAGCCAGTCGATTGCTAACTTCCACCCCAATGGATTCAGGCGAAGTTTCTAAATTTTGGTTGGAGTCCTTGCTTAATAGATTTCGAAGTTCATCGAGATACTGCCTAATTTCTGCAACAACATTTTCTTGGCCAAGAGAAGGAATGATGTCCTGGATGGCAGTTGTTTTAAGAATAACATGTACGGCTGGTAGGCTTCGGAGGTTTTTATTGGTCATGATCTAAGTTTTCTTGCTGGCTATTTAGCTGCTTCAAGGGAAGGAACCTTAGGTCACCTTCCCTTCTTGTTGTTCCGATCTTATCGAGATGTTCACAGAAAGGCACAGCATATTTTCGGGAAGTTTGTAACAAATCTCGTATTTCCGCAACAGTCATACCTTTGCCATTTTCAAGCGCGTTTGAAACTGTGCAGCGCATTTCATGTTCGACCTCGTATTCGAGGTACAGATTTTCTTGTAGGAACACTAATTTGCCTTCGAGAACGCAAAGGTTGAAAAGTTCTTGCAATTGAATTTTTTGCCCTCCGAGGTGATTGATGAAGTCTTCCATGGTTGGCGGAGCGAACTTTGCTTCTTGATAAGCGGTGTGGATTTTCTCGAGTAGTTTTCTTTGATTGTTTGATAACTTTGGTTTGAAAGCAGTTAGCCCAATCCGCCTTTTGTTTCCATTCAAGACTTTTTGTTCGATCATCTGGTCAATCAAATCCTGAACTAATTGGTCGTCGCCCACGTAGGCTAATTCCATGGTGATGAGTTGGCGTTCATGTGTAGATAATAACGGGTTTTCTAAATGGAGAGATTCAAGTATTGTGATGGTTTTTGTTTTTAAATCAGTGATCAATTGATTGTCTATAAGCTTTTTTTTGCCGGTGGATGTGTTGATTTCAAATAGCACCCCATCTGCCAATCCGACTTTTAATTGTTCTTTGATGGCGCTTGAATCAATACCAGTTAACAGAGGCAATGATTCTTCATTGATTCCTTTAAAACCTGCAAACCATGCCGCCGCTTTTAGTTTTGAAATGTCTGGTCCTGATGCAAGATTATTTAGCATTTCAATGGAGTGCGAATGTCTCCTGCGAATTTTTCCTGCAAAGGGTTGAATGATGTTTCCACCACCAAGTGTTGCCGTGGCTGAACTATTCCGGATTACAAAAGGTTGCCCCCAAGAACCAGTTACTGGTTCTTTTAAAAATAATTGAGCAAGGCCGGGTTTTCCAGGTGCAATTGTATCATCTTCCAATATGGATAAGGTTCCAAGGATTTCAGAGGTTCCCAGATGCAATCTGACAGGCAATCGGTGCTTTAATGGCTTTTTTCTGTCCTTGGCGGAATGCAGTAAGACAGAAATAATTTTCGCTGGGAACAAAGATCCAGGTGTGGCAAGTTCTTGTCCCCTCACTACTTCATGATGGTCGATTCCAGCCAAATTGATTGCACAACGCTGTCCCTCTGACGATGCTTTGACATTTTTTGCATGAGATTGCAAAGAACGCACTCGGACCAATTTTTTTTGGGGGAAAAGTTCTAACTCATCCCCTTCATTCACTATGCCTGAATATACTGTTCCGGTTACAACTGCGCCGTAGCCGTGAATTGCAAAGGATCGATCGATTGGCAGCCGGAAAAATTGCTGTGTTTTTTTTGCTTCAATACCAGAGCAAATTTCAGCAATTTTGTCCTTAAGTTCTGTTATTCCCTTCCCCGTAGTAGCTGATGTTTGAATTATCGGAGCGTTTTCGAAGAATGACCTCTCGAGCAGTTCACGGATTTCCATTTCCACGACCTCGAGTGTGTCGGAATCACCAAGGTCACATTTGGTTAAAGCTACAATCGCATGTTTGATTTTTAAAAATTTAAGTATTTCTAAATGCTCTCTTGTTTGAGGCATCACGGAATCGTCTGCTGCAATAATGATAAGAGCGATATCAAAGCCAGTAGCACCAGCAAGCATATTCTTGATGAATTTTTCATGCCCAGGAACATCTACAATTCCAATTCGGAAGCCTGGCAAATCAAGATTTGCAAAGCCCAGATCAATGGTAATGCCCCGAGCTTTTTCTTCAGGTAATCGATCGCAATCAACCCCTGTAAGTGCTTTTACAAGGCTTGTTTTTCCATGGTCAATGTGGCCTGCTGTCCCAAGAATTAGATCTCTCTTTAGCATCCTTTTCCTTAAACTTACTGTTTTAGACTAGCTAGATACTCCACTAAATCTCTGAGTTCTTGCTTGCTTAATTGTTTGTAAAGGTCAGCAGGCATGGCAGACTTGCCTATTTTCTTTTCTTCGATGTCAGCTTTTTTTACCGTCATTAATTTTCCTTCGAAATCCATTAAGACAATTTCATTAGGCTTGTCCTGTTTTAAAATGCCGGTCACTGTTTTACCATTCGATAGCACGATGATTAATGATTCAAAGCCTTTGGCTATGTTTTTTTCGGGTAATATAATCGATTCAAGCAGGTAGTCGCGTTTTTGTTTGCTTCCTATTCCGTTAAGTTCTGGGCCAACATCACCGCCCTGCCCTTCAAGTTTATGGCATCGAAGACATGCGACGGCTATTTTTTGGAAGAAAACAGTTTTTCCGGCTTCTCTGTCTCCCCCTTCAAGTGCAAAAGCCATTGGATTTGGCTTGGTTATATCTTCTTGAATTAAGGATTTGGAACCTTCAACGCCTGCTTTTAAACCCGCCTCACCAATTTCAAGGATAATGCCAGGCGGGGTTTTTCCTGAAATTGCTTCTTGCACCAAACCTTTCAACTTGTCCTTTGACAAGGGGCTTTTGGATTCCCCAAGAATTCCAATAAGAGCTTGTTGTTCTTTTAATGAACCCTTTTTAAGAATCGTTTCTGCCGTGTTTTCAGCGTAGGTTGGTTCCAGCTTAGAATAAACACGAATGGCCTCGGTCCGCACTAGATCTGAAGAATCGTTCAAAGCCTTTTCAGCAAGAGATTTTATTTCAGGGGCCTTCAAGGAAGTAAGAGCTTTAAGTGAATCCGCTCTGAATTTCCCATCAAGAGAATTGTTTTTTAGGGATGCGACTAATTCTGGAATAATTTCATCTATTTTAAGAGATGCTGCCACCCGGATTGTTTCTTTGCTTATCTTTGTTTCAGCACCAAGAAGTGCGGGCAGATTCGTTTTTAATGCATTGATCGCATCGGTTTTATTTGCAGCCGGTGTCGGTCTAGCTAAACCTGTAACGAAATCTCTTTTACTTTCATCACCCCATTTTTCAAGATGTTCCAAGGCTTCCAGTCGTATTTCAACAGGGGTTAGCGGGCTAGCGGCTAGTTTTGCAATTTCTAATGCGTTTTGATTTGTTCCAATTCTTCGATTTGCAGCAAGTACTCTTCGCAGGTTATGTGTTGTTTTTGTATTACCAACAGTGATCGTTTTCGCTAAATCAGTTAGGGATTTTGTAATCGGGATGTCGTATATTGCTCGGGCTGCTTCGTCTGCTATTTCTTGATTTGTATCAGTTAGAAAGTTACTTATTTCTTCACTTTCAAGCTGCCTTAGTGCAAGGGTTGCCCCCATCCGAATTCCAAGAGAACTGTTTTTTGAATATCCTGCTAATGCCTTGGCGTCGTTGATCGCTGCAAGTGCAACAACGCAACCATGTCGAATGTAAACATCTTTGTTTTGGTTTTTATCAAGCAGATCAATTAGCCCTGGTAGATTTTCAATTGAAGGCAGTTTTACCAACGCTTGGGATGCAAAAAATTGTACTCTGGGTTCTGAATCATTGAGCATTGCAAGCAGAGGCTTGCGGGCATCTTTTGCATGAAGCTCGCCTAGCACTTTTGCAGATTGAGCTCGAATTTCAGGGTCTTTATCTTCAAGTAAAGGTAATAGCACCGATATCACGGTCGCGCTGTCTTTCCTACCAATTTGGCCAAGGCCCCAGATGGCATGCATTCTGGAAAATTGAGAGCTTTCGCCTTTGGCGACCGAAGCAAATTTAGATATGGAGTTTGAGCCTTTTGCAGCAAGTGCAAATTGTGATTCCCTACGGACTCGAAGGTCTACATGTTCAAGTAACTTTACCAGTTCGTTATCAGAACGGTTTTCAAAACCCTCTCCCAGTATTGTTTTGACTTCTTTTGTAATAGTGCTTGAAGATTCTTTTTCATCTGAAAGTTTGTAGATTCGTCCTTTGCCTGGTTTGTTCCATCCATTGACCCAGTCAGATACATACATGCTGCCATCGGGGCCAAAATCAACATCAGTTGCAAGGATCGACCAGAGGAATTGTTTAGGATTTTGCATGGAAAATCCCGCACCGTCCTTTTTAAAGGAAAAGGACCAGATGCCACTGTTGGCAGGCGCGCCTCTGAAGTCGCAAAGGAAAAAGTGGTTATCGTATTCTTTTGAGAACCCAGTCCCAGGGTAGTAAACTAAGCCTGAGGGGCCCGAGCTCATGTTGATCATTGGAGGAATGATGTAGTTGGGTTGGCCTTGAAAGCGAGGCTTCCAAAGGCCTTCAGCGTTCCATGGGCCTCGGGCATTTGGTTTTTCAATGAATTGGTAACCAAATCTCCAGCCGCTGTCTCCGCCTTCAACTAAATAAGTAGCTCGAGCCTGATCGCCCCCATCTGAATTATTGTCGACCGTGAATAAGTTGCCATAAGCATCAAATGCAAGTTCCTGCGGATTTCTAAGGCCTTTGTAAAACACTTCGAGGTTTGATCCATCTTGGTCGCAACGAAAAACCGCACCCATGTTGGGCAGGTTTATTTTGTTTTTAGGATTGGTGATATTGGTGCCTCTATCGCCAATGCTGAAGTAAATTTTTCCGTCCATACCCATGGTTAAGCCATGCAAATCGTGGCCAATGAAAGCAATATGAACGCCGAAGCCGTTGTGCAAAGAGGTTCGCGAGTCGGCTTTGCCTTTATTTTGTGTATCTTGAAGTAACCAAAGGTCCGGGATGCAGGTGAACCATGTTTTATTGCCACTAACCAGAATGCCTGCAGCGATTCCCGCTGGGATGCTATTGAAACCATCTGCGTAAACTTCTGAAAAGTCAGCTTTACCATCGCCATCGCGGTCGATGACGATTTTGATGCGATCGTGATCTTTTTCAAAGTCATGTGGTTTTTCAGCAGCAATCTTCTGAAGGAGTTTAGTCCGATCTTCGACAGATTTTAATCCAAGGTCATCATCCAGCCATTTCATATAGCTACGAATGTCCAATGCTCCGGTATGCAATCGAAAAGTTTCAACAACGAAAAATCGATTTTTATGATCAATGGTAAATGCAACAGGATTAGCTAGATGAGGTTCTGCAGCAAATAGTCCAAGATTGAAACCTTTAGGGACTTTAAATCCACCCAAGGCTTTTTGCGCCTCATCAGATTCTTTCGAGATGGTAGGCGAATAAGGCGCCTTAGATTCTTGATGGACCGTAAGATGTGAGAGGGAAAAAATCAAAATTAGACTAGAAATCATGGTTTATCCTACAATCGGGGTTTAAAATTCGGAGGTTCAAGTTTGGTAAATGTAGCAAAAATCGTTTCGAGAGTCTTGCTCATGTGAAGCTTGGTGGAATTATTTCCAAGGGTTGATATTGCCCAAACCTCTTCTTTGACGTTACCTTAACCTATCTTACCAGTTTTATCGTTAACAAGGAGAGTCATTTGGGCATGGAAGCAAAGGAAATTCCGCCAGTATTAGAACCCAAGTTATGGCTTGGTTTAAGTGCCAAGGCTTGGTTTTTAGTATTTCTTACCCTGTTTTTTGTAGGCCAAAGCATCAAATATGCCATGAAAGTGTCGGAAAAGAGATCAGCGATCCAGCGCTGGCAGCCTCAGATCCTTGGCCTAGATACCGGGGAAGATCTTTCCCAAAAGTATCAGTATCCAAATCCCCCAATCATGGCAATTCTGCTTTATCCCTTAGCTAAGATGCCACCAATGGTAATGGCATTGCTTTGGTATTACATGAAGGTAGCAATGCTTATCTTTTGTTTTCATTGGATATTTAATTTTATAGAGAAGAATGGAATGGCTTTTCCCTTATGGGCGCAGGCGTTGACAGTATTGCTGGCACTGCGACCGATCACCGGCGATTTACAGCATGGAAATGTGAATATCTTTATTCTGTTCGCGGTGATTGCTGGTTTGCATCTTTACACTCTTCGCTGGGATGTAGCCGGGGGTATATGCATCGGATTGGCGATAGCTTGCAAAGTGACACCTGCGCTTTTCATTCCCTATTTCTTTTGGAAGCGATCATGGAACATGCTTTTGGGAATTACTTTAGGACTCATGTTGTTCCTTTGGCCTGGAGTATTTCCAAGTTTAGTTCTGGGGTTTGAAGAAAACCAGAAGCAGCTTTATTCTTGGTATACCGAGATGGTCTATCCGTTTGTTGTTGAAGGGAAAGTTTGGAGCGAACACAATAACCAGTCTTTGCCTGGCCTTATGTATAGGATTTTTACTCATAGCCCATCCTTTTCTGATTATGTGGAAGGGGTTTATACCCCATTGGAATATCATAATGTGCTCGATCTTCCTGTTCCGATTATTCGATTAGTTCTCAAGGCATCTCTTGGGCTTTTTGCTTTAGGTGTGATTCTTTGTTGCAGAACGCCTGAGAAAAACCGTGGGGGTTGGGCCTTGGCTGCAGAATTTGCAATCATTGTACTTGGAATGCTTTTGTTTAGTGAACGAACATGGAAGCATCATTGTGTCACTTTGATTTTACCTTTTGCTGTTTTATGCTATTTTCTTGCAACATGCCTGAAAGCTAGAACCAGCTATTTTCTTCCTGTTTTTACGATTGTTGTTGCAACTTTGTTGATGACCCTTACAAGCACAGGTCTTCTCGAAGATGATTTCGCCAAGGAAGCCCAAGTTTATGGTTGTTATGTTTGGGCTTTTATTTTAATGATAGTGTGCCTTTTTGTTGTGCTATACCGGAACAATAACAAGGCATTAATTGTTGTGAAAACAATTGATTGAACTTTGATTTGAACAGTTCGTGTTAAATAAAAAAGGCGGAGTGCTATTAAGCACCCCGCCTTTTAGTTTGATTTCTAGGATTAAGGATTCACATTTGGTGGAGCCTTGTAGCCAGTCTGGTAGAACTCTTCTTCTTCTTGAATGATAATTCTAGGAGTTACCATGATCAGCAAGCTTTCAGCTTCCCTTCCGTAAGAGTTATTTCTGAAAAGCCTATTCAGGTAAGGGATCTTACTTAAAACTGGCGGGCCATATTCATTTCTAGATTCTGACAAGCGCTTAATACCACCCATTAGCACCGTACCACCATCTGGAACCGACACGGTTGTTTGTACTGCAATCGTATTAATAACAGGTTGTTGGATGTATTGGGTGAAGGTGATTGGATCACCGGGGTTGGTAGAAAGTGCGCTGCTACTTGGGAAAATCGGTACCACAACTGGGAACAGCGATACTGGTCCAGGTACCAAGTTTGTCAAGGTAACAGGAATGTTAAGCCTTACCGTTCTGCGATCTGCGGAAATAAGTGGCTGTACATTCATGTAAACACCAAAAGGGAAAGCCTGAACTTGTGGAGCAAAGGTGATATTGCCGTTGATAAGAGTCGACACATTCACACCCGTCACAAAGAACTGGTTTTCTGCAACAATAATGTTAGCGTTTTGACCGTTGAACATAGTCAACTTAGGCGCCTGCATAACATTGGTTCTTCGATCACCTTGAACTGCTTCCATGAAAAGGAAGACTTGGATATCACTTAGAAACGCTAAACCCATTGCAAGGCCGCCAGCACCAGGTAAGCCTGAATAGCCACCAAAAGAGGGCATTGCAAGCGGGTAAGATGATTGCTTGATTGGGATATCAAGATCGCCGGTAAAATTACCAGAGGGCGTGATGCCAGCAATCATACGATCAAAGTTTGGATCATTAATATAGCCTGCAGGTTTATACTGCCCGGATTGAATCTGGGGTTCAAATCGTTGAGTGTTTTTGTCCGTCTTGATGTTAAGATTAAAATCTACACCAATGCGTTCGTAAAAATCTTCAGCGATACTAATGAAGCGTATTTCAACTGCAACTTCCTGATCTTGTAATCTTCGAAGTGCGGTAAGAAGATCTGCAACTTGTTCCTGAATATCGGGCGATTGATTGATAACCAAAGACATGGTCAATGGGAAATATTCTATCGTTCCAGGGCCACCCATGTTGTTCCATGCTTGGGGAGAAATTGTACTGGTTAATAACTTAATCAGCATTTCCTCCATAGTCTGGTTGCTTTTCTTAGTCGTTGAAACATTACCATTGGTAGATGTTCCAGAAGGTGTTCCAGTTGGTGTGCCACCAGTCATGCTATTTGGGCTCATCAATGGTGTGGTAGCACTGCTGTTGGAAGGTTGTTGATTAGCAGAGATCCCAAGGATCGGCGAAAGAGAGTTTGTAAGCAATGGATTGACATAATTCTCAACTGGGATCACCAAGTCTGCAACTTGATAGGTTACAGTCTGAAGCTTACCCCTCGCGTGTGATTCTGTAGTTATCTGAAGAACTTCATCTTTAATTACATAGGTCAGATGGACGCTATGTAGCAGCAGATTCAAAGCGCTCTTAAGTGATACTTGCTCTAGTTTTAGGCTAACAGGCCTGTCGAGGCTGATACCTTCTTGTTCCAATGCGGGCATATCAGGCACAATGTTGATGCCGTAAAAGCTTCGAAGATCTTCAATTGCATCCTTCAGTAGGATGTTGTTGAAATTGAGATTAACTGGCATGCTAAGTTTGCTGTCGATTTCCTTTTCTTTGTCACTCTTCCTTGTGGTGCTGGTGATTGAAGTAAGGTTTTTGCGTTTGTTACGGCGATCAGCCATTTCCGGATTAGTATCAAGTGGCTTATCCATTTCCAAGGCTGGGCCCACTTTGTCAGTGGCGTTAAGCCCATCCAGGAAGAATGTTTCTTTGTCGGATTTAAGTTTCTTTGCAACATTGATACTTCTCTGAGTCTTAGCCATGCTCATGCCTGCAGCAGCCATGGCATTATCTGGATCTAATTCATGCGCCCTCATAGCATAGCTTTCAGCTTCAAGGTATTTGCCTTCTTTGAAGTTCTGATTGAATTGCTTCATCAAGTCTGCAACTTTTTTCTGCTTGTTATCATCAGCAAGTTGTTTCTGACCAATTGCATTGATCTTTTCTTTTTGCCCACCATCCTTGGCAAGCATTTCTTTTTGAGCTTTCATAAGCTTAAAGTGCTGGAGTCTTGATTCGACTGGCCTTCGTAAAAATGCCATTTTGCCTGGTTCAAGATCGTTGCTGTTGAGTTCATTTAAGTATTCGGTAAGCATTTCAATACCGATATCGGTTTGACCAGCTTGGAATTTTTCCATAGCTTCGCGCTGTAGATCCAAACTTTGTTGTCTCATTTGGCCAAACTTAACTTCACGAAGCTGATTGGTTGCTTCAAGAAGATCAATTTCCCCGTCTTCTTTTTGCTTTACTGGGGTGTTTGAATTGTTGTCTGGAGTAGATGGCTTTGTGCGAATTTCAGATGTGCCCTTAACTAGGGAAATAGCACTCTTTTCCTTAGGTTGCATTTCTGCAGTCATCAAAATTTCTTTCAACTTCTGCTGGCGTTCCTTATCAAGGTTTTTTTCCGTCAATGTTAAAATCATGGTCTTTGATTGTTCGAAATCTTTGCGATTGTATGCAGACAAAGCAGCATCAAAGGTGCGCCTAGTTTCAAGCATTTTTTGATTCACATCTTCAATATCAATGCTGCGAAGTACAGATGCTGCTTCTTCCTTGACTCCATAAGTCCCTTGATATGCTTCAACTGCAAGCTTTCTTGCTGCTACCAATTGACCACTTCGAAGCTCTAAGCGAGCTTTTTCAAGCATCATCTTACCTTGGTTTGATTCTGCCATCGATTCACTTGCAATCGTTGCACTTCCTGGAACCTTGGCTTTAACCAAACCTAATTGCACTTTTTTGGCTTCAATGCTTGCAGTATCCTGACCAAAAGATTTTGAAAGACTAATTGCGTTCTCAAGGGCTTGGTTTGCAATTTCTTCCTTTTTATCGTTACTTTCACTGCTGTTCATGCTGCGGGTTGCTTGGGTGACAAGATCATCAATCTGGTTTCTTGCGCTTGAACCTAATTGCAATAAAAGTTGTTCAGGGCTGTCTTCATTAGGTTGAAAAATTATTCCTTGCTTCTGGGCTTCAATTCCTTTGATACGGGCAGCTACCAAGTTGCCGGCTAATTGTAGTTGGCGGGCTTCCATCAACAATGCCACGGTTTTTGCCTTGTCATTTTCTGGGGTTGGAATCGAAGGAATAACTACCGGGGCAGTAACTACTGCGGGGGTAATCACCGGAGCGGTTGTGATTTCAGGTGCTGTTGTTTTGATTTCAGCAGGCATGTTTTTGTCGGCTACTATTTTAGACCGATTTTTTTCAATGTCTTTTAATAGTAAATCAGGTGTGTCCCCACCCAGGCTTTCAGGTTTTACTTTCATGCCTTTGACCATGAAGGCCAGACCTGCAGCTTTTTCTGGGTTACCAGACTCAAGTGCGATTCTTGCTTCTTTCAAGCATGCTTGAGCTTTGGCTATCATCGCTGGATCATTAGCGTTTGTTTCGTCTTTAGGCGTATTCTTTTTTGCAGTAACGCCATTCTTCTTTGCTTTGAGTTTAGATGTTTCGATTTCAGCGATCAATCGTTGTGGACGATCTGAAGTTTCCCAAACATTGTAGGGGCCGTGTAACTGTTGAGCCCTATATGCTGCTTTGGTTGCAGCTTCAAAATCTTCTTGTTCAAATAGTTTTCTTGCTTCTGCTAATACTTTTACAGATTCTTCCTTATCCTTCTTTGCTTGTAATTTTTCGATTTCTGCTCGAAGTTTATCAGGTGAATCTTCGAATAGGCCCCACTTGGCACCAGGAGCAGCTTTGGCTCGAAGCATCAATCGTGTTGCTTCATCAGTCTTGTTTTCCGCCAACATTTTGCGACCCCTGCGCAATAGTTGCCTTGGATCTTCAGTTTCTTTAGGTGCATCTTTGCCTGCTTGTTCGGTCATTGATTTTCCTTCAGAACGAAGGATATCACTTTGAACTCTTTCTGGGTTATCTTCCCACCAATTTAAACTTGGCTTCATCGCTTTGGCTTGGTCGTTTAGCTTCTTTGCTTTTTCTGCGTTTCCTTCTGTTAAGGCTTTTCTAGCATCGCGCATCAGGTTTCTTGCAGCTTCGGTGCTTCCTGTGCTTACTTCTGTTTTTACTGGTTGCGCAGTGGCATTGGAATCTTCTGCTGTCAATACAGGCAAAGCCTTGGGAGCAATGGTTGGTTCTGGTTTTACAGAGTTTTCTTTGGCTAAATTTTTTGTATCCAACAAGGTTAAATCAGCTTTAAGCTTGGCTCCTTGAATTTCTTTTAAAAGCTTTGAAGGCGAGTCGCTTGATAGTGCAAATGTCCAAGTGTAAGCAGATTTTTCTGCTGCTTTTGCAAGAGATTCTGCGCGGTCAAACTCTTTGTTCGTGAATTTTTTACGAGCGAGTACGAGTAATGCTTTGGGATCTTGCTTTATTTTTTGAAGTTCCGCTTTTAATTTAGCTTGGGTGTCTGTTTCGGGTACCCCGCTAGTCGCTACTTCAGCTATCATTCCTTCTGCTTTTTCAAGGTCTCCCAGTGCTATCACGGCCCGAACCTGATCTGCAGTAATTATTGATGAATTGGTTTCTGAAACCTTGATTGATGGTATTATTTTTGGTTCTGTTTCAGTAAGTTTAAGCTCTTTTGTGTCGATTTGAATTTCGTTTATTCCTACTGCATTCTTATTCTTGATGATTTCTTGTAGGTTTTTGAATCGAAGTTTATCTGATTCACGAAGGTATTGTTCATCAAAAGCAATCTTTTTGGTCAAATCAGTTGCAGCAGAAAATTGTTTCTTTCCCACTAGATCTTCTGCAATCTCCAAGGTGGAAGTTGATTCCTTGCGGGCTTTTAGTGCCTTTTTATTTGCTTCATACAGTTTCTTGAAATCATCAGCTTCTGCAGGAAGTAAATCTTTCTGACGGGATTCAACTTCTTTAAAGGATTTGTCTGCTTCTTCGTAGTCGCCCCTGCGGTATGTTTCGATTGCTTGGTTTAACGCGATACTTGCTTTATTAGGAATTCCAGGAGTAAACCAAGTAATCGCAGGAAGGATGCTGGTGCCTACTGCAGCTTCAGCAATCGTCGGGATACCTATTAGTGCCAAGCTTAGCGATGATGCAAAGCCTAATCGTGTAAACCATGATGGATTAGAAGTGGTTTTTTCGGTGTAAGTTTCGATCATGATTTTACCTAGATTACTTGTTGGGAAAGACGAAGCTTTTGAATTAGAAATACCATGGTTCTTTATGCTGTTTGATTCATTATTGTTCATAAGTCGGTTCCTAATTCAAATTTCAGGTCAATCAGTTTGATTCTTGCCCGGATTGGCCTTCACGACCCATCACTGCGCAAAAATATTAACTAGTGTGCGGGACAATACCGATACCTTTTTTAAGAATCAAGGTCAGGTGATCTTTAATTAAAATTAAATTTTTTTCGAAATAGTAAGATGGGGGAGAGGGTTGCAGGATGGGGGCAATAGCTAATGTTTTGCTAAAATGGTTGGTTTACGCCAAACCAAAATTGGGTTCCAGTACCCTGATGGATGGCTTGTGCAGCATCAAAACGAAGCAACATTTTTTCTACAAAACTCATGAATGAAACATCGCACCGAAGGCCCACACCAACGCCTTGAGCCGTCGAGCCAAGTGCTTGACTATTCACATAAGTATTGCCTACATCGTAAAAAAGAGCCAAGTAAGTGTTTTTAAGTGAAAACAGATGATCAACAGCATCAACAGAGGTATTTCGAGAAACTGGAAAACGCAGTTCTGCACTTCCCACCCAGGCTGTATTTCCCTGCCTTTGGGCTAGGTCGAATGCACGAAACATTTCACTGCCCCCCATGGTAAAAAATTGGCCGTAGGAAGGAACAGAGGTGCCACCAAATGCCCTCACTGCTAATCGGGTGTCTGCAACCCAGTTGGCCAATTTATTTAAGACGGGTTTTTCACCTGGAAGATAATCTAGTAAGCCTGATAGATTGGGTAAATAATGAACCGTTGCAGCTTGTGCCCATACTTTCTGTACGGTCGCATATTCATTTAAAAGAGCTTGCCCAGCTTCATAAACTGCATCGAATTGGTAACCACCTTCTGGATCCCAATATGGGGTAAGGTAATTAATGCGATAATGAAGTCCAGCCGTGGTCATGTGTTGAAAACGCTGTGCTCCTGGGGCAGTTTGAACAGGATCTGGAAGAAAGTTGTCGTGGAATGAACCAAATACATCGATAAACTTTGAAGGTAGAAGGTAAAGGCTGGGGTGCTCCATAAATACATATCTACCAAATACAGATGCCCGCGTCGCTTCGTTGTTTCCTTCGTAGAAAGTATAAAAACGCCTTTCAGCATTAAAACCAAATTGGAATGGAGAATCGGGCCAGTGAGTGAAAAGTCCATCGATACCTGCAATAAAATCACGGTAATCGGTTCGATATGCGGTATAAAGCCCACCTGAAAATTCCTGCGAACGGTATGCACCTGCACGTAGACCCACCATAGTTGCCCGACTGTACCAGACATCATCATAACTTTTCATGTAAAGCCATGGGCCAAAATTAAAATTCCATCGGTCGTAGGAGTTGGTAAGGGAGGTTTCATCAACAAAAGTGTACAAAGGGGTTAATCTAAATCTTGGGCTGTGATGCCAGTAGTTATTAGAAGGGTTTTTATCGACAATAACAGAATCTGGATCAATTGCAATTTGGGTTGGTACGTCCGGCAAGTCTACAGTGACTCTGATTGTATCTGGAGCAAGATTTTCAACGGTAGCAGGTGGGTCATCAATTCCATAATTCCCGCCTGCGGGTAAAATCGGTATTCGAATGGAATACGCTTCAGACTTTCCCATAGCAAACCCTAAATAGGTTTGTTCACTATACTCAGCGTTTTGTTTAATAATTACAGTCACAGTGGTTTTTTGATTTTTTGGGTTTGCAGAAGATCGAAGAGTTAGTGGCAAAATTTTTCGAGCCAAAGGTGCATCATTTATTTTTACAGACTCTAGATTCCAATCAGTTAAACCAGGGCCCTTCAGCCATTTTTCAAAGAAATCCTCCCACGATTTTCCTGTTTGTGCTTCTAGTTCTTTTTGGAAATCACTAACGTGCATAACTTTGTATTCGTATTTTTTGCGAGCACCCCGCATTACATCTAGGAATGCTTGTTCGCCTATTCGGGATTCAATCATTTCGACAATTTTTGCGCCTTTGTCGTAGCACATACTGAAAAGAGTTACCACATGCCCGAATTTATCCATTGGTTGGAGTATTGAGGTGTTATCTCCCCTGCCAACCGAACCATAAAACCCATTCATCCTGTAGTCTTCGCGCTTTATATTTGGAAGCCATTTTAATGAATCAGGGTACTCGAGTAACTCATTGTTTTTTCCACGGGTTTGGTTTAAAAACCTATGGCTGAAGTAGGTTGCTAGGGATTCATCCATCCAAGTTTCGCGATAACCATCCGTGCCTACAAGGTTGTACCACCATTGATGACAAACTTCGTGGCTGATGAGATATTCTGCGTAACGTTTTGCAAAGTGAGGCATTGAAAAAATGCGGTCATCAATCATCACCAGCGACCCACACTCGTTACCATTCCAGCCAAAATAGGATTCGACAATGGTAAATTCCGGGTATGGGTATGGGCCAAACCAAAGGCTGTAGGTAACCATGCATTCACAGACAATGCGCAGGAATTCCTTGGCGTAAAACTCATGCTCTTCGAATGCTTGGATTTTTACTTTTAGGGGCGTTTCTCTGCCTGGGAGTTTTATCTCCGTTTCAAGAATCTTGAATCGTGGGGAGCATAAAAAAGCAAAATCCCTTGTTCCTTTTGCTTCTAATCGAACCTTCTTTCTTCCATCAGCAAGTTTTTCTTCCCCCACAATTACACCACTGCTGGCAATTTGCTGATCAATATCCAGTATTGCAGTGACATCATAAATCCCTGCGTCATTATAAAAAGGTTGATGCCAGGGGACGAAAGGCGTTGGTTTCCATCCTTGTTCAGTATCGCTCGGGTTTTCCGTATGCCAATCAGGCTTGTGATAAGCGAAAATAGGAAGCCAGTTGGTTAAGAAAGTTACATTTTTCCAGTGTCCCCAGCGCCCTTGCTTTTCTGGTAATCGCATTCTAAATTCTAAATCAAAGGTTACTTTTTCACCTTTTGCCAAAGGTTGGTCTAACTCAAACTCCATGGTTGTTTTTGTCGGGCCTGAAAATTGGTGTTTTAGTTTTCGGGTGTGCCCATCTTTACCTATTAGGCTCACAGTTTTTATTTCTAGGCAGGGCGTTTTTGCCCCCAGTGAATCACCAGGATTTAGCCTTAATAGTTCAAGTGTTTTTGCCATCAATGCTATATCGCTATCGGGCACAATATAGTTCGAATGCGCTACGAATACGATCTTGCTTACAGGGCTATCCGAACGGTTGGTCCAAGTTGCTTTTTGGTTCACATCGACCATATGCTTGGTCGTATCAAGATTCATTTGAATTTGATAAGTAGGCAAGCCATCAGGCATTTCGCATTTTCCAAGGGAAGGAAATGCAAAAAGCGCACATAAACCAATTATAAGGCCGCTCAATTTTCTCAAAGCTATGGCAACTCTTACTTTAGAACCTTTAAATTTTCGAACATAGGGCCAAACTAAAACTGACCCCATAGCGTTAGGAATGAATTTGTGCTATCTCAATTTTGAAAAAACTGCGAAAGATGGGGCGCTTGGGGAACAAAAAAGGCTCGCTTCAATTTTGAAGCGAGCCTTTTAGATTGGTAAACATGATTACTGATTGAACATGAATTCCTTCGTGTTCAGCAATGCCCAGATAATGTTTTCGTAGGCAAGTTTCTTGTTCATCGTGTGTTTAGTTAGATGAGCAAGAGCAGATTCCTTTTGTTGCGGGGTAGGCTTTCGTGAGAAAGCCCAAAGGAAAATGTCGTCAATTTTTTCAGCATCTGGGCGGGGATCTTTGGCAATCGCATCGGCTCGACCATTTGGCCTTGCTAGCTTATTTTGGATTTCATCGGAATTTAGCAAATGCAATGCCTGAGCAAGGTTCGCTTCGCTAACCCGTTCGCATTCGCAAGCACTAATGCGTTGGGGCCTTCCAAATACATCTAAAAAGTAGGAAGTATAACCTTCATCGGGAAGCATAATGGCACGTTTAGGTGCTAGTTGATCGGTAGGCAAGCCACCAAAACCAGCAGGGCTATCAGTTATTAAACAAACAGCATCAAAAAGAACCTCAGCGCTCAACCTTTTGGGGTAGTAACGTGCATAGTTTTGCTTGTCTTGTTTGTTGTAATCATTAGGAACTGCGCTTAATTGATAAGTCCTTGAGTTTACAATAGACCGGATCAATTGCTTTAAGCTAAAGCCGTTTTTTACTAAATCAGAGGCAAGCGCATCAAGCAATTCTGGGTTACTTGGTGGATTGGTAACACGCATATCATCCAAGGGGTCAACAATGCCCCTGGAAAAGAAATGTGCCCAATAACGGTTAGCAATTGCCTTGGGGAAAAACTGATTTTTTCCATCGACCATCCAATCCACGAGTTTTACCCTTGGATCATCATCTTCATCCATAACCATGGGTTTTTCGCCCAGAGCTTTGTAGTCTGCAACTTTCCCTGATCGTTTGTTGGTAACGGAGCCACTTTTGGTGGTGTATACAACAAGTTTTTGATTGCCATTATTATTTGAAGCTTGACCCGGAATAGCCAATTTCTTTCGGCCTATCTTACCAAAGAATGAAGCCATTCCCCAATAATCGTCTTGGCTCCATTTTTCGTATGGGTGGTGATGGCATTGAGCGCAAGCCATTCTTAGGCCAAGAAAAACCTGCGATGTATCATCAACGTACTGTTCTGGATTTGTTAGGCTTTTGTACCAAAAGGTTGGTGGTGTCTCAGATTCATCACCCGTTGCAGTAAGAATTTCACGTGCAAATTGATCATAAGGCATATCGGATTTAATGGCGTCTCGAATCCAACCATGGAAAGCAAAAGTGCCTTTCATGTTTTCAGCTTGACCGCCACGCTTAACGCGAAGGATATCAGCCCATTTTGCAGCAAAATAATAGGAGTATTCAGGTGAATTAAGCATTTTTTCAACCAAATCTTTGCGCTTGTTGGGGCTGGTGCTATCAACAAAGGCTTTGACTTGAGCTGGGGTAGGTATGGTACCCGAAAGGTCTAATGATAATCTTCGAATAAATTGTTCATCAGAGCACAATTCGGATGGGGCCAAACCTAGTTGCCTCCATTTTGCACTTGTGAATTTGTCTACAAAGGTGTTGTTTTCGAATGCAAAATCACGAGGTTTTTCAGATAGCGGTACTGTTGCCCTGAATATATTTACAAATTCTTGGTAGCGAACCATGATAGCGGCTTCGCCAGCCATTGAATTGGTGCGAACTAGTGCGTTGGTATCAACGGTAGCAATATCCTGTTCGTTTGATTCGTATTGAGCCCTGCGTGTTACATCCTCTGTAGTGCCATCGGAATAATGCGCAGTAACAATGAATTGTTGTTTAGCGTTCCTAGGCATTATTCGGTTTTCAGGATAGATGGTGATTTTTGTAACCACTGCATCGGTAGGATTGCCATAAGGAACACCAGCGGCGATCCAACGGCGAATCAACCGGTATTCATCTGAGCCGACTTCCATTTTCTTGCCACCGCCATGGGGCACAATTCCAACCGATTTTGTTAAAAGAAGGCTGTTGTCAGGCGATGCAGGAAATACTCTTCTGCCTCGGCTTTCTTGTACTAAAGAGATAAAATCCAAATCAGGATCAAACCCTAGCAAGGACAATTTGAAATTATTCTGGCCACTTGCTTTCCCATGGCAACCACCGGAGTTACAGCTTAGTTTTGTGAAAATAGGCACAATTTGATTGGCAAAATTTATCGGTAGGTTTATGTCGCAATCCGATGTTTTTGCGACGACTTGCAATTTTTTAGCACCGAACGAAACATTGATCGAGGAATTCCCGTTAGAAAGGGGAACAACCCTACCTGAGGGAGTTACTCGCAATATTTTTGAGTCTGCAGCTTCGTATTGGCTTACTGAAGTGAGATCGAGCAGCATACCTGATTTGGTAGTGCCTGTAATCACCATTTGAATTGCATCATCTAAACCACGCAATTTGACTTCCGTTGGAAAAACTTCGATTTTTGTAAATTCGGTTTCTGCAGGAAGTACAAACTCTTCAACAGGTTTTGTGCTTACTTTATCTTCGGCATGCGAATAACTCGAGCATGCTAAAACCACTACAAAAAAACTAAAGGTCTTTATATTTAAAGACATGGATCGATCTCCTGATAATCCATGGAGGGGGTCAAACACCACGCAGTAAATATATTCTGGACGATTTTAATGAAATAAGCAACAAATTTATCCATAAAAAAAGAGAGACCCGTATAAACGAGTCTCTCTTACTGCTTCAAACTTCTTTAACTATTACTTTCCTGGTGCTGTTGGCGTAGATTTTACTCTTTTACGAGGATCAAGTTCGATTACACCAAATGCTTCTTCATGTTTTTGAAGAGTCATTCCTAAGGTTGTAAACAATCTTTTTGCGGTATAAAAGTTCATAATTAGGCGTTGGTCTATGCTTATTTCTTGTTTTCCGGTTGCAAAAGGGTTGGAATTTAGTGCTAAATCAACAATAACTTCTTCTGGGGTAGCAGTAACACGGGCAAAATTTGCATAAGCAGCATGTATATTGCGCTCTGAAAAAGTCACTTCGGTTTGCTGACCAGCTAGTTCTTCCTGAACTACAGGCTTTTTTGCATCTGCCATTCTATCAATCTCCTTAATTTAGATGAAAAGTAACACCAAGAGTAGAATGTTTAATTTATTTTGATGGAAAAGGGAAGTTCAATTTGAAAATTATAACTTTTGCACGATAATAAACAATTAAGCGCCCGTAGCTCAATTGGATAGAGCAACGGTCTTCGGAACCGTAGGTTATAGGTTCGACTCCTATCGGGCGCATTTTTACACTCTGCTCTGTTCACTTTGCAAACTGATAAATAAGCGATTGTTTGACAGGTATTTAGTTCTGACCGATTTTAGTTTCTAAAAATGTGCATAGACTCTCTGCGTCATCCGTTCCTATCCACAGTATTTCTTTTTCGCAATATACCACAACGCAATCCTTACCCCAGATGTTCCACACCCATCCCCCACGAGTGCTGTAATGGATTCCCCAACCATCCAATAGAAGAGTTCGACCTATTTCGACTTTGATGATGTTTTTATAAATCAGCTTGCGGCTGCAAAAAGGTAAAGGCAATTTGCCAAAACGAATAATAAGGTAATTTTCTTGATCAACAACTTGGAGGTGTTGGAACCCAAATGCTAGGAAGATTACAAATATGCCTGAAAAGACCATAATGATTCCTGGGAAAATTGAGTTGTTCCAGGGGAAAAATGTAGTGGCTGCGATAAACTGTAATATTCCCATTACAAAAATGATTAAATATAACGGGGATTTTTGTATGTGATCGTATTGAGGTTGCATGATTGATACTATTTTTTTTTGTAAGCGAGCCACTGCTTTAACTGCAGGAGCCCAATGTAGCCTACAACTATTCCGCTGATGAATCCAACTAGAAGGTATTTTAAGTCGCCTGAAAACAAGGTCGGCTTTACAAGGGTTGGAGTATCATTTTCAGACTTAATTTCATCTTCTTTTGTTTTTGTTTGTTCTTTGGATTCGCTTGCCTGCCTACGAAGGATTCGTGAATGTTCAAATAAAATTGGGTTGCTGCTCATTTGCCTAGCGTTCACAAGTTCGTCTAGCACTTTAGCTGCAGAATTAGGATCGCCCGTAACATTCAGTATTTCCCCGTATAGCCAAAAAAGATTGTTGTCTTGAGGAAAGCAAGAAAGTAGTTTGACTGCGAAATCCAAGACATCAGGGTAAAGGGAATCAAGGAATGATGGCGATGCGGTACCCGGGGTGAATTTGTTTTTTTTCCATTCTGATTCGAAATCGCCAAAGATGCTTGTGATGGAGTTTTGCGAAGTTGTGCGCCGATCGCGGTTCAATTGTTTTTCTTGTAGAAATTTAAGGAAGAATAATTCAGAACGGCGGTTGAATTGCCAATTTGTAAAGGTAGAGTCAGAAGGTTTTGGGAAATATTGCAGGCCTTGTTTTTGATAGTCGATAGCCCGTTCCAATAAAAGATCATCGCTGGAATATGCCATTGCAAGGTTGAAGTAAAGTTGATGTTGGAGAGTTGAAGCAGGATCTAGTTCTTTGCGAACAGATTCAAGGCACGCGATTGCTTTAGCGGGTTGATTCAATCGTAAAAAGCAGGCCCCGAGACGAATTTTTTCTTCAGGGGTTGCGCTGCCTGCGTTTAATTTGGCTTCAAGTTCTTTGTTTAGTTGAATGTAGATTGGTCTGAGCGAGGCTTCGGCTGGTTTTTGAGTGGCATCTTCAGGAATGCCTAAGGCTCTTAGTTCGCTGAGAATTAATCTTACTTGGGCAAAGCTTGCGTTCTTGGGGATTGCTAAGGGTTCACCTTGCAAGTAAATGCCTGCCAATAGCGATGTATTCCAACTAAAAGTTGCCAAGGTGGCAATGATTAAAAGTGGGCGATTGTGATTCATTTTTGTTGATGGTTGAATGGGTAGGTACAGGTTATATTAGTGCTGATGCCGCCTCTGGGGGTGAACACCCCGCTAAGTTTGCAACGGATAGGTTTTGAAACCGCAACAAAATCTTCGAGTATGCGATTGGTGACGGCTTCGTAAAACGAACCTACATTTCTAAATCTTTGAAGGTAAAGTTTTAACGATTTCAGTTCTACACATACATCTGAAGGGGTGTAGGTGAAGGTCATGGTGCCAAAATCTGGGTGTCCTGTTTTGGGGCAAAGGGAGGTGAATTCCGGGCAAATAATCTCGATGATGTAATCTCTTCCAGGTGAAGGATTTGGGAATGTTTCCAGTTGATTGCGGTTTGGTTCATCAAAGCTTACCATCTTAACTCCGGTGCGTATTTAAAGTTATCTTTGTAATAGAATAACATTTGTAGTTTGGTGTAGTCTATTATTTCAACTAATTTCTGGCCTATTTTGTTTGTTAGGAAATTTATGTTAATGAAATCCCTTGCAGTTTTTATGCAAGCTGCTTGGCTTATTTTGGCGGGTTTTTGCCTTCCTTTGGCTGCGCAAGAATTATCACCCCTGAAGTTTGTGGATTCATTGGAAAACCCATTAGGGGGTTATTGGCCTAATTTGGGTGCCAAGGGGAAAAGTTCAAGCCTTAGAGCTACGGTTGCAGCCCTTCGTGTTTATAAGTACGAGGGAAAGGTGCTCCCAAATTTTGAAAAACACAGGGACTTTATGCTTTCTTGCTGGCATGAAAAAGATTCGGGCTTTGCTGATTTTCCTGGCGGACCGACCGATGTTATTCTGACCGCAGTTGGCCTGATGGGCGCACGCGATGGCGCTTTTCTAAACGATGAAAAACGAACCCTGGGTACAAGATATCTTGTAGATAATGCCAAAAATTTCGAAGAAATTCGGATGGCGTCGGCTTTTCTTGCAGATGAACCTTACGATGCAAAGGTTGCAGAATCTTGGCAAAAAACTATTCTAGCCCGCGCTAATAAAGATGGTACTTTTGGGTCTGGTTTTAGCAAGCCACGCGATAGTGCATCGGCATGGGTAACTTTACTTAGGTTGCAGTTTTCTTTAAAAAATTATGAACTATTAAGTAAGGATTTTAGAATGAAAGATGGTGGTTTTGGAAGTGAAAGTTCTGATCGGTCAGATCTTGAAACCGCTTATAGGGTTTCCAGGTATTTTCATATGATCCAGAATCAGAAAATGTTGCGCGATACACTTGGTTTTATTGAAACTTGCAGAAATGAAGACGGTGGATATGGTCCTAGGCCTGGGGAAAAGTCTTCTCTGGGTTCTACTTATCAAGCAGTTATCATTAAAAAGTGGGCTGATCCACGATTTCAAAAATAAGGCTTTACCGATGACTCATCTTGCATACTTGGGCTTTGGAAGTAATTTGGGTGATTCCCAAGCTTTGATTTTCGACGCACTCCGTTGTCTGGAACAAAAAGCCAATGGCAAAATTCTTGCTGTTTCAAGTTTGTATAAAACTTTACCAGTTGGGGGGCCTTCGGATCAGGCTGATTACCTCAATGGGGCTGCTGCGATCGTTTGCAATCTTGACCCGCAGCAATTGCTTGAAACAATGCGTGCAGTTGAAGAAGAACTTGGCCGGGTTCGTGAGATTCTTAATGGACCAAGAACTATTGATCTTGATTTGCTCTTGTTTGATGATCAGTTGGTTTCAGGTGAATTGCAGGTTCCGCACCCGAGAATGCATACGAGATCTTTTGTTTTAAGGCCGTTGTTTGAAATTGCACCTTTTGCTATTCACCCGATTTTCAATCGAACTATTGCAGAGATCCTTTTTGATCTAGAGGGGATTGTTCCGATTCAATCTTCATCCGCCCGAGAGTTGGAAGGTAAGAAAATATTGGTAACTGGATCCACTTCCGGGATTGGTTTGGCCTGTGCGATTGAACTTGCTCTTGGCGGGGCTAGGGTTGTTTTTCATGGCAGAAAGCCCTTGGATAAAATTAATGCTTATCTAGACTATGCCGCCAATTGTTCGGGTTTTTCTCGTTATATTCAAGCGGATTTGAAAACTGAAGAGGGGCGCTCTTCCCTCTTTAAACAGGCATGGGATGACATTAATGGATTAGATGGCGTTTTGTTAAATGCAGGTGCTGATATTCTTACGGGAAACATTTCCCAGATGAGTGTCGATCAGAAATTCAATGAACTTATTCAAGTTGATCTGCAGTCCACCTTTTTTCTCGCAAGGGAATTTGGAAAACGAATGAAACTTTCTGGCAAGGGTGTTCTCCTTACCACTGGGTGGGATCAAGCGATAACTGGGTTCAAGGGGGATAGTGGTGAAATGTTTGCCGCTATTAAAGGTGGGATCATGAACTTCAGTCGCAGCCTTTCTCTTTCTTTGGCGCCAGAAGTTCGGGTCAACTGCATGGCCCCAGGCTGGATTAAGACTTCTTGGGGTGAAACTGCTTCTGAATATTGGCAACAAAAAGCCAAAGAAGAGTGCCCTTTGCAACGATGGGGTGTACCACAGGACATTGCTAGCGCAGCAAGGTGGCTTTTTTCGGATAAGTCTTCTTTTGTTAATGGTCAGACTTTGGCAATTAATGGTGGAGTTGTTTGAAAAGATAACTAATTAGAAATTAGCTTTTATTGATTTCTTCAAACCGGTGTGCAAGCCTACGGCTATTAATATCCAATGCTTCGAGGATTTGTACAACGGGATCCATGGGGATGTTCCAGTCCATGGCCCAATTGATGATATCAAGATTTTCCTGCCCGGATTTTAGTCTATCGAGGATGCGGTCAAGAAGTACGGTATTTTCGTGGAATTTGCGCTGAAGTAACCCAAAATCGCCTCGATCAAGTTCGACCCAGAAGCGTTTGCCCTGAAGATGTTCTAGCCAACGGGCCCTTAAATAACCCCACCAATGGCATTGCACCCATTTGCGGATAGCAACTTCACCTAAGTCGCAACCTGCTTTTTCGGATTCAATCCATTTAAAACGAAGTGCTTCTTCGTCACCATCGACATAAACACTAGATTTTTCCATGGGTTCTAGCATTATCCATTCGGGTCTAAGCGGTTAAATCGAACAAAACAACTAACAAACCAGTTCACCAGACTGCCCATCTTAATTATAGAGTAGTTTTGCTGGTATGCAACTTTCATCATGCAGATACCTGTAAATATGATGGAATGCAATAGGGATTATTCAAGATAAAACCTTTTTTAAACTCCCTGGCTCTAGATGTTTTATTAAAGCTATCTTGACCATTAATCGTTCTAACCTTATTGCTCAAATTCGTGAAATTTTGTTTTTTTGAGTGAGACAGTAATTTTAATGGGTAGAAAAGCGACTGTTATTTTGATGCTCTTTATGATGGCGGGCTGCGTGCCTTCCGTGGATCCTTTTGTAATCCAAGAGAAAAAGATTGATAATTCGTTGCTGAAAAATATTGATGAAAGTGAATCGATTAGGCTTGATGTTGCAATGGTGCAATTGCCTTTGGTGGAAAAAGATATTCTCGAATCGATATGGGGCCTGGCAGATAACAATGTAATGAGTTTGGAAAAAAAGGCGGTGCTGGAGCAGAACGGATTTCGAATAACAAGCTTTGGGAAAACCCCTCCACCAGAGCTCCTTCGTCTTTTAGGTACCGAAAAATATAGCCCAAACCCGCGCAGGTTTCATGTGAAAATCGGGGGTGAAAAGCTTATCCCGATTGCTGGCGTTTTAGATTCACTTGATACTACTTTCTCGGAAAATGATAAACTCGAGGATATCAACCTTTTGGCAGCACAGCCGTTTTTCAAAATTTCACCCATCTCCGTTTCTGAGAATTCTTATCAACTCCTGCTTCAACCATTGATTAAATCTGGGAAAGAAAAGTTGTTGCCCAAAGCGGTCAAAACTGTTTCGGGTAGTCTCGAGTGGGAAATGCATTCGTTTAAGTCAGAACGCATTTTTGATGAACTTGCTTGTGAATTAAAAATTGAGGCTGGAGATTTTCTGGTAATCGGGCCAACAGAAACGCCCAAAGATGATTTGAAGTTATTGGGTTCCAATTTTTTTTACATGAGAGTTGGCCAAAATATTACTCCCCGGGTCCTTGTTTTGCGCTGCAGCAAAAAAAATACGCCGTTGCGAGAATCAATAGGGGGATTTGGTAAGTCTTTGCCTCTCGCAATTCAAGCCTCGTGGAAAGATTTCGAAAACGATAAATAAAGGCTGAAATTATCATGCAACTTTTCCTTAACCGATTATTAACTGCGGTAATTCTCGCGTTAATGGCTGCTCCTGCCTTTGCTCAAAAAGAAAACCAGCGTTACGAGGTTGGTAGAAGATTAATTAAATTCGAGGTTGATTTTGAAGGGATAAAAGATCCTCTGATACTTAAGAGTATAAGCGAAAGGTTGAAGCCTCTAACCTTTTATTTTTTTTCGGGGCAATTGGATCAATGTGCCAAGGCATTGGATCTTGCACGATGGACTTGTAAGAACCAAGGTGATCCAAGTGGGATTCGTACCTTTGCTGATTCATTAAGCCTTACTTCGTCCCGAAAAATCATTGAACTAAAAGAGAAATTGATTGATTGCGAAATAGCCTCAGTTTATCCAACCAAGGAAAAAGGTTTATTAAAAGGGCGATTATATTTTAGCCAGATCGATGGAAAAGAAATTCGAGAACTTGCCTTACTTTCAATCGAGCAACTGCCTCATAAAGTTTCGGCGGATATCCAAGGATTGAAGGAAGGTGAATATCAATTGGTACTTGAATTGAGCAGTGGGGAAAAGATCGTAGCTAGCCACAAGGTTTTGATCAGTTTGATTAAGGATAAATCACGATTGATAACTGAGATGGGGGCTACAAAACTAAAAAAAGAAGGGCCATTTTGGGAGGCTAGCAAGCAGAACCTAATAGGGCTTTTAAGTGAATTGCTGATGGGTAAAAAATTTGAAGGCGATATTCCGGTGAAGCGTTTGGTTGAAAGCATGGGCTTTCTTGAAAAAGGCTTGGACGCAGTTGATGATAAAAAAGGGAGTGAGTATTTGGTTGCGTTTCCTGGGAGAGTAGCACCCTTGCCTGTTCGTATCTTTATTCCCGCTTGCGCTAAGGTTACCAAAGTCCCCGTGGTTGTTGCTTTGCATGGTGCGGGAGCCACTGAAAATATGTTTTTTGAGGCATACGGTGTAGGAAAAGTAAAAACCCTTTGCAATGATCGGGGATGGATGTTGGTTGCTCCCCGGAATGGAATTACTGTAGAAAATTTACGGATGTTGATTCAGGAACTTCCGATAGATCCGGAACAAGTTGTTTTCATCGGGCATTCGATGGGTGCAGGTCAGGCCCTTGGATTTGCTCTTAATCATTCAAAAGAAGTGAAGGCACTAGGATTAATGGGTGGTGCAGGGGCAGTTGGGAAAAATCAATCATTGGGAAACATGCCTGTATTTGTTGGGGTTGGGTCTGAAGATTTTGCTCGGGCTTCGGTTGCAAAGTTTTCTCAAGAAGCAATGAAACAGCCTGAAAACAAGTTGGTTTTTAAGGAATATGAATCGATTGAACACAGTTCTATTTGTCAGGTTTGCCTGCCTGAAATGTTCAATTTTTTTTCGATGATCTTAAAAAAGTAGAGCACAATCGGATTTTTCATCTTCTTTCCATAAATTACCAATAGTAAGAATTGTGCACTTATTACCCTAGTTATTTATCAAGGGCAAGGATTCATTCATATGGAACTTTTTGACAAGATTCAGGAAAGCGTTAAAGCTATCAAGGGCCGTTGGAATGGATGCCCTAAGGTTGGGATTATTCTTGGCACGGGGCTTGGTGGTTTTGCTCAAGAAATTAAGCAGGAAGCCTCAATTCCCTATAAGGATATCCCTCATTTTCCTGAATCGACTGCGCCTACCCATACGGGCAGAATGATTTGCGGTAGTATTGCAGGTAAGCAGATCGTGGCAATGGAAGGCCGATTCCATTTCTACGAAGGCTACTCAATGGAGCAGATCACCATGCCGGTTAGGGCGCTCAAGGCCTTAGGGTGTGACATTTTGATTGTTAGTAACGCTTGCGGTGGCATGAACCCTCAGTTTGAAAGAGGCGATATCATGTTCATTGAAGATCAGATTAATTTGATGGGTGGCAATCCCTTGATTGGGAAAAATGATGATCGCTTGGGCGTTCGTTTTCCGGATATGTGTTTTCCTTATGATCGGGAATTGTTGAAGATAGCCCAAGAAGTTGCAATAGAAGAACGCATTCGGTGTCATAAGGGTGTATTTGTTGCTGTTTCTGGACCCAATCTTGAAACGCGTGCTGAATACCGGTTTTTGAGGCAAGCAGGCGCTGATGTTGTTGGGATGTCTACGGTGCCCGAGGTGATTGTTGCTGTGCACTCGGGGTTAAAAACCTTGGGTATTTCCATTATCACTGATATGTGTCTTCCCGATGCTTTAGAACCTGTTAAGTTAGAAGAGATAATAGCAACAGCGAATGAAGCTGAGAAAAAATTACGAGTTTTGGTAACAAATATTGTCCGGAAAATTCCAGACTAATCATAAAGAGTAAAATTATGCCACGCCTTGAAGGCGGTAATCCGTTGCGCACCGATGGCTTCAATTCCTTTAATCGTTTCTTACGAGATAAATTTGGGGAGAAGGTTTATCGTGTGACCATTGATGGTGGGTTCTCATGCCCGAATGTTGATGGCACAGTAACCACAGGGGGTTGTGTTTATTGTGATAATCGGAGTTTTAGCCCTAACAGAAGGTTGCCTCGTGTACCCATTGCTGATCAAGTTCAGAGAGGCATCACTTTTCTTTCCAAGTATTTTGAATGTTCTAAATTTATCGCATATTTTCAGGCAGCAACAAATACGCATGGGAAAATTGAAAAGCTTGAGAGGCTTTATAAAGAAGCTTTAAATCATCCACAAGTGGTTGGTTTGGCCATTGGGACGCGGCCTGATTCTGTTCCTGAACCGGTTCTTGAATTATTGCAGGACATTGCCAAGGATCGATTTGTCTGCCTTGAACTTGGATTACAATCTGCACATGATCGATCGTTGGTATGGATGAACCGTGGCCATGATGTGGACAGCTTTACCGATGCTGTAAGGCGATCTAAAAATCGAAATTTAGATTTGTGTGCACATGTGATTTTGGGGCTTCCCGGTGAATCCCATGAAGATATGCTTTATACCGCAGATTATCTTGCTGCTATGGAAATTGATGGTGTGAAAATTCATAACCTTCATGTCGTCCGCGATACGCCCATGGAAGCGATGTATCTGCGTGGCGAAGTCCCGATGATGACCCAACCTGAATATGTGAATTTGGTATGCGACTTTTTGGAAAGGTTGCCTGCAAGTTATACCGTTCATCGTTTGACTGGGGATGCACCTGGTGAGTATTTAATAGCGCCTGAATGGTGTGTTCGTAAGCATGAGATTCTTGCACAAATAAAACAGGAATTTAAGAAGCGTGGCACATGTCAGGGCAGCAATTGTGATCAATCTCGATTGGCCTCAATTGTTTCATTAAAAAGAAAAACCTTGCCTATGCTAGGGTAGCATTGGCAAGGTCTTAATGAATGCAAAGTGATTAATTAACGGGCAGGATATACATAAGAATTTGAACCATAATAGTAGAAATAATTTGGATGGTTTTGGGCGCCTAATTGGCCATTGCCTGGTTGGTTTGCAGGAGGCGCTTGATAGTTTGCACCCGGCCAATAGGGATAAGCCATTGGTGCGATTGGTTGATTGATTGCCTCAGATGGCCAATAGGTATACCATGGTGCCAGCGGGGGTATTGGTGGATGCTTTTTGTTGTAGTGTGCATGGTGGTGAGGGCTTTGGTACCAGTGGCTTAGTAAAACCCCCATTTGGCCTTGGGCGGTGTAAAGCATTTCAGCTTTAACGCTGGGCACAGTGATAAGAGCCATCAAAATTCCTAAAACAATTTTCTTCATGTTGCACCTTTTAATTAAAACACTTTGAGTTTAAACGATTGAGTTAGTAATGCTTGATTATCTGCCATACCAATAGCTGGGCATCATGGTATTTGGCATAGCGGGATAATAGTGATAACCTGCGGTTGGTTGTTCAGCAGAAGTCCCGCCCTGCCCTGGGTTTTGTTGTTGCCAGAAGTTAGGGTAGCCATAACTTTGATTGGCGGGTGTGAAGTAGGGCGCAGGCGTATTGAATTGGCTCATGAGGGGGGAATATCTCGCTACATAGCCATAGTGCCTACCGAAAATATTCGGATACTGTTTTTCCATCCCACCCGAATAATGATATCTGCCGTCTGCAGAAGCAGTTTGGGTAATGCCCAAGGTTAGTAATCCTAAAGCGAAAACAAAAAAAATCTTTTTCATGATGATACCTGATGCAAGGTTGAAAGTATTTTTAGCCTATGCATCTAGTGTTCAACATGAATCATTAATCAAAATTTAAAAAAGGTCAAAGTGTGTAAAAATGTGTTGATTCAATTCCTACAATCAACAGGTGTGATAAAGTCGTAACTGAATATTTTTAATGTAGGATTAAAAATCGATTTTCAGGAGCATAAGGCCGTTAGATTCCGGATAAATGGTAACGCTGTCATCACGAATAGCGAGATCGCCTTGGTCATTATTCTGCAAATCAAGGAAGCACGCCCGCTTGGGGGTTTTAACGCAACGGATATCACAGGGCGTTGCAAACCCCTCCGTTTCTTCCAAAAGAAGGAAAGCGGATGATTCATCGGGTTTGAAGGAAATCTGGTGTAGTACCAGATTAGGTGCATCAATATGGAAAAACCATCCAGTTGGCCCTGCTGGCGGCGCGCCTTTGCTAACTTTTTGTATGTAAATGGGAGAATCCAAGGCCATTGCCATTTGGAATGGATGATCGCGATCCATGCTAAGTCCCATGCTGAAGTGTGTTTGATTTTCTCCCTCTGTAATTAAAAGGGTGTCAATCTTACTATCGCCTTGTTTTTCGAAGTAGGACAGCCCCTTGGTAAAGAGGAAAGTTTTTCTGGGCCCCCACTTCCATTCAATGAAGTCGCAACTTTCCGTGCGTAGATTGTGTGTAGATGCAACCCTTCCTTCGTGTCCACGATGCATGGTTACTTGGTCATGGGGCCAAGCAAACCTAGATGCGATGTAATTGGACCAACGATCACCTCGTAAAGGTTCGGTTGGATTTATTTCGATGTTGAGTTCCAGCATAGGTCTGCCTAACCATGCTCGTATGGTCTGTTTGAATTTTGCGATGACTTCTTGGTTAGTGCCTGTGATGGTGCCTTCGGATTGTATTTCGCCAAAGAGTGGGCCAGTGGAACTGACGCGGATGGTATCGGCTTTCATGGTGCTGCCTAAATTGGCAACAAGTTGTTGACTAAGTCGGTTTGCTCTGGTTTTTAAATCACGAAAGGCCTTTAATCCCCCTGAATTTCGATCGATCTCGGCTTCAAAAAATTCATTTCTCACAGAGTTTTCATCTGCAAGTTTGAACTTATTGGAGAATTTTGGAGGGTTTGCTGTATCTGCAAGTGGTACCCAGGTGTAACCCAAGCCTGGAACTTCAATAATGGATTCCGATTTGTCCATCGATTGGTTAGCTGCAAGTACACCCTTGGCAGCTTGTGGCCCGGATATGCTATCAGTTTCCATTCCAATTCTTCGGGTGAAGCTGCAAGGGTTTAAAAGAAGTATTCCATTTTTTCCATCTTCGCCTCGTTGGAGGATACGCTCGGCAAGTAACGCCCCTGCCCTTTGAAATAGTTCAGAAGGCGCTTGGTTTATTGTTAATGGATTTTGTTCTGTTTGGGCTTCCGTTTCTGTCCAATCATTTGCAAATTGGCGTAGGGCTTCTGGCTGGTTCGAGCCTAAGACATTCAAGATGGAAGCAATGTTGCTGGCGCAATCTAGTGTTCTGCGATTTTTTAAATGATTGATTTGCCCTGAAATTGGTGCATTGGGATGCAGTTGCAGGGTCTCAGTTTTGAAATCATCTTGAGAAATCGGGCCTGGATATTCTGAAGGGTAAACTTCATGAAGATAATTTGACATGGTTAGCCAGTTACCGAATATTGGTGCGAGGCTGTTGGCTTTTAATAAGTAATTATAAAAAATCGAACTGTTTGAGGTCGTTTTAAAGAATGCCAAAGTGGGTGAGCTATCTTGCTGCAATAGTTTTCCCAGGTGGAAGGCCAAATGAAAAAAGGTGTGATTTGTTGAAGAGCTAAATGGTTCTCTGCAAAAAGTTTCAATCTGCCTTCCAATACTTGATGACCAGCTAAAAACTGGCCCGCGAAATGTGGGGATATCAATTTCCCCATGAGGCATAAGTAATGCCTTGCTGAAACCTGCAAGATGTAAAACTCGTGGGGTGTCAGCAGAAAGGCCTTGGGTGGTTTTGGCAAATATTTTGACATCCTTACCCACAAGATTAAGAAGTGTTTCTCTTCCTTTTTTTAAATTCCAGATTCGTGAAGTAAGCGGGCCAACCGTTTCAGGATTGTCATTGAATAACCCACCACAAATTTCAACCTGCTCTGAATTAAACCAGTCTTTGATTTTTTCTAATTCAAGGGGAGGCAGTTCGGATAATTCTTTGCCACTGGCAATGATATTTACCGGATTACCGGTTTCGATATTTGGAATTAGCAGTCCTGTTAGATTTTTAATTGGTGCAAAATCTAATAGATGGATACTTGATGAGTGTAATACTTCTCTGCCACTTTGGATTAGTGCGCAAGCGCTTCGTAGATTTTCTTTTGCACCTTCCCAATTGCTTTGAAGATATTTGTTGGCAGCTTGGACGCATTCTTCCCAGATTGATTCATGCGAAAGAAGATTTTCGTGCTGCATGGCTTCGAAAAGGCTATTTACCATCTGGTATGCAAAGCCCACTGCAAAGAAATAATCCAATTCTGGTGCTTGAGTTTCTATTGTTTCATTGTGAAGGGCTTTAAATAGATCGCTAAGATTTTGGACTGTTCTCATTTTTTCTGAACAAGCAGAAAAAGTTTTCTTGTTCGTTATCCCATGCGATTCGTTATTTGATAAGTCCACCAAGCATACGAGCGATTCGTCATCGATTTCGTGGGTGTCTTGGTAGCTGATTATTTTGGGGGGCTTGATTGATTTTGCAATGGCATTGGGGTGCCAAAGCGAAAGGTAGCCATTTAAAATTTGGGCCAATAATTCTTCATCAAGATAAAGGTTGTTGGTGGTTGGAATCGTATATTGGGAAACAAGGTAGCATGAACTCATGGAATCAATATCCCGAAAAAAACAAATACCCGGGGCGAAAGATTCGCTCCAGGTTATAGAGAATATTCTATTAAGATTTTAAAAGGAAAAGAGCGTAATTTGTAATGAATAGTTTCAATAAACTGAAATATTACGAATTAATTACTACCCGGACCGCCCGCACCTGCACCTTTTAAGCCCGTTTTATTTACATCTTTGTTCAAGGCCTTTTTGATCGGTTCGTTGTTCAAAGTGCCCTTAGGGTACTGGATAGGTTGGCTAAATCTTTTATCTTCTACGGGTGGAACCTTGAACTCCTCAGGCTTTTTTGGCGGCTTGAGATTATCTGTGGTTGTGCACCCCAGAAAAAGGTATACCAGTAAGGGAGCAGCACGCATTCCCGTGCTTATTATTTCCCTCATGAATTCAGGCTCCTAATTTGAAATTTCCATTCAACTCTGGAAGCCATTTACCTTCAACTTACAATCCTTGCAATAGCAAAAGGGCCATTTCGGATAATTGTCCGAAA
>Ga0209296_1000054_pt1 | contig 103366 bp, 97 predicted proteins | sample S_130206_EF_Meta_FD_187319 | JGI IMG/M metagenome (GOLD analysis project Ga0209296, IMG submission 187319) | Freshwater microbial communities from Lake Simoncouche, Canada to study carbon cycling - S_130206_EF_MetaG (SPAdes) (version 2) | ecosystem: Environmental > Aquatic > Freshwater > Lake ... | reverse complement strand
CGCAGTTTTCTTTATTTGCTTTGTGTGTTATGTTTTTATGTAAATCGTCGACAATAAACGTGTTAAAACTGCTAAGATAAGGGAACATATGGTAAACCACGTTCAAATCTTTGGGGTGATCTGTCATGTCTTGATCGCTTAATAGAAACAAAAAGAAATCTTTGGGCAAGTCTGCATATTTAATTATTTCACTTGCAATACTTTTACAATAGTCTGCATCAGAATATGTCCATAAACCAACTTTGATTCGGCTGTGGTTTTTCTTGAAATATGCGAACAACTCTTTCAATTTAGGACGGAAAATGATAATATGGCGGTCCTTTTCTACATATATGAAATCTGCCTTTTCGTCATCAGATAATATGTCCCATACACGTGCCCTATGTTTTGAGTGTACGAATTGAATGAGTGTTTCATCAATGTCAAACACTACGCACATTTTTTTTCTTTCATCCATTGTCGTATATAATACATTGAGAATATATTTGTTGTGTGTGTTTTATTTTGTTCAAGAATGGAGAATAGAATTTGAGTTGAAGAGAGAAGTCGGTGGTGGCGGATTGTGGGTCTTTAGAAGGCCGATCAAGAGGCAAATAAATGTTTTCTGCGTATTGTATATAATTGATGTTGAAATACGGCAACAAAGTATACATCCAACCAAACCCATTGAATACTTTCCGAGCAAAGATCGCCGCAAAGGGCTCCCACGCCGAACGCTTTCAGTCTGCTGTCGATCGCGCAGTACAAGAAACCATGCGGGCGAACCATATCAAGCACGCATCGTCTCCCAAGCGCAGCAAGGGCGGGCGTCGTCGCACACTTAAACGCGGTGGTAAGTATTGCAAGAAATATGGCGGTCGCAAGTCCAAGAAGTGTGGATGCTCCTTGTTCTCGTTCCGATAGACGAATGTGTATTTAGCATAAAATAATATTAATATATTGTTTAATGTATAATGGGAGATACGTCACTACAATTTTCCGCAGGTGAAAATACAATGTCTGGTGGAGGAGCCAGTATGTCTAGGGGATATAACAAGGTTAAGGGTGCGATTCAAGGTTATAAAGATGTTACTGTTAATGGCGAGGTCCATAGAATTTATGGTATGACCAAGAAAGAATATATGAATTGGTATAATAATCGTAAGCGTTCTGCTCCAGTTGCTCGTCGGTCTTCCCCACCTCTTCGTCGGTCTGCGCGTATAGCGGAGAGGAAACGTCGTGCATCAATGGGTGGCAAGCGCAGGAGTCGCAAGAATAAACGGACTCGCAAGAGTCGCAAATAACCTAAACAATATGCAATAAAATAAATATTCGGTCTTATATATTTATTTTATATTTTTCTGCACTCTGTACTCTGTACTCTGCACTCTGCCCCCTTCCAACAAGCACTCCACCCCATCTCCTTTTTGAATTCAGATAGTAGAGAGAAAAATATCCCCTACTACCCCACACACCCCCACAAACTCACACTCCAGAAATGAGTGGCAAATTGAGATATGAGTCGCATTATGACATCCTGCTAATATGCTTATAATATGCCGCGTCTATGAAGATCGCGAGGAGCATGGGGAACTGCCAGCTGTTGTAAAAGCCCGCGTAGGATGTATCCTTAAAGATGATCGTCGCGACGAAAATATATCCTGTTCCAATTACTGCAACCAAGAGGGCCAGCAATATCAGACGCACCACCAAACTTCTAAACCGCATATAACAATACTTGTTAATATATTTTCAAGAAGGGTTAAATATACTCTCCACCCTGCAATCCACACGGCACTCTACAAGTATTACCTCTTTGCTTTGGACCTTCTTCTCCTTCTCAGTTCAAGAGAGAACAATACACCCTGCTATTTGGCACATATAGCCTACTCCAGAAATGAGTGGCAAATTGAGATATGAGTGGCAAATTGACCCTGATCGCTCAAGAGAGAAAACATTTATAAGTATTTCTTATCGATGGCCGTGTTCTCCGCTACACGACGGATTATCCTTCCAAAGTCCCGCTTCACTTCTCCGTCATCCACCGGGCCGATGGCCTCCATATTTATTTTCAAATATTGGCCGTTTTTCCTGCTGTTGTATTCCGTGCAACCTTGATTCGCCTTTTTCCAGTCGTCCACCTTCAAAATGTTCTTTATTGTCAGTTGCTTTATAATCTTTCTCAGCCTGTCCAGATTCGCATTGTCCTTCTCCCACTTGTTTTCGTCCTTGATATGGATTATTTCTCTCTTGACATCACTGCAATGAATCGGCCTCTTGGTTACGTCCAATTGGTTCAATCTGTCTACAAAGACTCGCGACATGCCTTCCGCAAACCCCACCTCACCCATCTTCTCCAACTCCGGCAGACTCATCTCTAGTGATTGAATGAAATCCTTCATATTCATTGCATCTTTGCACGTCTCGTTCAAGAAGAAATTGAGGTTGAATGTCTTATTGTGGCTGTTATTATTGCTCAGTGTATTGGTATTATTATTGTTATTTCCTTGGTTATGAGAATCCTTTTTTACAAATTCAAGAATCATGTTTTTAAATTCTTGGTTTTCTTTTATAAGATAGTTAATCAATTCGTCCTTGTTGTCAGTCGCAGTATTTTCTAATTTTTCCTGGGGGTCTGCGGATAGCATACATTTCTTCTTGTGATGCCATAATCCAACACGAGAAATATATATTTTGCTACATTTTTCACAAATATGCTGTGAGCAACTTTTAGCAACTTCTTGGTTACATGTGTTACATAACGACTTGATAATATGCTTTTGTGTTGATAAATGTTTATCATAACTACTTTTTTTGCACGTTGTATAATCACAATGTGAACACATATATTTTTTAGCAACTTTTGAGCAACTTTCTGTTTCCATTTGTTATATATATATCTAACATAAAAAGTTGCTAAAGATTCCGCGATCAAAAAATAAAAAAATTAGCATCACAAAATTTTTTATTTTTTTTCGGTCGCCAGACGCTAATTTTTCATTATGCTAACAAACGTTCGATTTTCCAAAAGTATTTTAGGATTTCCAAAAATGGACATTTATAAATGTCCAATTTCCATTTCTTGAAAAAGGATTTGGAGTGAAAAATCGTAAAAACGCAAGGGTGGGTTGTAGGAACCCACATTTATGTGAATGTTTCCATAATCCTGAACGTGTTTTAAAATATATATGGCATCTATTACATTCATATGATATCAGTGTCTTTTTTTATGTTTCCATCGCGTTTCCATCCAACCAATATTGTTTCCTTGCATGTTTTTGGGTTAAAATATATTGTGAATAGTGCTTTATTTTACAGCATTTATAATCACATAGTTCACAACCATAAACTTCGTCCTTAATTTTTGTTTCCACGTCCTATATTATATGGAAACAACATAAAAGGTTGTAAAAGATTCAGGGGTGGGAACTTTCGTCCCACATACCCCACAACCCACAAGCGGCACCCTATCATCTTGATTAATCGTTCAAGAAAGAACACTATATACTCTTGCATCCTTACATCGTGCGCGAAGCGCACTCATAGCCTTCGGCCCTTTTGATCGCCCTTGTCCGTCTCTCTTCTATACTCGTTCAAGAGAGAAAATACCCCTTCCTGGGAAGTCCAGAAATGAGTGGCAAATTGAGATATGAGTCGCAATACTTTAACACCATTCCACTGGCGCATTCACCACATTCATCGCCTTTTGTTCGCCCTTATTTTCTCTCTTCAGTTATCGTTCAAGAGAGAAAACTATATACATGCCATTATACCCCCTTTCGGGGAAGTCCAGAAATGAGTGGCAAATTGAGATATGAGTCGCAAATCATTTTAAGATATTATCCGCTTATTATACATGAACTCACTCTTGAACGACTTACTACTACCACACCATGCCAAACAATCCCGTTGGAGAGACAAACAACTCCACATATTCTATCGCACTGGACGACCCATCTTCAATATTGATGAAAAGACTATGCATATTCGCGCGCACAATAATCCTTATTTCTTTCCCGATCCTCTTATTGTACAACGAATACACACTCCTATTCATCACGATGACGAGAGAAAAAAGAATTCTTATATGATTACTAATAAATTATCTAATAAAACTAACTAACTAACTAACTACTATTGCGTCTAGTGGGGGTGCGGGGGGAACCCCTGCTTTACTCGTTCATTACTATTGTCTGCATCTCTTCGTTCCAAACACCCACCTCCTCTTGCGTCTCCATGTTGTAGATTACGCCCGTTGTATCGCGCAACCACTTCACACCATTGTGCTCGAACCGCTTCACCTTCACCTCCACCTCTTCCTCCTCTGCAGGGGAAACCCCCGCACCCCCATCCTCATCTATCTCTTCCTCCACCAGCTCTCCTGCAGGGGGTTCCCCCGCACCCCCACCCACCTCTGTAGAGGAAACAGCCTTCTCCTTCTTAGGCGCCTTTTCCTTCTTCTCCTTGGGCGCCTTCGGCTCCTTGACCGCCTTCTCCTTCTTCTCCTTGGGTGCCTTGGGTGCCTTGGGCTCCTTGGGTGCCTTGGGCTCCTTGGGTGCCTTGGGGGTCTTGGGCTCCTTGGGTGCCTTGGGCTCCTTGGGCGCCTTCTTCGCCTTCTTGGTTGCCTCCTCCATCACGACGTCGGCTTTGACTTCCTCCACAACAACGTCAGCATGGGGCTCTTCGGCTACCACGACGTCGGCTTTAGGCGCCTTCGGCTTCTTTGTCGCCTTCTTCGCTTCCTTTGCTGCCAAAGCCTCCGCCTTCTTTGCTTCCTTCAGCGCTTCCTTTGCTACCAAAGCCTCCGCCTTCTTTGCTTCCTTCGCTGCCAAAATCTCCGCCTTCTTCGCTTCCTTCAGCGCTTCCTTTGCCGCCTCCGCCTCCGCCTTCTTCGCAGCCTTCGCTGCTAGCGCTTCTGCCTTCTTTGCTGCCTTCGCTGCTTCCTTTGCCTCTGGCGTGTTCTTCAAAGCCTTCAAAGCCAATGCTTCTGCCTTTGCTGCTTCCTTTGCTGCCAACGCCTCTGCTTTTTTTGTTTCCTTCAAGGCCAATGCCTCTGCCTTCTTTGTTTCCTTCAAGGCCAATGCCTCTGCCTTTTTTTCGGGGGATACACCCGAACCCCCATTCTTTTTTTTTGTTTCCTTTTCGGGGGATACACCCGAACCCCCACTACCACCATCTCCTACCACCACCAATTCTAACTCCTTACGCACCTCCAAACCTTCGCTCAGACCCGATAACCAGTCCACCTCCTTTACCACCTTCGCACGCGCTGGACGACCCCTCTTTGCACCACCACCTACACCTACACACACACCACCTACACCCACACCCACCACTGACTCTGAATCTGACTCCAATAACGATAACGATGTTGACATCTTTTCACTCTATTTTACCTTTTACTTACTCCACACACTTTTCTTTTCAATTTTTTTTTCGGGGCTGGGAACCTAGGTTCCCACACCCTCCTATTAAAGATGAAATATAAAAGATATTGCGTTAATTAACATAAATATAGTTCATTATACACTATATACATAACAATGGAGATTGTTTTAGTTATGTTAAATACCTTTCAAGAATATATATTAGATGCAATTCAATGTTTGCGTAAGTTTAACAACCATAAAATAGTCGTCCTTACAGATTGTGTAATGATAAATATTTTTCAAGAGAGAAATATAAAAGTTGTTGCGGTTGAAGGATTTATGCCATCATATAAAGAATACAAACAAAGCCTAACCAATACATACAGAGACGGATTTTGGCAATTAGCATCATATAGATTCAAAATACTACAAACATACATGCGACATCACAGAAAACAATCTATATGGCACATAGAAAATGACATTTTAGTGTATAAAAATTTAAGCGAATTAAATTTATCCAATAGCAACAAAATATTATTAACTATAGATTCCAAAACTAGATGCATTCCAGGAATCATGTACATACCCAACGTTGAAACACTTGACCAATGTATAAATCATTTCGATACTAATTTAAATGATATGGAAAACTGGGGGCGATGCTTCAATGAATTGCCTCATTTAGTTGATACATTTCCCATTTTCCCACTAGATACAACTAGTCAAGAATTAACGAATATAACTAAAAATTACAACCAATTTAATTGTATTTTTGATGCAGCTGCTATGGGCCAGTATCTAGGAGGCGTTGACCCAAGAAACACCAAGGGTGATACATCAGGTTTCGTGAATGAAACATGTCTAATAAATTATTCAAAATATAAGATAATTTGGAAAACTGACACAACATCTAATATGCTTGCTCCATTTTTACAGGTAAATTCTCAGGACATTCCTATAGTAAACTTGCACATACATTGCAAAGATTTAAAGAAGTTTATGAACTATGACGCATCAACAAGTTGGAATAAGTTTGAGGTTGAAGTGTATGATACATTTTTTAACAAACAACCCTTTAAAACTTCACACGAAACATTGGGAAATGTAAACGGAACTCTCATATCTGGATTTTTGAAAACACCAGAAACGCCTGATGTGTTTTTTACACATATTAATTATTACACCATAAAAGAGGCTCTCAGACAACTATTATTTCACAATAAAGACCTAAACAAGTTCAAGTTTGTTGAAACTGGTTGTTCTGCGCATGGAACCAAAAGTACATTGTTATGGGACGCGTTTGTGAATTTTTACGATGGTTCTGTAGTATCAGTTATCTTAAACGAATATGCGGCGAACGAAACAAATTCATTAATCTCTAGCAAATCCAAAGTTATTAATGCAAATAGTATTGACTATTTACCAAAGATAGATAGCTTAATCGACCTTTTATACTTGGACAATATTAATCTAGATTTTTTAAACCCGTTGCCGTCTGCTATGCATCATTTAGAAGAATTCAACCGGGTAAAACATTTACTTCATAAAAACAGCATTATTCTAATTGACGATACACCAGTCTCACCAGAATGGTTAGATGACGGACAAAATAACCCAATATATTCAACATTGAAGCGTCAATTTAATCCCAAAATAGCAGGTAAAGGCTCGCTTGTAAATCTGGAATTGGAAAAGATGGGTGCAACCAAGATATTGCACCAGTATCAAACATTGTGGAGATTGTAAAATCATATTTACGCAGATATAGTACAAATATGATTAATAAGGATTTTCCCAGTACGTAATATCAAACAATTTATCATAGTTTGACCAGTCGCAGGTTTCATAAAAGGTTTCCAAGATAGTTGTATTTAAATCTTCCCAATCGTTCAATAATACAACAGGAAAAAACTTGCTATAATATTCTGTAATGATATTTCGTGGACAAATCGGAACAACTTTTAAATATAAGCATTCCCAAAAACGATGTGTATCAATTCCATTCCCTTCAGGACAAATTGCGAATTTAAACGTTGAAAGCGTTTGTATGTAGTCGGATAATGACCTTTTAGGTTGTGATTCAATGCCCTTTGCGCGGACAATATCAAAACACCTTTGACGTTTATTTATATTTGTATGTATCTCAAAATAAAAATAGATTAGATATTGTTTCTTGGATAAAGGCATCTGTAATCTTGATACCCATGTATATATGTTCCCATGTTGCCACATTGAATTAGCTATCCCAATTGGCAATGGTTTAAGTCTGTCGTGTGGAGGAATACTTAAATTTTGACTATAAATGCATAAAATATTTTTGTCTTCTAATAATGCATTGCTGTGTTCTTGAGTAAATGTAGTGTCGGCATTATGAAAAAATAATTTAACTGGCGCTTTTATATGAGATAATATCTTCACTAATACATGTAAATGTGTTTCTAAAAGCGGAAGATAACAAAACAAATTATTAATGGTCCTATTTGCTATTTGATTTTCTATATCTAAAGAATCAATATATAAATGTTTGTGGAATTGAGATTTTATAAAGGGATTATAATTAAATTGGTCTTGTGTTCCCAGATAATAATCGCATAAATTTTGTATTTTCTCTCCAGACACTATATTCATTATTGTTAGCACATATAAATTTAATACTAGTTCAACGTATATTTCAAAATAATATATTTGTAAACAATATAATCTATTACTATGTATAATAATAAATGTCCTCATTGGAAGTACTCTTATTTTGTTTATTTTTATGCAACGCCTTCATAAACGTGCAATGTCAGACACAACCACAAATATATGTTTACGCGTATTCGTGGACACCTGGATTTTGCCATGGCCAAAAATATCCCGGATGCAGTAATCCACTACCCTATTGGACAACCAACTTTACTATTCATGGTCTATGGCCACAATATGCAACGAGCGGATATCCTGCATCATGCACTAATGAAGCCTTTGATATGAGTATTCCACAACAAATCGGCATGAACAAAATGACACAATATTGGCCAGATGTGCAGTATGATGTAAGTAGCCCATCGTATGATAGTTTTTGGCAACACGAATGGTCCAAACACGGCACTTGCAGTGGATTATCTCAACTTGACTACTTTAATCAAGCACTGGATTTAACGAACCGCATTCCTACACCATCTGCATTATACAAATATATTGGACATAACATGAGCGCCGATGCGTTAAGGCTAGGCTTCGGCGGTGCAAATCACGTCGCGCTACTATGCACCAACCAAATCTTAAATGGCGCGTACACTTGCTGGCAACAAAGTAATAATATTCCATCAGCGCAAATAGCGTGCCCTTCTTCTGTTGTGAAAGAAGATACATGCATGAGTTCTGACGATATAATCATTCTCTCGTTGCCCCGAAGTTAAACACATCGCATCCTTTTTACAAATATTATATTATCATATTACATAATATAATGTTAAGCAACACAAACATTGCTCACGGGGATTCTCCAAAAGCCCTTTTATTTAGCTCAAACGATAGTATGTTCAGCGAAGACATCAAATTAATGATTCATGGTCAGGCAGTCTTTATTTTCGAGAATAGAGAGAACCAGTTCCCTTGTGTATTCACCTTTTACGATACGAATCAAGCAGACGGAATTCGCGTAGAATTCACTGCAAAAAATGTAAGGGTAAATACTATTTTCAATTGCTTGCCCTTGAAGGATCCTAATAACACCAAGGGATTAACAAATCAGCCTGGAGCGTATTACTGGTTCAGTATTGATTCTCAGAATCAAAAATTATATGCTGGTATCGGTGAGGCTCGTCTAGATAATATCATCTATAAATACGAATTCCCAAATACAAATAAAGACGTATGGAAAGCAAATAAACAATTTTTAGAAGGTCTTACCCACATTTACATATCTAAAGAAAGTCTCTCTATTCACCCAATCAAACTATTGCGGGACCCAATAACAAACAAAATACCACTCGTTGTTAAAAACACGCATGAACTGATGATGTCTGACATTGCCCATAGTAAATATTTACCCAAATCAAATTTATCAATGACCTCACAAGTATTATACGATTGTATTGCGGGAGAGAAATTCGTATTGGATGATACCGACTTTCCAGACTTCACCAAGGCGATTGAATATAGCATAGCGACGTCGGGATGTTGGTGTAATACAAGATTGCAAGAGAAAAGCACCGAATTCAACAAGGATAAACCGAATATCCTTGAAACTTATTTGCGAATTACTCTTGGAGAGAACAATGGCGAATCGCCAGGAATACCATACGTCATGGAAATCTGGCCTATTGGACATTATTCACCCATACATAGTCATGCCTCGGCAGATGCGATTATCCGCGTGTTGCACGGCGATATCTTCGTAGAACTATATCCCTTTTTATGTTCCGAAAAAGACGGAGTCGTTCCGTTCGCGAATAAGACTTTTTACAAAGACGAAATAACTTGGATTAGCCCGACACTCAATCAAATCCACAAACTAACCAATTTGGAAAAGAACAAGCACACGTGTATTACTATTCAATGCTACATGTACAATGACAAAAACCGAACTCATTATGACTATTTTGATTATCTTGATGTGAATGGCAAAGTGCAGCAATATGAACCTGATTCAGATATGGATTTTGTAAAGTTCAAGGAGCTTATGAAGACGGAATGGACGAATCGTCCTCGGTCGTTTATGGACAATGTAAGGCATGCGTTTTGCCCGTGTTGTTTGTAAAAAAAATGAAACTAATTGCCCCGTGAAATGTTATTTATAACCAACATATATAACATTTTGTTATGTCCACAATCAATCTTGATACGATTGCCAATAATGTCCCGAGTATGTGTATTCCTCGGACATTCGTTAATATAACACGAAGCCATGTATATAAAACAATCAACGACTTAAATTTGGGGGTAATAGACCACATAGACATGGTACGCCGAAAGAACGAAAAAGGGGAAGACTTTCAGCGCGTCTTTATTCATTTCAGTAAGTGGCATTCTAATAGTGTTGCGGATAGAGCGCGGACATTGTTATTGTCTGGTAAAGAAGTCAAGGTTATATACGACGATCCATGGTTTTGGAAGATTTCCGCGAACCGCTCGTCCGAACGTGCGTCGCAGAAGAGTGCATATAATGCTAAACCGATTATTGTAGCAACAAACGCAAACACACCCACAGAAACTACTCCACTATCGTCGTCGCCAGCCAGGCGCACATATGCTCAAATGGCCTCCGCTCCGCGTCCACCCCCGACTCCTACTCTGGTTCCGCGTAAAAATAACGACGAATTTGAACGCGGACGTATTCGTGAATCCGATACACTGGAATACTGGCCACGTAGCCCATCTACTTCTCCTCCACCAAGTCCGTTTGCATAACATAATTACCGAATAAAACAAAAATAAATTATATTATCTTTTTTGATTGTGCACCCCGAAAGTGATAAATGTCTCATTGCATATATTAAGTACAATTAAACTATTATATGTATATTATATAATATATAATATGTCCACCGGTGATGGCCCGCCTTTGGTTAATATAAAAAGAACAAATGAAGATATTACAGAAGCAGTGAATCTTTGGTACACAAATCGCGCTGATGCGGAAGCACTCTACGGAAATATTAGTGATTGGGACGTTTCCAGCGTGTCAGACATGAGTTATTTGTTTAGTGAAAAAGCAAGTTTAAATGATTACGGCACCTTATTAGACACAATCGAAGTGCCCGATGAAAAGGTAAATTTCAATGATGATATTAGCAAATGGGACGTATCTAATGTAACTAACATGAAATACATGTTTGCATTTGCATCTAAATTTAATAAACCGATTGGGGATTGGAACGTCTCTCGTGTAACTAACATGGAATGTATGTTTTATCGTGCGTATAAATTTAATCAACCGATTGGGAATTGGAATGTCTCTCAGGTGTCTAACATGATGCATATGTTTGAACGTGCGTATAAGTTCAATCAACCTATTGGAAATTGGGATGTATCTCATGTAATTAAGATGAATGAGATGTTTTATGCAGCACATGTTTTCAATCAAGACCTAACTAAGTGGGATATATCTAATGTTGTTATTCGCACTAGAAATGACTACACGCCTGCAGAGAAAAATGAAGCGATAATTAATGGGATAAAACATATATTTGCATATTCTCTTATTTCTAATGAAAATAAACCACCAAGAGCTCAATTTACCGAGATAAATACAGCCAAAGCTCAAGTTATTGATACGCCTCCAGTTGTTGCCAGTAATATACCTCCTCTAAAAATAAAAAGAACAAATACAGATATTAAACAAGCAGTGAATCTTTGGTATACAAATCGTGCTGAAGCGGAAGAGCGCTACGGAAATATTAGTGATTGGGACGTTTCCGGCGTAACAAACATGAGTCGTCTGTTCTTTAATCGGACAGAATTCAATGATGACATTAGTCGTTGGGTTGTATCTGCTGCAACTAATATGGAAGATATGTTTAATGGTGCACGTAAATTCAATCAACCTATTGGAGGTTGGAATGTCGTCAATGTAACTAATATGGCAGGCATGTTTAGTGGTGCGATTGCATTTAACCAACCTATTGGTGCATGGAATGTCTCCAATGTATCTAACATGTCAGATATGTTTTATAAAGCAGATACATTTAATCAACCTATTGGAGATTGGAATGTCTCCAAGGTAACACGCATGGCAAGTATGTTTACAGATGCAATAGCATTCAATCAAGACATTCGGAAGTGGGATGTCTCTAAAGTTAGTTTTCTTCCTAAAAAAGATCTATCCCTTGAAAAGAAAACTTGGTGGGAACTTAATGGAGTAAAAGATATATTTTTAAATTGTCGTATTGAGGATGAATACAAACCAAAATTCGTAATATTCAATAAATTATTGAGAACTGATGCGGACATTAGACAAGCAGTGAATCTCTGGTTTAGTAATGAGGTTGAAGCTAAAAAACAATATGGAGATATTAGCAACTGGGACGTTTCCAACGTAACAGACATGAGTAATCTGTTTAATAAAAAGTATTTCTTCAACGAACCTATTGTATCATGGAATGTCTCTAATGTTACTAACATGGAGAAAATGTTTGAGAATGCGTGGGATTTCAACCAGCCTATTGGGTCATGGAATGTCTCCAAGGTAACTAATATGAAAGGCATGTTTGCTACTAATAGTGACAGGTATAAAATTTCATACACAATCTTGGGTGTACACCACACTAAAAATGCTACATCTGTATTCAACCAACCTATTGGGAAGTGGAATGTCTCCAATGTTACTAACATGAATAACATGTTTTATAATTCAAAGCTCTTCAACCAACCTATTGGTGCGTGGAATGTCTCCAATGTTACTAACATGAATAACATGTTTTATAATGCAAAGCTCTTCAACCAACCTATTGGTGCGTGGAATGTTTCCAATGTAACTGACATGAGAGAAATGTTTAGTTATACTGAGGCATTCAATCAACCTATTGGTGCGTGGAATGTCTCCAAGGTAACTGAGATGAGCAGAATGTTTAGTTATACTGAGGCATTCAACCAACCTATTGGGGCGTGGAATGTCTCCAAGGTAACTGACATGAGTGAAATGTTTAGTTGTGCAGAAGCCTTCAACCAACCTATTGGGGCGTGGAATGTCTCCAAGGTAACTGACATGAGTGGAATGTTTAGTAATGCGATTGCATTTAACCAACCTATTGGGGCGTGGAATGTCTCCAATGTAACTGACATGTCAGATATGTTTGTTGTTGCGGAGGCATTCAATCAACCTATTGAGGGTTGGAATGTCTCCAAGGTAACTGACATGCGCAGAATGTTTAGTTATGCGGTTGCATTTAACCAACCTATTGGAAGGTGGAATGTCTCCAATGTAACTGACATGATAGAAATGTTTTATGTTGCAGATACCTTCAACCAACCTATTGGGAAATGGAATGTCTCCAAGGTAACTAACATGGAAGGCATGTTTGTAGAAGCAAAAGCATTCAATCAAGATATTCGCAATTGGAATGTCTCCAAAGTTGATGCTAATAATGACATATTTACCGATTGTCCGATTTCTAATGCAAACAAACCGGGAAGATTTCAAGATCCACCGGTAATAAATACACCAAAACCTCAAGTTATTGCGCCTGTTACCACAAGTAATAAACCTTCTCCAAATATAAACAGAACAAATGCAGATATTAAACCAGCCGTAAATCTTTGGACCAAGAATCGTACTGAAGCTGAAGCACGATATGGTAATATAAGTAATTGGGACGTTTCCCATGTCTCTGATATGAGTAATCTCTTCTCTGATAAAGCAGAGTTCAACGATGACATAAGTCGTTGGAATGTATCCAATGTAACTAACATGCAATCTATGTTTGATCATGCGAGGTCCTTTAATCAACCTATTGGGAGATGGAATGTATCAAATGTTACTAATATGTATCGAATGTTTTTTTCTGCCAATAATTTCAATCAACCTCTTGAGTCGTGGAATTTGCCCAAGCTTTCCCCGATGTCAGACGGGGAGAAATCCATGATATTCACATTCTCTGGTATGATGAATTCAAAGAACCAACCAGAAAGTTTGCAAGATCCCAGCATGAAACATCTATATAGGTATAGCGTAAGGTCTAATAAGCCTGCTGCAACCACTAATAAACCTCCTGCCACCAGTAAACCTGCATCAAGTGGTTGTGTTCTTTGTGGTGGTGCCAAGAAAACACGACGCGCTCGGAGACGAGTAAGCCGAAGGCGTCCGAGAAAGGGTCGACGAACTCTGAAACGCGGTTCAAGAAGAACCCGCAGAAGATAAATGCACCCAGCAAATGTTAAGCAAACATGAATTATAAATTATGAGGTATAGCCCTTTTTCAAACTATTATATATATAATATATATATAATGGCGTCGTATCCACCCCCACCCCCTGAAGACAGGATTAAAAAAGAGCAATATGATTTGCAAAGGGGATTGGCTATGATACGAAGAAACGCGGAAAGGACTGGTGTTCGGGCGCCTGTAGCTAACCTAACTGACCCAGGTTTCAGAGAGGTCATGTTTGGATCCTTAGTGCCGGGTAAGAAAAATCGGAGAACCGATGCAGATATACAAACTGCAGTGAATCTCTGGTGTAGGAATCGTGCTGAAGCTCTAGAACGATATGGTCATATCAGCGACTGGGACGTCTCCCGCGTCACAAAGATGGATAAGTTGTTCAGAGGAAAGCATAACCTTACTACGCCAATGCAAGACAGCTTCATAGGAAAGGATGTGTTCAACGATGACATTAGCCGATGGGACGTATCTAATGTTACCACAATGTGGTCTATGTTTCTTGGTGCACGTGCATTCAATCAAGATATTGGAGGTTGGAATGTCTCCAAGGTTACCGTAATGAATTACATGTTTGGTTCTGCCAGGGCATTCAATAAATACATTGGAAATTGGGATGTATCCAATGTCGCGAGCATGAATGGAATGTTTTGTTGGGCAAGTGCATTTAATCAAGCTATTGGAAATTGGGATGTATCTAATGTTGATGATATGGGTAGCATGTTTGCTGGCGCGACTGCATTCAATCATCCGATTGGCGGTTGGAATGTCTCCAATGTTACCAATATGACTGGAATGTTTGGTTCGGCAGAATCCTTCAACCGACCCATTGGAAATTGGAATGTCTCCAATGTTGAAAATATGAGCGGAATGTTTGAGCGCGCGCATACATTTAATCAAGACCTGAACACATGGGATGTTGCTAATGTTATATATCATGACAACATGTTCAATAATTGCGGTATTTCCGAAGAAAATAAACCTGCAAGATTCCGTAGCGCTGGTACTGGTAGTGGCGGAGCCAAAAAGACTCGTCGCGCTAGGAGGCGTGCAAGCAAAGGGAAACGTTCGCGAAAGGGTCGGCGCACTTTGAAACGCGGTGCAAGAAGAAGGAGAACGCGCAGAAGATAGAGCTCAAACATAATCACATATTAATACTTCCGCTTTGCCGTCAATCACGACAATTTGAAATGGCTTACCACATCCATGTATTTCACCACTTTCCACCAATTCCTCGCATTCTTCCTTACACAAATGCGGGTCTATTTGTTTTCCGTCATCTTTATACGTACCATGACGAAAAATGCCACAATTCAACTTTTCTATGATAATAAATCCATTGCAATGGGGGCAACATACAACCTGTTCGTCGTTCATAATTTATATATACATAATAACACAAAATTTTATACGCAAACACCCAAATCACAGAGATTTTTTCATTACATAATATATACTTCAATATGAAAGGAGAGTTGCATCCATTAGTTAAAGGAAGTTTTGCAATAACATATATTTTATTAATAACAACAGGTACTATTACTTTTATAGAGGCATTACGAGATCAGTCCATCTCGTCTACCACACATGTTATGAATTTAGAAACAGCGATTAGTGTTATAGCTGGATACTTTTATACTCTATTTATGGGTGAAATTACCCGCTCGGAAGATACAAACACGCCTTTGAATTGGGATAAAATAAATACGTATAGATACGTAGATTGGGCGATTACCACGCCAATTATGTTATTAGTATTGTGCATATTTTTATCCAACAATTCGAAAACCGCTATAAATGTCCTTACGTATTTTTCGATAGTAGTGTTGAATTATATCATGTTAACCTTCGGCTATTTAGGAGAGACAAATATTACCAGTAGAGAGACCGGTCTGATTGGTGGATTCTCTGCCTTTTTCTTAATGTTCGCAATTATTTATACAAAATTCATTATGCCCAAGTGGTCAGCGTCCAATAATTTGATATTTGGCTTATATTTTATAGTTTGGTCATTGTATGGTGTGGTGTATATGTTTAACACTCAACTGAAAAATGCGCTTACAAATATTTTAGATTTGATTAGCAAATGTTTTGTGGGTTTAGGTTTGTGGGCATATTACAGCAAAATAATAGTCACCTAAACGGCACGTTTAAAGACCAAAATATAATACATACATATAATGTATATTTATGTATTTTTTTCCTGAAACCAAGGATTTTCGCACTGAACATAGTGATGAGGATCATCCTACATCGTCGCCACACGAAAGCAACTTTGGTGAAAATGAAGTTCTTGACATAGAGGCAGCAAAAAAACCTACTGCTCTCAAACCATATCGTGGGTTTTTAGATGTAATGAACACTATGAACGTTAAATTTGGATATAATGATGGTAAATTATCCACTGCGTTAGATCTAATTTCTTTGTATCTCAAAGGCCAAAAAATGTTGTATTTAGAAGCAAAATCTTATTGCGAGTTTTATCTGTACCGACTCATGATTCCTGCAATTATTATTTCATCTCTCTCGTCCGTTATTAGTGGAATATTTTATGATAATACAAGTGCAGTAAAGATCGTTTCTGGAACAAGTGCAATAAATACTATTATTTTATCACTCGTAAATTTTTACAAATTAGACGCGAAAGCAGAGGCACATAAAATGACCGCATACTCCTTTGATCAACTTATTTCAGAATGTGAATTTACTTCTGGTAAAATATTGTTAAGTAACGTATCCGACAATAAAAAGGGTGGAGCTGCCGAACAAGCGAATCAATCATCAGACAAACCTATCAAATATGATATACAATACGTCCAAAATTTTATTACACAAATTGAGAAGAAGGTAAAGGAAGTCAAGGAGAAAAATCAATTCATCATTCCTGATACTATTAGATATAGATATCCTACTATTTATAACAAAAATATATTTATGGACGTTATAAGCATGCATATAGACGAGATGAAATTCTGCAATGAATTAAAGGTTATTTGCAACGCTGAAATTGATGCTCAGAATAAGGTTAATTGTGGAGACACCTCGCGGAGCACACGCGAAGAGTTGAAAAGTTTTTATATTGATAAAAATAACAAAATAGATGAAATTCTTGAATATCGGAAAACTAAAACAAAATGGGACAAAAATATATCGGACGAATTGTATAACACCGAATACAAGGGTACAAAGTGGTTTTGTTATTAATCCGCGCATTATGCCAATAAATATAATGAAAACATATAAACCTTTTTTATTATATACATGTATCATAATGGATTATCAATTGAGAATAAAGGAGCTCGAAGAGGAGAATGCTAAACTAAAAGAAGAATTACATGCAACAAAAGAACATCTTAAAAAATACACAGCACCTGCAAGTAGAAGGGTTTATTACGAAAAAAATAAAGAAAAGGAAAAGCAAAGAGCAAAAGAATATCAACAAAGAACAAATTATAAAAGCGATTACAAGCCTACACCAGAACAAAAAAAAGAATATAATAGACGCGAATATTTGAAAAGAAAGGAAAGACTCAATAATGAAACAGAAGAAAAACAAAACGATGAGAATATTTAGGAAGAATGTTTATAAACAAAATTACTTAAAATTATTTTCTTTATCTAATGTATATAATGGGGTACATCTATAAAATCAGAAACAAGATAGATAACAAAATATATGTAGGACAAACCATAAGAGATGTAGAAGAACGTTGGAAAGACCATTTAAAAAAAAGAAGCAATTGTAGATATCTAAAATCTGCGATTAATAAATACGGGGTTGACAATTTTGAGTTCCAGTTAGTATGTATAACATTTGATAATAATTTAGATGATATGGAAATAAAATATATTGAACAATATAATTGTTTGGTTCCCAATGGATATAATTTGAGATTGGGAGGGAATAGTGGACGACATAATGCAGAAACAAAACAAAAAATAGCGGAAACTCTACTAAAAAATAGGAAAGTCATACAGTTTGATATTCAAGGAAATAGATTAAATACATTTAATAGTTGTACCGAAGCAGCCGAATCTGTAGGTAATTCACCTTCTACAATAGGACATTGTTGTAATGATGATATCAAAACAGCAGCAGGATTTAGGTGGAAATATGAAAGTAATGACACAAAATCAGTTGCAGGAATAGCACCATTAACTGGAAGGTTTAAACATAGTCAACCCGTAACAAAACCGGATGTTATAACTCAAATACCCAGGAAAATAATACAATTTGATATTCATGGAACTAAGTTAAATACGTTTGATACTTGTAAACAAGCAGCAGCATATGTTGGTACTTCTCGCGGGTTTATATCAACGTGTTGTCTTAGACCAAATCAAACCGGAAAGGGATTTTATTGGAAATATGAAAGTATTAATTCGTGTGTTATAGAACCAGGAGGTCAAGATGAAATTTATAAACAGATTATATCAAAAAGAAATAGAAAAGTCATACAATTTGATATTCATGGAATTAGGTTAAATTCGTTTGATAATTGTAATGAAGCAGCCAAGTATGTTGGAGCTGCATCTTCAAATATAAACAGGTGTTGTAATGGAAAGACTAAAACCGCAAAAGGATATATTTGGATTTATGAAAGTATTAAATAAAAGTGCACATAATAAGTATTTCAATTATTATGTGTATAAAAATTCGCTTCTGCTCGGGGTTGAACCGAGGACCTTAAGATTTTTGCATAATGGTAATGATACCATCATATAACAGTCTTACGCTACTACCAACTGAGCTACAGAAGCATTGAGTAATTTTTCGGCAAACTCATTCCGTAAATTTTTATTTTGTTTTATATTAAGCTCTCGCCGATATTCGAAATCGGGTTTTTAGATTCAAAGTCTAAAGTGATAACCACTACACTACGAGAGCATATTTATACGACATTTTTATATTTTTAAAAACCAACCCAAAATAATATTACACTATATTAAATGGCAAGTTGTTCTGACACGACAAGACAGATTTCTATTGCATGCTTTACTGGATTTGTCGGCGATGCAATGTTGCAGGTCTTAACCAAGTTTGGAAGTATGGGAGGGAAAACTGGGTGGGGGTTAATAGAATATTTTCGTCTCCATGGGGCAGCTGAATCAACGTTTATAGCAGGCGGTATGATGACATTATTTTATGTCCTATACTTGGTAGTATTCGGGTTCCCTGCAAAATGGTATTATTTAGCGATATACGGAATTATACTAGATTTAATATTCCGTAAAACTATGCTATTTTCTAGTCTGACCGGCTATTACCAACAATTAAACTATTTTTGGTCTGGTTTTTGGGGAGCGGTCCCTATGATGATGCCCCTAGGTATAATCTACTTGTTAGATTATATGGACAAGGCAAAGAAATAAACACAAATAAACAATATATACATTTTTTGCGCGAAAAGGGATTTGAACCCTTGCATCATATAACGATAGTGGATCTTAAGACCACCGCCTTAGACCACTCGGCCATCCGCGCATTTGAACCTTTTAATGACTTGCTCAGGTCAATTCGACATTAAGGCTGTCTTGGATTTCCAGATGCTCACCCGATGAGGGGCTCGAACCCTCGACCACACGCTGACTTCCAACCATAAGGTAAAAGGCGTGCGCTCTACCAACTGAGCTAACCGGGTATTATAAACTATCTACATTTTTTATAATATATACATTACCATTGTTCCAGTGCGGGTTCGAACCGCAGACATTCGGCTGTCTTCGAAAATTTCATAAGACCGACGCTCTACCACTGAGCTACAAGAACATTGATGTATTGCACACGCCCATGCATGCACTACATAGTTATATAAAGAGGGTTCTCTTTAAACCTATTTAGCATGCAAATATATTATTTGCGTCGCCGTGTCATTTTGCGGTTCTTTCTTCTTCTTTTTCTTGTGGTTTTACGCCTTTTCCCACCCACCTTGATTGGGTCTTGCGCGCCAAATACCAGCTCGCGCATCGCTGTTGCGGTCATGTTGTCAATAATATCTTTTTGTTCACCGCGAGGCATGCCATCAAAGTATCTTTTAAATTTCCTAGTGGCCAGCCCTTGTAAAGAAACCTCGGGCTTACAAACGACTTCAATAAACCCCATTTTTTGTGATGAATTTAAATTGGATGCGCTCAATTGAGAGAACGGACCATTGATATGTATATGGATTTCTTCATTGTAATTGTTTCGAAAATATATATTTTTAGAGTAATCTGGCAATACTTCAATTTCAGTACACAATCCTACATAACGCGGTGGTTTCGTTGTAAAATAGCGCCGTTTTTGTGGAAAATCGCCTCCTCTCTCTATAGTAACTAATCCTACAGCATAGCATTTTTTACCTACTGCGTCAAGTGGAGGTTCTAACATTAGCTCAAATATTGTAGATTGGTTTGACATAAATATACTAGAGAAAAAATTTAACGCGGTATAAAGGATTTTGTAATATATTATCTTATCAATATGTATAATGCCTACACGTAGACAAACCAAGCGCAGAATGAGCAAATCGCGACGCACCACTCGGCGAATTAAATTCGGCAATGTTTGCCCTCTGTGCAAATCTAGCAGATATGGACGTGGACGAAGTCGCCGCATGAAAGGAGGCTGAGGTGGGGCCCCCATGCTCCCACCCACACCCATGTAGTAAGGTGTTTAGATTAAAACGCCTGAACACACCCAACACACAATAACAAACATTGGACGCCCTCTGTTTAATGAATGACGACTATTATAGACTTACCATAATGGTCTGATATATTAAGCAAACCTACTTAAAGAGATCCGCATATATTATATACACCAATACATTTACGCGACTAATATGGTAAAAATCTGTCCCAATGTTTACCCCACCGAACAAGAAGAAAAGTATAAACAATACTTTGAAAAGTACCCTTATGAATTAAGTACTTTTCAAAAATACGGAGTAGAGGCGGTTGTTGAAGGACATCATGTTCTCGTGACGGCGCATACTGGAAGTGGCAAAACTCTCAGTGCGGAGTTTGCAATTGAACACCTTGTAGGCAAAGGCAAAAAGGTAATCTATACTGCGCCTATTAAGGCGTTATCAAATCAAAAATTTTATGAATTTACTCACAAATATCCTCATATTTCTTTCGGCATTTTAACGGGCGACATCAAAACCAACCCTGAAGCAGACGTTCTTATCATGACGACGGAAATCTTACTCAATACATTGTACAATAAAAAGAGCGGTGCAGGGTCGTCTTTGATTGCATTTGATATGGATCTAGAAAACGAGCTGGGTTGTGTCGTGTTTGATGAGGTGCATTATATTAATGACCCCGACAGAGGACGCGTTTGGGAAGAGTGCATCATGATGCTTCCACGCCATGTGCAAATGGTCATGTTGTCCGCGACGATTGATACGCCTGAAAAATTCGCTTCGTGGTGCGAAACAAGAGGACAACCTGCAAACACAGACGCCAACAATAACAAGATCGTATATCTTGCGTCCACAAATCATCGCGTGGTCCCACTTACACATTACTCCTTCATTACAACAAACACTGGTATTTACAAGGCAATCCGCGACAAGGAACTGGAAAAACAAATCCGTGATACGACAGACAAGTTGTTTGTCATTCAGTCGTCGGCAGGTGTCTTTAACGAACCCCACTATTACAAGATGCGAAAAATGCTGGACCTGTTTGAGACAAAGCAAGTGCGAATTAAAAGACAACATGTACTCAATCAGGTTTGCAAACACATGGTAGAAAACAACATGTTGCCAGCCCTCTGCTTTGTCCTCTCAAGAAAACAACTAGAAGTATGCGCAAAGGAAATTACCACAGATTTGCTGGAGTTTGATTCCAAGGTTGGTTATACTATTCAACGCGAATGCGAACAAATCATCCGCAAGCTTCCCAATCACCAAGAGTATTTGCATTTGCCGGAATATGTTGAAATGGTGAAACTTCTTGAAAAAGGCATCGCGATTCATCATTCAGGCGTCATGCCCGTCTTGAAGGAGATGGTAGAAATTTTGTACGCCAAAGGATATATCAAGTTGCTTTTCGCGACGGAAACCTTTTCCATTGGCGTCAATATGCCGACGAAAACTGTAGTATTCACCAACTCAACCAAGTTTGACGGCAGCACCATGCGTAATTTGTATTCGCATGAATACACGCAAATGGCGGGCAGAGCGGGTCGTCGTGGCATTGACAGCGTTGGAAACGTAATCCACTTGAACAATTTGTTTTCAAATATTGACTGCACCTCGTATAAAAAAATGATGCACGGAATGCCACAAACCCTTTCCAGTAAGTTCAAGATTTCTTACAATCTGTTGCTGAACCTTATTTCCATCGGCGATAATAATTTCACGGAATACGCTAAGCGAAGTATGATTCAAGAAGATATTGATAAAGATCTCAATCAAATTCGCGAACAAATAACGCAACACTCCGCGACAATCAAATCCGCACAAGACCTTGTTCTGCGCACGCCGCGCGAGGTGGTGGAAGAATACATATCTCTTCAAGAGAATGTTAAAACCGCCATTAATAAGAAGCGCCGTGAAATGGAGCGCAGTATCGGAAACATCAAGGACGAACACAAACATATAGAAAGCGATGTCGCCATCTTGAATAAATACGTTGAAAAGAAACACACGATTGACGGGTTGCAACAAAAATACAAGGCGATTGAACAATACATGACTAATAACGTATCCAATGTACTTGACGTCTTGACACAAGAATCGTTTATTCAGCGTTCCGAGGACATGATTCAGCTTACTACGAAGGGGCAGACCGCATCTCAAATCCGCGAGGTCCATTGTTTAGTATTTGCGACTATGTTGGAAGAAAATAAATTATATGACCTTACTCCTAGACAATTGGTTGGCCTGTTTAGTTGCTTTACAAATGTTTCCGTAGCGGATGATATCAAGCTGATTCTGCCAAAATGCGATGATGCTAAGACGAGCCAAGTTGCGACTGAAATTCGCGGAAAGTATGATGACTTCTTGAAGATTGAAGAGCAACAAAGACTTAATACGGGCGCAGATTATTACATGCACTTTGATTTGATTGATTTTGCGATGCGGTGGTGTGATTGCGAAAACGTAGAGGACTGCAAATTTTTACTACAAACTCTTGAAGGCGAGAAGGCGGTGTTTTTAGGCGAATTTGTAAAAGCGTTGCTCAAAATTAATAATATTGCGAGTGAATTGGAGAAAATCGCAGAGGCAAATGGTAAGATCGAGTTTCTCAGTAAACTACGCGAGATTCCTACACTAACACTTAAATATGTCGCAACAAATCAATCACTTTATGTCTAATAAAATGAATTTTGAAGAAAAAACATAAGAAAATAATCATATATTACTATATACAATGAGCGTCGCCGAGGATACTACTAAAGTTCCTACCATTATTGCCAAAATTGATGCTGTAGCCATTGTAAATGCAGTTGTTAATGATTTAACAACTTCTATTTCAAATACTTTAGAAGCACCTTTGAAATTGGTTAATCAAACACCCAAATTGGTCGAAACTGCGACCAAAGTCGCCGAAAGCAAAACCAAGGACATATTAAAAGAGAGTCAATCTGTCATAGACGAAACAACCAAATTGATTGATAATATAACTAGTGTCATGGCAGGAAAGACTGAATCCGTCATAACCGAACCAGCTAAGCCCATGGTGGACGTTAAAGCCATAATGAGCGAGGGTCAAGCCATCGTAGACGAAACCACGAAGTTGGTTGATGATGCAGTCAAAACTGCGGAAAATATTGCCAGCATAGTTTCCGAGGAAGAAAAACGCCTAACAGATACAATTTCACGACTAAGTATTGATATGGAACAACAAGCGAAAAAAGCTACTGGGTTGATCGCCAAGATACAGAAATTTCTAAAACTTATCACGTCATGTACACACGGAGCAGATAAGTCGGTTATAATACCTGCGAAGGTTAGCACGGCTGATGTAGAAGTTAAGGTAGCTAATGTTGTATAAAATTATTTTTTTTCCCAATATCCTTCTATCAGAATGGTTAATATACCTTGCAACAAGGCAAACACAACCATTACAACTGCTATTTTTGTCCAATCTAATGCAGATGGCGACGAGAACTCAATTTGTAATCCTTTCTCTTGGTTTCGGCCTATATTGTAATGAATATAATTCTCCACCATGTTTATGACTGCATATACTAAAAAAGATATGACGAATATATGGAATGCACGACCATGATAATAATGTTTTAATTTTCGAAACAAATAATACATATATATTCTACCGGGAAAATAAACTGATAGAATATATATTTGATTAGACGCACAAGTATTTCTTGTCAATGGCCGTATTCTCTGCTACCTTGCGGATTATCTTGCCGAAATCTCTCTTCACTTCTGCGTCATCCACTGGACCAATTGCTTCCATATTAATTTTCAAGTATTGATCATTTTTCCTGCTGTTGTATTCAGTGCAACCTGGATTCGCTTTTTTCCAGTCATCAACCCTCAATATATTCTTATGGGTAAGTTGCTTGATAATCTTTCTCAGTCTATCTAGATTTGCGTTATCCCTTTCCCATTTATTATCATCCTTGATGTGTATGATTTCTCTCTTAACATCGCTACAATGAATCGGTCTTTTGGTTATATCCAAGCTATTCAATCTGTTAACAAAGACACGAGACATGCCTTCTGCAAAGCCGACTTCGCCCATCTTTTCCAGCTCGGGCAGACTAAGTTCCAACGATTTGATAAAATCTTTCATATTCATCGCATCCTTGCACGTCTCGTTCAAGAAGAAATTGAGATTGAACGTCTTGTTATTATTATTGCTGTTGCTCATCGTATTATTGATTGTCTTGCCGTCTTTCACCACATCTAACAATTGCTTCTGCAAATCTATATTCTCCTCGTGTTTTTCATACAATTGTTTATTTTGGTCTACTAGTAGCTGTTTGAACTCTTGGTTTTGCTTGATTAGTTCAAAAATAAGATTTGTCGGGACTTGAATATCGTCGTGTGAAGGTGTGGGCTCTTCTTGTTGTGGGGTAGGGAGCACACATTTCTTTTTGTGATTGAATAACGATGCTCTGTATTCATATTCTTTTCCACAAATGCATTTATGATGTTGAGAATTTTTTGGTTGTATCTTTGTTGTAATTGTTGTATTATGTTTTTTGCTTTGAGTATGTTTATTAAAGTCTCCTTTACTACTGCATTTATAATCACACTTTTCACAATAGAAATTTATGGGGTTTTTTTGAGAAAAAAGTGTTGTATTATTCATAATATTATACAACATAATAATTCCCTAAAGAATCCGCTATAAAAAATTAGCATCACAAAATTAAAAATATTTTTTTAGGCGCGAGACGCTAATTTTTCATTATGCTCACAAACGTTCGATTTTCCAAAAGTATTTTAGGAAATCCAAAAATGGACATTTATAAATGTCCAATTTCGATTTCTTGAAAAAGGATTTGAAGTAAAAAATCGTAAAAACGCAAGGGTGGGTTTTGGGAACTCTTATATTTTTAATCATTTACACTTTTGGACATTTAAAATGCTGATTTACTTTGATTACAAGGAGTACATAACACTTGTAAATTTTCATAGCTAGTTTTTCCACCTTTTGACCAAGGAATTATGTGATCTCCTTGATAATTTTCTTTTTCTTTTTTACAAATAGCACATACATCATTCTGTTCTTTTAATTTTGAACTTATTTGTGTTTTTGTAAATAATCTTTTCTCTTTATTTGTTTCGTACGAAGAATTAATTATGTCATCTATTAAATTGATTAATTTTTTTTGAAACATAGCATTTCTGGATTTGCATTCTAAATTTTCTTGTATATCAACGTCTGTAATTTTAGATTTAAATTGTTCAATAATATCAATAATATGTTTATTAAATAATGAAATATCTAGTTTAAACTTATATAACAAACGACTAATTATAAACTTATATGGTAAATAATATTTATTAAAAATCTTTTTATTTTTACTAAAAAATTTGTTATCTTTTAGATTAACTATTATTTTTTTTATCATACTAAGTGTATTTTTAATGGTTTCTTCATTATCCTTTAAATAATTATTCACGGACGCTTCGCTATTACCAAGGGTATCCTCATAAAAATTATTACGCAATGAATTTACTGAGGACCAAGAATTAGGTAGTTCATTTGACAAAACAATTATGTCAATTATTTCAGTTTGTAGCTCACCTCTTTTTCCATCAACGTTAAAAAATAAACTTTTAAAATCATCTTTATACATAGAAATAATATCAAAAAACTTTCCATATAAAACTTTATTAAATTCATAATCATTTAGTGTTCTACTTGACCTATTTAAAATTTCATATTGGTCGCGTCGTTTGTTGGCATCGGTTCTATAAGATGAATCTAATTGGTTAAATATAAAATTATAATTTCTTATTTTTTGTTGATCATCTGGTGATAATTCATTAAAACTTTTTTTGTCATAAATCTGTCCTCTATTTTCATCTGTAAACAATTTTGAATTTAATTTAAATTTATTATTGAGATAATCTAGGGCAGTTGTCAATCTATGCATTCCGTCTAACACTTCTTCACTATTATTCTCAGGATTTAATATTGTCCAAATAGGATTCATCGCTCTTCCAATTAAAATAGTTTCTATAAATCTTGTTTTCAGTTTATCATCCCAAGCTTCGTATTCTCTTTGAAAATCTGGATTTTTATTTATATAAATTTGCTGTGATGCAAAAGCAGTCTCTTTATTGCTTCTTAAATTAATAATTGATAAAGGTATAGAACACATAGACTCTAATTATAGGTTAATTAGAGTCTATTATTTAAATTATTTTTGTAAACAATATGATAAACCTCCAAAAGTACAAGGCCCCACACCCCCACAAAAACAAACAAAAATATCTATTTGCATAAAAATATAAGGATATTGTAAGTAGTAATCTAATTATAATATGATTGCAAATAAATATGACCTAATATCAAAAATCGGGTCGGGTGCGTTTGGTTCTATTTACAAGGGCCAGAACGTACGGACGGGCGAACCAGTCGCGATTAAAGTGGAACCACTCAAACACGAAACCAATTTGCTGAAAAACGAGGCAAGAATATATCAATATTTAAAGGGGGGCGTCGGTATCCCACAAGTGAAATGGTTCGGCGTCGACGACGCAAATAATTACATGGTAATCAATCTCTTGGGCGAATCCCTCCAACACAACATAAATACTTACGGCGCCTTTTCTCTCTTGGATTCCATTTCAATAGGCATCCAGATGATTGAACGCATACAATATGTACACGAATGTGGACTCATACATAGAGATGTAAAACCCGATAATTTCCTGTTTGGCTTAAACGAACAACGAGAAAGATTATATATTATTGACTTTGGATTTTGTAAAAAGTGTAATAATCCAGAGACATCCGCAACAACGTCGCCTAAAAGAATGACGTCTGTACTAGGAACACCGAATTATATTAGCATAAGCGTGCATGACTATATTGAACCAAATAAACACGACGATTTAGAATCAATTTTATACACCATAATGTATCTTTATTACGGCAAGTTGCCTTGGGATATACATAACATAGCAAATACTGAAATAAGGGATATGAAACAAACCCTATTGTATGGCGCCGGCATAGAAACGATACCCAAAATATTTATCCAATTTGCTTCTATACTTTCGAGTGGCAGAGAGAAGTCAAGCGAACCAAACTATAAAGCATTAATGTATTTGTTGAATATGTTCGCCAATGCAAAATAAAAATGTATATGCAATATAAAAATGTTTAACAGAATACAATATTGCATTCATTCTTTAATTGCAAGAACCATTTATTTTTACAAATTTAGCATGTTTTCCTTTTTCTTGTTAGAAAAAACGATTCTTGGACCCGAGTCTGATGACGAAGAGACTTACGAGGAATATGAAACGAAGTACTATACTGGCAGAACACCTCTTTCAGACGACATTGAAAATATTATCCCCAAACTAGAATAATAGTGTCAAAATAACATAAAGAGACGTCAATAGACTATTATATAGCATGTCGTCTTCATCGAACGTTTCATCTTCCGCACAGCGTACTACTGGCCGTGTAAAGTGGTTTAATAACAAGGCTGGGTATGGTTTTATTACCGCTACTACTGGCACCCAAGCTGGTACTGACGTTTTTGCTCACCATAGTGGTTTGGCCGTCGCAAGCCAGCAATACAGATACCTTGTCCAAGGAGAGTATGTAGAGTTTCAAATGAATTCCGTAGAGGGTGGAGCTCACAGATTTCAGGCGGCCGATATTACCGGAATCGGTAGAGGTATGCTTATGTGCGAGACGCGTAGAACATTTCGTGAGGGTCAGCAGTCTTCCGAACAGGAAACCCAGTCAGCACCACCGATGGTTGCGGTTTCAGATAACAATATGAGTGCTGGAGGAGCAAAGAAGCCCCGTCAGACAACCGCGCGTGGCACTGGACCTCGTGCAGAGGTTGTAGACTTAACCACACCGATTGTCGAGACTAAGACTGGGCCCGCAATCGCTCCTAAGCGTACCAGAGCACCTAAGGCGGCTTCGGTAGCACTTTAAAAGTTTCGCCATATCTAGAAGGAAACACAAAATACAAAAAAAGAGTGAATAGTATTTCGTTAATATAAATATAGTATTATCGAAATATACATTAGTATGGATATACCTCAAAATTCAAATACTTTGGGCATTGACGTAAATCGGTTGGAGTTATTACAAAATGCAAATAGTAAAATAGGATTATCTAGCGAGAAGATTAAGAATATAGTATTTGTGTATACCCCACCAAAGGTTGGGTCGACCACATTAGTATCTTCTATACGACTTTCCGCATCATACAAGTTTAGTGTTATACATGTACACGACGAAGAGATGTTATGTGTTTTAACTGGGATAACGGGTATAACAATCAACGAAATTATAAAATACAACAAGTATATTGGACGAAATGTGTATGTAATTGACGTGTATCGAGAGCCAGTTGAACGCAAAATGTCCGAATTTTTTGATAAATTAGCATCATTCCATTTTAACAACACTGCAGATAAAGTCAATAAATACAATGTAAATCGGTTAATCGCAAGATTTAATAATATATTTAACCACATTGCAACCGGCGACCATTATTTTGATAAACTAACAGATGTAATCAAACCAAACGAGTTTGATTTTGAAAAAAAGTATCTTATTCAAAAAGTATTTGATATTTCTTATATCAAACTAAGATTACGTGATTCTGCGCAGTGGGGTAGAATATTATCTGAAATACTTGGAGCTGAAATTACTATCATAAATGACTATGAGACGGACAAATCGGCTCTAAAAGAATTATACCACGAGTTTAAAAATGCGTATAAAATTCCATCTAATTATATAACGCAAATTGAAAATTGCGCGTATTTTAAATACTATTTATCGCATGACGAACAAGTTGATTATATATCCAAGTTAAGAGCTAAAGAATCTGCACCAGTAGTTGGATATTCACAAAGCGAATACAATATATATCTAAATATTTGTTTGGAAAATCAATGGAATATTATCATAGATACTGCTCATTATCTAGATGAGGGCTGTACCTGCCGCGCCTGTTGCAAACAACGACGGATTATAGTGGTTAAAGCACGACGTGGCGAACCGCCCAAAGAAAAACTAACTCATGCACTAGCTACTCAAAAATGGAAAGAGTTTGCGAAAGAGTATGCAAATATTATACATCATCCGAAACCTCCTCCAAATCCAGCGCCAAATTCTATTGGTAGACGCAAGAAAATGCAAGGCAACAAACCTACCGCATTGAAGCAGGGGCTAATGCAAAATATTTTAGAAAAAAGAGTGAACCCTTGGTAATCATTCGGTTATGATTTGCAAACGAATCTTCTTTTTAAGGGTTTCTTCGTCATTGAACAAATAAATCTTGAATTTATGTTTATCATAGTTGTTTAAATTGTCGTGTGAGATGATTCGCGAATTCATCTTTAAATCGGGTAAATATACTACATACTGAAACATGCCGTCATTTCGTTCAATCTTATCAAACAAATATCCGTCATATAATGGCTCTGTTTTTTCTGGATGATTTGTATATAACTCAAGCATAGTGCAGTCATTTTGCACTTTTCGGATAGACCGCATAGTAGTATTAATATATTCCAGTTCAGGCTTTGACGTCCAATGACGATAAAATGCCGTGGCGCCTTCAGAAAGCTCCAACATCTTATGATTTTGTTGAAATTGAATAATATTCAACAAATCCACCAACCGACGAATCGGACTTGTAATATGAATGTATGCGTCCATATCCAACAATTCATGACGGGTAATCGTCTCGTTTTCTACTAATACCGACGCGTCAATATATTGCCCGCCAGAACTATTCCAAATCTTGATGAATTTTCCCACATCTTCTGGCAGGTTAGTTGGAACATATACATTTTCGTTTTTCATAATGCTATAGCGAAAAATCCCATTCTTATACGACAACAAATCCTTTGCGCAATGATAATTCATAAACGTCATCAAATAACATACCATGTCGCGACTATTGCGGACATTTGGAATATACCGATATATTTTAGATAGTTTGCTTGTCGCATCAAACACGCGTTTATAATTCGTGTCATTCAACATCTTGCTGTCTTCATAACAATAATTTTTATATACGTTGATCGTGCAATTTCCATAACGAATGTCTTTCACGTCATTTGTTTCTTTATCAATTACTACGTCCATGAAAAACGCAAATCGCACAAACTTTTCACACAAACTGCACAAATTATCAGATAAAATTGTAGGCAACATGGGACGTTTGCGATCGGGCAAATATATTGTGGAAACGCGTCTAGAAAAAGAATCCCATAAATTCAACACGTCTAACATGATTGTCACGTTGGAAATGTAAATAGACATTACAATTTCAGAATCGGATTCGTATATGCTGAACCCATCATCAAAATCAACGCTATTTGGCGGATCAATAGTGAAAACACGCCATTTTTCCCCCGTTCTATCTTCAATATTGGAGTATTTCTCGCGAATGGCTTCAAACGACCGAGTTTCCGTGCCTATTGATTTGCTGGCTTCCTTGGTGAATTTTTGGATGGAGACGTTCAAATTTTTACAATACAACTGATATTCATAAAAATTATCCAATACATCAACAGGACCCAACACATTAGATAATATTCCTCGCGGATGCTTGTCGTCCCATGAAACATAGTTAAATGTTGCGTACATGTTAACAAAGACCTTGGAAAACCCCATGTGCTTTATCTCATACGGCACTAAAAAAGAGGGAATACGCACATCATCTGGTATAACCTTGTACAATAATTTGCCATTCGCCCCGTTCGCTCTGCCATAGGTTTTTGACGTGTTTAATACAAGAATTCCAGGAATAGATTGCGTGGTTCGTATATGAGAGTGTTCTATGTTAACCTCCTTTGTATCGGCGTCCATATTAAAAATATCACCTGCAAATAGCTTGTTCGTGGCAGGATTTGGCATATCTATCTCAACGGGCTTAAACTCCAGCACGTTATAACATGTCCATCTGGTATAATTTCGGTCATTAATATGTATCTTATACATATTGATGTATATATAATATGGGGGTGTCTTTAAGCCCTTTGGAAATATATATTAAGCCGTGTGGTGGAGCAATTACAGCAACGTCTATATTACTCAATAAAAAAGAGGAGACCATATTGGTCAACCCCTTTTTATTTTTTTATTAATTAATTTACAATTCATGCTTAACCTCGCAATATCTCTCTATGTTACTATATTCTACCGCCAAGTTAACCTTACATTTTTCATTATATTTTCTGATAGTTGCTGATCCGACGATACCTGTCAATAGTTTGATACGTTTAATGTCATATAAATCTGTGTAATGAACTTCAATGTCCCAATCAACACCTTCTCTATTCCAACCAAGCTCTTCATTGGACATAGTTAAGCCCGCTGTGCGCATATTATCAGAGCGATATGTTGCGACAGCACATGACTGGCCACCTGTGTCACCCTCTACAAACCACAATCTGTCTCCTGGTGTAACATGTTTAATAAAACCTTTGCCATTCGTGATTGATCGTATCCCCCAAATCGCATGTTTTGAAGACCTCCTAAAGTTCTCTCCGTCGCCAACTCTTAAAAGCCAGTCAGTCGGCATTATTGATTGTCAAACAAGTTAAGGTATTATTATACCTTTACTTATTTTTTAAAAAAACATTTCAATTTTTTTATACTTTTAGAACTATGCCGACGACGTATTCAACAAGTCAGATATGTTGGTCCCACCCACCTCTGCCGATATAGTCTCTTGTGATACAGGCGCCGTTGCTGTTGAAGAAGGAATAGCGGGAGGGGCTGTTGCATCGGCTACAATAGGCACAGGTACACTTGGCATCGTCTGCACCTTTTTCGCGACCTCTCTCTTTACATTTTGGTTTTGAAGCAAGTACATGATGGTTTTCGGGAGAATTGCAACATTATTCATATAAGTCCTATAACGAAAACATGAAATACTTGTATTTTTACCAAATCTTATGCTATACCACCAATAAGGGGGTATGTATATCGTTTGACCAACTTGCAATTTTACTTCTAAGCACTTAACCTTATCAAAATCGCCAGCATATAATGGTTGCACGTTCCACGGATTGATCGGTGAACGAAACTCAAAATTTTCATAGTCGTTTACAGACGACAAATATTTACTACTCCTCGGCGGGATCATCTTAATTTCTACATTGCCTTGTGTTATGCAATAATAGTTTCGGTAGTTCACATCATACCTTAATGGAGTCGTACCTCCCGTAGTGCCCATCAGAATATCGTATTCACAACTTGCTACCATATAAGGCCGTATAAATTCATCATTTGACTGCAAATTTTTGATTACACCGGTTTCTTGCAAAAATGAGTTGTTATTTTCAGAAAAATAGGTCTTTGTTTTATCTTCTTCAAAGAGTTTGATTGCATGATTTAATTGCAACGGCAAACAAGCATTGTCGCCCTCAATGTCATTGGCATCACGAACTTTTACTTCAAATGCGTGATAATTTGTAGTTATATAATCCCTACTTGTATACTTCACGATGGCGTCATTATCAAATCCGAATATTAATGGCTGGCGCATGTCGCAAATTTCCTCCATTCTCTCTTTTGAAGAATCGTCCAACTCATATACTTCTAAATCATCGCTCGTCCGTAGCTGAAACATGACATGAAGGTAAATAAATAATACCAGACAAAAAACGAAAAATCCGATTATCATTTCCATTGGTTAATACAAACATATAATGATTTTTTTATATTTTTACGTATACAACATGTATATGTAAAAAATATCTCCATATTAACTTCGTTTAACTTCGTTTAACTCAGTAGCTATTCCTCCTTCACAAAGATAATACATTCCAAATCTTCCTTACTCATAACCCGCTTGAAAAATCCATGCATTAATTTGAATAGAATAGACGTATTGTATAAATAGCATTTTTCTAGGCGATCTGTAAATTTGATACGAAATGTGTTTGTCATTTCATGTATAAATATCTTGTATTTCTCAAAATCAAAAATAGAAAGGGATTCCGCATTTGCGTGGATTTCATATTTTGAATGAGTTAACAATATCTTTTCTACAACATTGCATATATAATCTTGAAGTAGTTGAATATCAATTTTGTGTTTGATTAGTAGCTTGAAATACCTACTATCTATATGTATATAGTTGTCGCGATAATTACACAATTTATGAAATAATCCATGCAAATCTAATGTCTTATCTACCTTAGAATCAAAAATAGACATTATGTTTAGCGACATATGTATACTCTTATACATATTTTTTTAGGCCGTTTGTCCCTCAACTTGTAAAGATACATTTTCTTGGCCTGCGTCTCCCTCTACTAGCTCCTCATCCCCCTCATAGGTTTCCTCCAATTCAAGACCCTCATCTACATCATCTTGCATTTCCGCAGAAGAAGGCACAGCAACTACTTCAGGAGCACTTTTGCTCATCATCATCTGCATCATTTTTTGGCTCGTTTCCAAGGTAATAGTCTGCAATTTAAAAATAGTATCCTTGGCATCGCGGAGCTCATTGAGCAAATGCGTATTTCTGTCAGAGAGCATAGAAATCTTTGCCTCAAAATCCTTCATTGATACACCAGCCTTTACACTTCTCTCTAAATCGTCAATGCGGCTTACAAGAGATTTAACTATAGTATTATTTACATCAGGCGCGCTGGATGTTGCCGCTGGTATGTGTACAGCACCATCCGTTTCAACTCCCATCGTCTGCCATTTCTGTAGAAGAAGCTCAACACGTCCTAAACGTAGTGTTACTAAAGCAAATGCATCAGAAACAGATAACTTATTCTCAATGGAGCTTTGTTGTGGCTGATAAGGAGTCATAGGAGCTTTACCGCCAGTTGCGATGGCTGCATTGGTTGCTGCAGCGGTAGCTACCCTCGATAGTTGAGGTTGCTGTTGTTGTCTTTGTTGTGCCATTTGAGGCTTAAACGCTGATTGAGAAGGAGTTTCGGGTGCGCGTCTTGCGCGTGCTGCTGCAACAGATCTAGAACTGCTCATTTACATAATTAAACATATTGTTTTTATATTTTAGACGCAAGTATTTGATTATTCCACAATAAACAAATTTTAGCATTAATTTAATTTCTTTTTATAAATCATATGGAAAGTTTAGATAATGCAACAAAATCGTCATCAGGGTTCTTTAAATATGTATTTAACTTTGATGAAGATTCAAAGGGGGATTTATTAAATATAATACAATATGCATTGTTAGCAATTATACCTGTAGTCGCTATTAATAAGATTATGCAAAATTATGTTCCTGAAGCCGACGACGACAAAGGAAATTTAGAACTTTCGATGGAGGTTATTCTTCAAACTATTGGCATGTTTATTGCCATATTCTTTATAAATCGTATGATTACCTATATTCCAACTTATAGTGGAACAAAGTATCCTGACTTTAGCGTTATTTTCATTGTATTGGCCGTCCTTATGATTACTTTGAGTTTACAAACAAAGTTGGGTGAAAAGGTAAGTATATTATCTGATAGATTGGTTGAGTTGTGGAATGGCAAATCGGATAGCAAGAAGAAGAGTGCAGGAAAGGGCAATGTTCGGGTATCACAGCCTATTTCACAAGGAGGTGGAGGACCGCCACAAATGCAGTCTCAAAACCAAATGGCAATCAACCAGTCAATGGGAGACGATTATTCAACATCTATAAGCATGTTGCCGAACAGCCCACAACTTCCCGATTATAGCAATATGACTAAACAACAAAACACACCATTAGTGAACGCAGCTGTTCCTGGAATGGGAGATCCATATGCAAATGGACCCATGGCTGCAAATGAGGCGTTCGGTGGCGGAGGCATGTTTGGTGCATTCTAATGATAACAAGGATAAATATATAAATGTTGCGTATTATATATTTATAGCAGAATGGATATTGACAAGTTATTAAAGGCGTTAGATAAGGATTCTAATGAAGGACTTTTAAACATGACAAGTGCAAAGATTAAGCAAATAAATGCGTCAGTCTTATCGGAATTACAATTATCGCGGGATTATCATCAGGAATTGATGCATAAGCTTAAGGACTACAAGTATGTGGATGAGATGACAGATTTGCACGTCGGCTCTTATATACGTTGGATACCACTAACAAATCCCTCCGAAATAAGACTGAAACAAGGTAGTATCTTGTGCGACATTAAAATAACAGACGACGGGCTCTCTCTTGTTTGTAAAGGAGTATATAATCGCCATTTCCAAATAAAGTTTGACGAAAATCTTATCTTTCAACGTCTGTCTGAACAAGAACAGGTGCTTCTAAGTGCGCTGGATCATCTATCAAAATAAAATATTTGTGGGAGTGTGGGATAAAAGGCCCCACAACCCACATTGCGTTTTTACGATTTTTTACTTCAAATCCTTTTTCAAGAAATCAAAATTGGACATTTATAAATGTCCATTTTTGAATATCCTAAAATACTTTTGGAAAATCGATGTTTTGTTAGCATAATGAAAAATTAGCGTCTCACGACCGAAAAAAAATAAAAAAAATTGTGATGCTAATTTTTTTTATTTTTGGCGCGGATCTTTAGGGATTCTTTTCTGTTGTTATTATATAACAACGGATGACAACGGAAAGTAGCCAAAAAACAGATAAAAAATATTTCTGCGAAACATGCGACTATACTACGTGTAAAAAATGCAATTATGATAAACATCTATTATCTAGTAAACATGAAAATAGTACTAATAACAACCAAAAAGTAGCCAAAAGTAGCCACGAGTGTAATATTTGTAATAAATGTTTTAATGATAGAGCAGGCTTATGGCGTCATAAAAAAAAATGTTCAATAATAAATCATGACGATGCCCCTCAGCAACATCCACGCCATATCATACCAACCCATGCATCATCAGAAGATATGCAAATGAATATTATACTTGAGCTGGTTAAGCAAAATCAAGATTTCAAAGACCTGCTTATACAACAAAGCAGTCAAATGATGGAGCAAAACAAGACCATGATAGAGGTCGCAAAAAACAGCCAAATCAATAATACTATTAACAACAACAATAACATCGATAATAGCCATAGCCATAACAAGACATTCAATCTACAATTCTTCTTGAACGAGACCTGCAAAGATGCTATGAACATGAAGGATTTCATCAAATCACTTGAATTGAGTCTACCCGAGTTAGAAAAAATGGGCGAAATTGGCTTTGCCGAAGGCATGTCTCGTGTCTTTGTGAATCGCCTTAATAGCTTGGATATAACCAAGAGGCCGATTCATTGTAGCGACATCAAGAGAGAAATAATCCATATCAAGGATGATAACAAGTGGGAAAGAGATAATGCAAATCTGGATAGGCTCAGAAAGATTATCAAACAACTTACACACAAGAACATTTTGAAGGTAGATGATTGGAAAAAGGCGAATCCAGGTTGCACGGAATACAACAGCAGGAAAAACGATCAATACTTGAGAATCAATATGGAAGCCATCGGGCCAGTAGATGACGCTGAGGTTAAGAGAGACTTTGGAAAGATAATCCGCAGGGTAGCAGAGAATACCGCCATTGACAAGAAGTATTTATGCATGTGAAGATTCAATTATTTTCAATGAATATACATATATTATAACACCTATATATATATTTAATGGCCATTACAAGGCGTTCATTTAGACGGGTACGTTCCAGACGGGCTCGCACGAAGCGCGTTCGTTCTAGACGACGCACGTCCAAGGTATTTATGAAACGACGATATAAAACATCTAGACGCATGAAAGGTGGCGACGGAGATGCGGGTGATTCTGTATTGGCACTTGTTAAAGAATACGCTGAGAAGGGTTATTTAAAAAAGATGTATAATCCAAATGGTAGTGAAACCAAAATAAAACAAATAAAAGATGCTATATTAAACGTTCTTACTGGTCTCAAAGGCACAACTAAAGATAATTATGGACCAAAGCTATCGTGTCCAAAGATTTTGAGGTCTCGACGCAAGGAGTGTGAGCTTAAAAAATCGATTGGATATTATTGGGCGTACATAATGTTATTACAGGAGCGAAAGAATGATACTGATAATGATGGCTATTATTTGCCAATTATTCGTTCTTTGCACGAAGATATAAAGAGAGACAACAAATATGATTATGAGGCCTTTATAAAGAACCCATCAACGCAAAAATTTGACTGGGGAAACTACGGAGCTGATATAAAACAAATAATTGACGAGAAGAATGCAGAAGCTAATATCAGCGCAGGTTTTGAAAAATGGTTTGATAAACAAGAAGACGATATACCATTGTCTGAAAGACAGACAGAATATGCTAGACATGACAAGTATGAGAGACCAGAAATAAATAGCGACGATGAAACAGACTCAATGAGCGGTGATTATGACTCCACTCCACGAAGCAGTATTAGCACAAATGATGAACAATACGATAGCGATTAACCTATTTTTTCTTATTTTTAATGGTTCGCTTACGCATTCTACTTACTTGAACGCTTCTCCCTTTTTTGCACGTGAATGCTCCACGCGTCAAATTTTTCCGTTCAAATATTGTGCGCGTGCAAACCCCAATTGCTTTAGCTTCATTTGTCGGAGACACTTTTTTAATACACCGACACAGCTTCAATGCTAATACTTCTTCGGCCTGTTTTTTCATTTTGCTTGCCGACTTAGGTATAGGCAAATTATAATATTTTAATATTTTGGTATAATCTTTTTTATTTAATGCCATAGTCATTCAATAGTATTAGATATATAATAGAAATATTATTTTTTCAGCGGTAAGAAGCTAAATATACTGCGTATAAACAATAAACGCGTATTTTTTTTGTATTACATTAAATATATACATATAATAGATATATGAGCTCACAATTATCCAACAAAGTGGTTGTTTTTGATTTAGATGAAACCATTGGGTATTTTTTAGAATTGGGGGTATTTTGGGAAGCACTACTTTTATATACGAACCCAGCGAATATATTGACACAGGAGGTCTTCAATAAGGTGTTGGATTTGTACCCTGAATTTATGCGCCCAAATTTATTTACTATATTGAAATACTTGAAGCGACAAAAAATGTCAGGATTATGCAGAAGTGTAATGATATATACAAACAATACGGGGCCTCCTGAATGGGTCCACTTTATAAAAAATTATATCCATGACAAAATGGAGTATAATTTGTTTGACCAGGTAATCGGTGCGTTCAAGGTTAATGGGAAAATCATTGAGATTTGTCGCACTACAACTGAAAAAAACAAGGACGATTTTATACGTTGCACTAAATTGCCGGAAAATATAGAGATTTGTTTTGTTGATAATGAATACCATGAAAGTATGCATCAGCATGACATATATTATATCAATGTAAACACATATATTAATGCACTGCTACCAAATATAATGATAGACAGGTTTATTTCAAACTCGGTTTCAAGGCCATTGGTGCAAAACAAGACTGATTTTAATAAATTTGCAACAACGTACATGAAACGTTATTCAGGTATATATAATTTGATAAAATCAAAAGAAGAATATGAAATAGATAAAATAGTTTCTAAACAACTAATGATTCTCTTGCAATCGTTTTTCAAATAGAATAGTCTACGTCTAGTTCCAGTTATTCAAAATGGATGCGGGCGGGGATATAACTTGCAAAAGCGCTATTAACTAAGAGCATAGACAATATGAATACACCTGCATTGAAACTAATTTCGCGATCTAACTTTGTAAATTTAATATCGCCTCTAAACGGATTGAAACGAATAAATAAAAATAAACCAACGTATAATTTCATGATGTTATCTAAATGATGATACCATTCTGGCTTAATAATTGCAACGCCTATTATTGCACTAATATAAAACACGTATGTAAACATAATAAATAATCTGATTCCGTGCATTTGTAAATCATCCCACCTAGACATACTCTGATATATATATAATAATAATATTTTTTCAAATTGTCTATTTAGAGAATATGATAAAGTTGTGCGAATTAAAATGTCGGTGTAATGTATATATGAACAATAACGAACCAACTAGTTCTCTAATTCATTTACAAACAAATCATCGAATATACGATAGGAATATTCCAAGTTCTCCTCTTCAGCCCTATTTAAGTGTCCGTCCTGCCTCTACAAAATACTCGATTATGCCAATAGTAGATCCGCGAAGAAAACTCAACGTCCCATTGCAAGTCATGCCAAATTTCAACCCATTTACGCAATTTAATCCAGGCAATGACGAAGGTCCTTATTCTGGATATGCGACGAATATAAATATAGAATCTGAATTGAAAAATCAGATTTATGCTCTTCAAAATTGCGACCAGGCAGTTTATGTTCCCACTAGTAAGAGCGATTTATACAATTATGGATTTACACCTGGAACGAATATGATGCAGCCGTTTCCAGATTTATTTAATAAACAGCAATTTGACCAATGCAATCCACTACCACAGAATCTACAACAAGGTGTGTTTTATAATCCTACGCGGTCTCAAACCATAGATGCACACGATTCTCCTATACCCAAGAAATAAATATAATTTTTTATGCAGAAATATAAAAAATTATGAATAAGACGACAACGATTACACAAAATACCCACCGAGGGCTCCGTCAAATGACTTATTAATTGATGCAATATGTTTCATTTTCTTGATAATCGACTCACACGCTTCTGGTTTACAATGCGTTGCAGAATAATACTGATATCGCATGGTGCTAATATAAAGTCCATAATCTAGATTTCCATCCAATAAATGATTTTCAATAGAGTATACCAGTTTAGCACAGCAATCGTATGTTTCTCGATAATGTTGCTTTTCATATGATTTAACCATAATAAGACTATACACGTAGAAAAAATTAGTAGTAATATTGATAAAATTATTTAAGATTTGTCCATAATCGCCGTAAGAGCGCTCAATGTCATCGTAAAATTCGTCCAATACTTCCAAATAGTACATTTCTTCGCCGTGTCCATATCCCGCCAAGGTGGTATCCTTAACTATCTCTTTTAGACGAGTTAATATTTTCTTACCAACATCAATACCACACGTGAACAAACACCCCGAAACGAGCCAGCGATATTGATCGTAATATTCGCGCTTCATGTCCGCGCGTTTATATTTTTTGTCTACTGAGCCCATAACTTGAATATGAAACTTATCCTTCTTGATATGATTTAATACATACGGAATTCGTTGCATGTTATATTGATAGCAAATTTTATTGGTATTTTCATCTACATACAAGTTCGAATCAATCCAACCAAATGTAGATGTTTGAAAAGGGTTCAATTCAATCCCTTTCAACACAAAATCAAATTTATTTGCGCAAATGAGATGTGATTCTGGACACGTTCTAACATCACGTGTTGGCCAATAATTATTGCGATTTTCCCTAACTTGTTGCGTAAATTGCGATGTCCATATATCCTCATATTCTTGACATATAAATAAGGTCATACTCTCATACCCATACGAGTGTCGGCGTTCTTTAATAATATCGATAACTGGCTTGTTTCCAAAAATAATTAGATAGATTGGGAGTTTTAGGATAACGTCGATGCCTTTTAGGGCCTTTTCAGGAGTTCTAGAACTGGTGTGATAGGCAGAAAGATCAAAACACGCAGTTACCAATGTGCAATCTGGAATAAACATATTATGTTGGTTAATTATGAGAAAACTTTATATTATTATCCCGCGTATAATTAATAGTTCTATTATACTTTAAAAATATATGTCAACCGAATACGTAAACCAAGTAACATTAGAATGTCTTATGAACAAAGATATTTACAAAAAATATGTCGCGACAAAAAAGAAAATTGTAGTAAATAAGAAGGACCAAAAATTTTATAGAAGACGGATATTATCTCTAACCAAAGAACTGCTCTATCCCGAGGAAGCTACAGAAAAACCAGCAACCACACACCCCACAACTACATCCACCAATGATCCAAACATAGTGGGTCTATTTCAAATATATAGTAAAGCATGTATTGAATATTTCAAAACTTTAGACAAAAATGATATTATTCAAGAGGATTATTCGTCCCTTATATCAGAGACGGCTGAAATGAGCGCTGAAGATATTAAGACACAAGCGGAGATTGACCAGCAATTTATGCGTTCAATTCGCGTGAAAGAACCCACGACGCTAGATAAATTTGTAAAACGTAGCACAACTGCACCGAAAGAGGCCCCAATTCTTCCCAAACAAAAAGACATTAACTTAAGAGACCCTGCATTGAAAAATAAAGGTATTCGTAAAAAGAAAAATATCACCAATAAATATGAAGAAGAATCCAAAACAAAAAACACGGAGGGTCAGGAAAATAAATAATAAAACACAAAAAAATGTAAAAAAACACAAACCGATGCGAACAGATCGAGACAATTCGGTTAAGTTATTTAAACCAATTCAATGCAGTCCGAACCCAAAAAAGATGGACTTTACTTGTTATACCGAAGACGACTTATACAAGCTTCGTAATTTGTGGAATGTGCGACACCCAGACGCTCAGATTAAAAGCAATGATTTAAAAACTATCTGGACACTTTTACAACAGAATCTACAAAATGTTTGTAGTAAGGAATCTTGTTGGTTAAATCAAAAATTTGTAGATGACAAAGCAAGTAAGGACTTGTCTACGTCATTTGCACCAGTTGCACCCGCTTCTTGGAAAAAGAAACCCAATGAATGGTTATCTAGCACCGATATATTGAAAGTAATGAAACAATATGAGAAGGCATATAAATGTTTTGAATTTATGGGACCAAGTCCGATTGATTATGATACAAAACAAATGTATGGCGAGTGCGTTTGGCAAGAGTTGTGCGAGTTTAATTTACAAGAACAGATCAATAAGGGTAAAACCAAGATTGGTGTTAGTTTCAATTTGGACCCACATGACAAGGGTGGATCGCATTGGGTAAGCATGTTTATTAATATCAAAAAACGGACGATATTTTATTTTGATAGCGCGGGAGATAAAATCCCTCCCCAGATAATGAAATTTGCAAATACGATTATTACGCAAGGCAAATCACTCGGGATGAATTTTACATTTGATCAGAATCACCCAGTAGAGCATCAATATGGGAATACTGAATGCGGTATTTACTCCTTGTTTTTCATAGTCCATATGCTTGAAGATAAAATAACCTCGCACTATTTAAAAACCCATATATTAAAAGACAAATACATGGAAAAATTCCGCAAGGTTTATTTTAACCAGGACAAACTATTCTAAATAACCCGCAAATAAGTATATAAAAATATTTATATATTTATTATAATGTCGACCAAAAATTTCTTATCACCCGCGAACGCACAAATGTTGTGGGAAGTGTTGATAGACGAAGAATCTATCATGAAAGACAAGCGCACACAAGAAACATTTGTCAAGACGCTTCCAGAATTTTATGAACGAGAGAAATCGAAACCACAAACAACGCTAATTGGATTGAACAAACAATTTATATCTCTCATGTTGAATTTGTTGAGACAAGCCCCGCAACAGGTAGCTAGAACGATTCCAATTCCTCCTGCCAAAAAGATATCCATAACTCAAGAAGAATTACAAAACGATCGAGCCTCTCATTTTGAACAAGAACTTAATAAAAAACAACAAGAGTTTACAAGTGCCATGGCCGTGCCAGTGCCAACTACCCCCGTATTTACAGACAATACAAAGGATGTACCGCTTACAGAAATGAACATGATTATACAACGCACGATTGCAGAACGTAATTTTGAATTAGACCAATTTTACAAATCAGCAAATAAGGGGGATGCTGAAAATTGGTTAAAATCTGCACCGACTTCTATCAAGGAAGAAAAGGCTGTCGAAAAGGCTAGCGTTATGAAAACCATCAAGATTGAGAAAAATGATCTGAATATTTCTCTTCAAACGGAAGTATTGAATGAGCCATCCTCCAAACAGATTAGTTGGGGCGATAACACTACTATTGAAGTGAACGAACCTAAGCAGATACAAACAAATGATTCTATTTTTTCTAAACTAAAAAAAACATCTGCACCCACAACACAACCCACAAACACCCCACAATCCACAGCTACGCAAGCACAAACGATGGATATCCAAACCTTGTATGATTACGTTAATAAACGATTTGACCAATTGGAAGAATTGATCCGACAACAAGGTAATCGTACAATTAATTAATCAATGTGTTGAATATCTTTTTGCCATCTGGTTTAACTTCAAGGGTGCCGATTAGGATGGGGTCGCCACCAACTTCTACTGCTTTTTGATAACTTTGTAAATCATAGATATTATAAAGCGTTTCTTTCACTTTACGAGCAGCATACTTTATACCATAAATAGTAACTGGTACCGCCGTCCAAGTAATTTTATCCTTGTTAATCGCTGCAACCATATCTGACTGATCCAACTCCATATTTGGATTGTATGAATATGACGTGTTATTCGGTTCGCCAAAGCTGACGCAGTTCAATCCTTCTTTAGAACCTCGCGAGTATACCGCACAATCGATTGCCGCTTCTTTAATCGCAATCGTTAATTGGTCGTTAATTGCCTCCTTAATCGTGGAAATTTCATACAAGGCTTCATCGCTGGTTAATGGGATATGTGGCGCCCGCTTGCTGAGATCCTTCCGCTTGAGTTCCGTTGAATCATCGCCATCAATTTGTTCCTTGGAAAACGTCATCAAATAAACGAACACCTCCACAGATTGCAACTCAATAGGCAAATCTTTGTGGCTGCAAATACGACGCGCACGACCGATGACCTGCTCCATACGAACTGGATGCCAGTAGGGCTCAGTTATATGCACGTAGCGAGTATTGCGCAAGTTAATACCCTCAGAACCAGACGACGTAATCATAAATACCTTGATAATCTCGCCCAAATTATTATTGAGTGCCATCTTACGAAGTTGTGTCGCAATGCTTGTTGGAATATCGTCCCAGAATCCATTGTATATTTTCAAGACGATTTTCTTTTCTTCGTCAGATTCTGTTCCAGTGTAAAGAGCAAAGGTCGGCTTACCAAGGTCTTCTTCTTTGATATCAAGCTCCCATCCACCAGATGTACTCTTTTTCAAGCGAAAGCGGACAAACCCATTTTGTTCAAGAACCATGGAAAACAGCCCGATACCTTCGAGTGTGCGGAATTGGCTATATACCAAATGCAGGCCAGGGTATGCAGGATCTTGTATATTATCCAACATGGCTAAGAATTTCGGGCTGTACGTTTCTAACGCGGTTTTGTTCAAGAATTCAGCTGCGTTTCTTCTAACTTCTTCAATTGCAGAGTTCAATCGTTCCAAATAGGTCGCATCCGCAACAGCATTAATGGCTTCATCGCCTTCAATTTCGCCTTCGTTGTCAGCGTTTACATCTTGATCAAGTTCCACATTTTTTGCCTTGGTTAGCAGGTTTTCCATTTCTGTCTCAGCTTTTTCACCAGCACCAGGCTTGTCGCCAACCTGTTTATTTTGTTCGGGCATGGGTCTGCCAGGCGGATTCGGCATGACAAAATTACAAAACGCGCGCGAAAAAATACGATATGTTGAGGTGGGATCTTTATAGATGCCGTCCTTGTCAAATTGACCTTGTTTTGACTTGGAGCTCTTTTCCATTTTACGCTCTGCTTTTCGCGCCGATTCATATACTTGAAACTGATAATTGCTCATGGGAATTTTAATAACATGATAATATTCGGGCGTCTTTTCATAACGAGGTAATAAACTCTCTTGTGCGCTTCGGAAATAAGATGTAAGCCCAAGAATTCGTCTTTTAAACGCGTCGGCATTCTTCATTTGTTTTGTTGCAGGGTCAATGAAACGCAATATAAACTCGTCCAATTTATCAGGCAATGCCTTGTAGTTGTGAATTTTGATTCCTGCAGTTTTAACATCAATATCCATCTTCTGCAACATGCCTATGACTTTGCGCTCAAATGCATCGTCGCTGACAAAATCCGTCTCAATAATTGTCTCATCCTTGTCGTTCTTCTTTTGATTGGATACGCCGTGATAGCCCGTTCTCTCTTTAATTTTGTTTTTAAACCCAAGCGGATTTCGTGTTATAAATAATTTTTTACTGGCGGGCGAATAATCCAAAAAGTCCAAAATCTTCTCTCCTTGCAAGGCTTCCTGAAGTGTTTCAGCTGTGATTTTTTTGGTAGTCTTCACTTCAAGAGGGATCTCCCAAGTCTTGATATAACCTCGTAATATGTTGAAAAGTATTCCAATTTCGTTGGGGTAGTTGATGACGGGTGTGCCAGAAAGCAGGACGATGCGCGCATCCTTGGCAGACAACAAGTATTCGTATAGTTTCAACGACATGGCTTTCGGCAACCTTTCCTTCTCTCCTCGCGCGTTTTCTGGAACCGCCTTTTCCTTTTGCAATTTATTCACTATGCGACTAATAAAGTTGTGCGCCTCGTCGATAATAATAATGCTATTATCAAAAAGATTTTTCTCGTAATCATTGGTAAGTTCTTGTAGACGAGTAGCGCGCAAACCATTATAATTGATAAAGGTGTATTTATTTTGGATCATCTCGTTTAGTTGATCGTCTAGACTTTTCATATCGCTACTGGATAGCACGTTGGGTGGTTTTGAAATATCCACCAACCATGCACCCCTGTTGCGAGTAATATACTCCATAGACAATCCTAGAACGCTAGACAATGTTTCAAACGCGGAAGGGTCGTCAATTCGCTCCCAGTATTGATTCTTCTTGTACATGAGATCACCGCATTTTTTCAATTCCTCCATATAATTGTCTCGCAACGATTTTGGTGTCATGATAATAACGCGCTTATGATTTTTCATGCCCTCTGCAATGGCAATACTCGTGCACGTTTTACCGGTTCCCAATTTGTGATAGAGTAAAAGACCACGATATGGCGTGTACAAGTTCATATAATCCTTGACAATTTTTTGGTGTGTTAATAAAGAAAATGAGTCCGCACCCTTGAGGGAGTCGCAAGTAAGCGTCTTTTCCACGCTTTCCAATTCTTCTCGGTATCTTTCAAAAAAGGAATTGATAAAATTAACAAATATTTTGCGGTTATTCATGTAATAACTGGATAACTTGATTTTTACGGGTGGCTCCTTTGCGGGCAATCGTTTCGTGATTTTTTCACCGCTGATTTCAACCCATTCTTCAGGTCCTAATTCAGCAACGCCCCGCTGAACTTTAGGTGTGCGTCGCGCGCTTTCCTTTTCAACGAGAGAAATCGCAGTCTCAACCATCATCTCAGGTGCTGTAGCCTTTTCTTCGTCATCCTCTGCAATAATTACCAGTTTTTTCTTGATTATTTTTTTTGCATGTTTTTTAGCGGGCGGTGCTTGCGGAACAAGAGACAATGGCGTCTCAATAGGTGCAGCAGAAGTAATCTTCATTGATACATGCGACAATTTGCTTTCTTTTAATCTCTCTTTCAATTCAGTCATATCGTATGGTTGAGCACTCTCGCGCACATCGCGTATAGTAACGCCCTTTATTACAGGCGCGTCTATACGAATCCTTACCTCAATCGGTTTATGTGATGTCACGATTGGCTTCATTTTTAATTTATCTTTGACTAAAGAATCCATATTGCTTCTTATATAGAATCTATATATAAAAATCAATGTTTACATTGCATAATTGAATTGCCTGATTTCAACAATGCTTATGCTGGTTTAGAGTATTTTTCAATGACCCCGAGTGCAACTAAACAAGCCTCTTGTTCGGCCTTGCGTTTAATTTTATGTAGACCCTGACCCAAAAACAAAAACACTTTGCCATGTGTGGTTATATGTGTTTGAATCTCTTGGAATGTTTTCAATGTCTCAATGTGAATAGCATCCGACGGGATTAAATTGTGCACCTGTTGCCCCAAGCAAAGGAAGACGCCCATGCGATATCCTTGTTCAACGTCATGCTCCATCTCCAAATAATGTGGCGTGACCTTGAACTCCTTTTGAATCTTAACTTGAAGAATGTTTTTATAATTATCGTCGTTCTGAATCAACTCAATCCAATTAATGTGTTGCTCAAATATATTTTCTATGAATTTTTGCACCATTTGAAACCCAGGGCCCGTAACAAACATGTTTTGAAACCAGCCGTCTTCATCCTTTACGACTATTTTATTAAAATCAAGGAACAATGCTCCTAAAAATGACTCAAAGAGACAACCCAATTTCTTCAAGTTAGTGCGAATCTTCTTTTCCTCTGCGTGCTTGGATAAGATGAGCCACTTATGCAGACCCATTTCGAGCGCGATTCGGCCAATGGCCTCATTCTTTACGATGGCAATCTTTTTTTCCGTCATGAAACCCTCATTCTCCTTGGGGAATCTGCGATACAAGTAATATTTCGTGACCAATTCCAATAATCCATCGCCCAAGAATTCAAGACGTTCGTTGGACTTGGACTTCAATGGCATGCAATCGTCGGGTCTAGGCACTATCGTGATATTTTGCTGAAGATTCTCAAAATGCGGGCGCTTGGTATAAGACCTGTGCACAAATGCTCGCTTAAATAGTTCCATGTTTACAATTTTGTCAGTTGGTAGTCCATATTTAAGGAGAATAGATTGAACTTCGCTCAATGTAATCTCGATATTGGACGGGTTGTAGGGATTAAAAATCAGTCCATCTTCGCCTCTAACAACGTCGTCATCGTGTAATAATGTCTTCATGTCCATCATTATGTTGGTTTCGTATATAATATTGTGATATTGGCTTTATACCTTTTACGTAAATACTATACTGGGTTTATCTCTGGCTATACTATATATATGAACATGAATGTTCCGCGTCCCGGAGGCGAGTCATATACTATATACTCCAAAAGTGGATGTCTATATTGCACCAAAGCAAAGGTGCTTTTGCAAAACGAACGCATACCCCCATTGGTTGTGGATTGCGACAAGATTTTGCTAGAAAACAAAGAAGAGTTCTTTACCCTGATGAAATCTCTAATTGGATATGAATACAAAACATTACCCATGATTTTCAAAAACGGCAGATTTATTGGTGGATATAACAAAACCAAAGACTTTTACGAGCAAAGTAAAATAGTCGCGCGTGGCGATTTTTGAGTTATATCAGATAAGACCAACCCAACCCAACCACTGGAATAAACGACCCAAAAAAACACCAAAGTTCACCAATGCTATACGGAAACCATTTATAGCTCAAATATAGAAAAAAGTATGTAATTATGAACATACCCAGCGAATAATTGAAATTGGTCAAATAAAATATATTAACAGCAAATAATATCAAATAGAAATACGAGTTTGTGTATTTTAACCAAGGCCAAGACAAATGTCCATGACTAGTAGACGTTGTAAGCTTTTCAGTTGTAATAAAACGGAAATACGCGGATAACAGATACAACACATACAGCATATTCAGAACCATGACAGGCCAGTTAAAATTAACATCGCTCAAGACATCGGGTTTAAAATACATCAACTTGATGATGTAGAATATTGTAGGTTGTCCGACATTTAATAACGGACCTATAATCGTCGCCAATTTATTGAGCCCCATCGTATTTTTCAAATCCATCCAAAATGTAAAGTCCATCAATTGAATGGACGAAATAAAAAGTAGCATGATTCCAAATACGTAATTATCTGATTTGTAGGTTGAGTTGCCGTATTTTATGAGTAATATGGAAAACGTGGTCCCTAATAAAAATGTAATCATTGAGGTTTTTGCACTAAAGCACATACTTATCTTATATTACGCATAGATTTTTGTTTATTCGTTCAAGTACAATAGATTGTGGACGGCGAGACGCCCAGTCCGTCCTGGTCGCTGGGCTCGTCCGATGACTTGTTCGTACATAACTCGGTCTGTTTTATGGAAAAAAATAATGTCCGATGTATTTTCCAGGTTCATTCCGCATCCATAGAACGCGGAATTTAATATTAATACGCGCGCCCCACCAGCCTTGTATTCGTTCAATATTTTATCGAGTGCCTTGACGTTTCCGCCATCTAATTCAACATAGTGCATGCCGTTTTCTTTTAGAAGTTCAGTAATCGTGTTAAATATTTTGCTGTAATCTGAAAAAATAATTACCTTCCGTCCAGTTTGTTTGCATAACAAATGTAATAACATGTTGATTTTATCGCGCGATGTAGCGGAGATTTGATTGGTTGTCGCATGGGACCCACAACCCACACCCCCACAACCCACATCCACTATGGTATGTCGCGATTTTTCAACCTTTGACCTGCAATAAGGACAATACAGCGTCTTGTTATACCAATTATCTATGCACTTTGAACACATATCGTTTTGACAACAAAATGTCCGCGTCTTCTTGGTATCTTCAAATTTATCCAAACATCCTACACACAAGTCATATTTCTCTATCTTTTTGTGTATGTTCGCCAGCTTGTCTATGCATTCCGTTATGATTTGAGTACACTCATCCTTGTTAGCGATCTCAATATCGTTCAAATCGGTGCCTTTTTTTACGTAGGAGTCCAACTTGACGCGCTCACCATCAATCGTCATCCGCAAATCCTTTATGAAGAAATCAATCGCTTGCTTGTCGTTTTGCGCGACGTTCTTATATGTTCTGCGCGCAATGAGAGAAAAATCCGACGCATACGCTGCCTGCAGTTCCTTGTCATCCAATAAATCCTTAAGCATCAAATCCAAATAAGAGGATTTGCATATGTAGTCAAGCTGCTTCGGCTCTTCAAGTGCAAACGACGCACTAACAAAGTCTTCTTCACACTTGCACGAGACTTCCTGCTCTATGCTCAAATCAATGTTATTTTGAGACGACGCCAAAGTATTCTCTATGCGTTCTTTTGCGTAAGACGCGGATACAAGCCACATCATTTCGCAGCCGATTTTCTTTTGTACAGACTTATCAATACTATCAATTTCGTCTAAAATAACCCGTTTTACGGATGACTTACACGAAGACAAAGAATCCGCTACTATGTTGTAATACAATGCCGTTGTAATAATAATATCGCATTTAGGCAATTCAGGAACATAGTAAAGGCTTGATATATCCTCATAATTCACATATGTTGTGAACGTTAAGTCGTCGGAAAATGCTTGGATGGCTTGTATCCATTGCGTATAGATATTTTGTGGAACAACTATTATATTTAGCCCTTTCACTTCGTCGCACAATATCATAGAGAGAAGTACATAGGTTTTGCCGGCGCCTGGCTTATCCGCCAAAATCCCATATTTGTAATTCAATGATTCAATGTCTTTGCATTTTTTTAGCATGGCTAGTTGATGCTTTTTTAGTCGGATCTTACTATTCTGTGGTTGGGGGGCTTGGGGAGATTTAGCATGTAGAAGCATATATGAAAACTTTATATATGAATATATAATTTCAAATAAAAGACTACGAATTCTTTTTTTTGAATTTAAGTGAATTTAGGTCAATTTAGGATTATTTTATTTTTTATCTATTCGTATAGTATAATCATGGTGTATATGAGTGGAGGAAAAGCTGCGCGCAACCAAGCGTCTATTATTAACCGAGCCAATTGTGGTGGACCCAAGAAGGCTGGTCTTATGGGATACATTGGAGGTATTGGTACAGGTGGTATCAGTCCCGGCCAGAGCCGTCGTTTTTGCCCTAGCAACAGCTGCAATAACCGAGATATGAACACTCTGTTTGGATTGAAATGTGTTGGAAACTACTCCAATCCTTCTCAGTCTACTGCGAGAATGGCTGCTCGTGGTATGTTCTAAGTATTTAGAACTATGTGTTTTAGGGTGTTGATATGGGTGTATTTGTATTTGTATTTGTACTTGTACTTATTAATTAAAAGCTTATAAAATGATTTAATAACTTCTTTGCATAATAAGTTATTATATAAAATGTTTTTTGTAAAAATAGATGCACGTGAACGTGAATTAATTCCATTGATTCGAGAGAAAATAGGCGAAACAATGACCGACCAAATTACGATTTCCGTAGAAAGCCTGCCTTTAGGGGATATTATTTTTTGCAAGGACGAACAAGAATTAATGATTATTGAGCGTAAAAGTGTATCCGATTTGGCAGCGAGTATTAAAGATGGGCGTTATCAGGAGCAATCGTATCGGCTAGATGGCACAGAACTGCACAACCACAACATTGTTTATTTGATTGAAGGAAATATGGCTCGTGCAACCTTCGATAAGTCCGCCTTATATTCGTCCATGTTCTCTCTACAATACTACAAAGGGTTCTCTGTTTGGAGAACATTTTCTATTGATGAGACGGCGACAATTTTGTGTAATAGCATCAAATATTTAGCAAAATCTTCGGCGACACGGACGGGGTATTATGTGGGTTCAAGCGCCAGCGGGGGTGGTGGTGGTTGTGGTGGCTCAGAGGAACCAAAAACTAGTAGCGACAAGGACTATGTGAATGTGGTGAAAACGATTAAAAAGGATAATGTCACTCCCAACAACATAGGCGAAATTATGCTGTGTCAAATACCGGGAATTAGTGCGAATACTGCCCTGGCTATTATGGAGCATTTCAAATGCATGGTTAATTTGATTGCCGACCTACAAGAGCATGGCGCGAGTTGTTTAGAAAAGGTAGAACTGAAAAATGCTAAGGGGGTGAGCCGAAAATTAAATAAAACATGTGTAGCAAACATAGTGAAATTTTTATTGCAAGAATAATTGCAAGAATAATAGCAAGAATAATAGCAAGAATAAATTATAATTTAATAATATAAACATGCAGGACGGATTTATGAATATTATTGTGATTTTAGGCATTATAGTGGGGGTATTGTTCTTTTATTCTAGATCGGTTCAATTGGACGTGTATGTGAAAGAAGGGATGACCAAACGAAGCAAGGGCGACCCCGAACCCACAAGTGATATGGCGGATAATGTTAGCGACCTTCAAATTAAGTTGGACAAGCTTAAGACGTCAGTAAGCCTTGACGCTAATCGTAAAAATTACGAGAATATGATATTAAATTACGATGACATTATCAGTTATTCTATGATGAGCAGGCTCTCACAAATAGATCCAAATGGTAAGTTTAGCGATTTGACTGCAGAATTCGAGGAATTGAATCAAATGCAAAATGCGAAGAAAACGTTGAACGACCTGATGGCGTGGTTAGATAAAAAATAAAACGAATAAATTTATTATATTTTTAAAATAAATTTATAAACCAGCAAATTATGCAACTTGAATCATAACTTCGTTATCCTTGTAGTATTTGGAATCTATTAGGTATTGTGTATAATCTGCACCACCCCAGTTTGGATCCATAGGATTCGGGCTCATCGGCTGTGCCTCTGCAATAACATCCAGTTGGTCTAATGGAGTATGCTTTCCACTATAATAGCTAGTTTTATCAAATGACGGATATGAATTTTTATTATAAGGAGGGTCATTTCTAGTTGCGTCAATCAACAAGGTGCGTTCTAAATTCGGATATCTGTTAGTAGGGTCAATTGCATAACTGCTTGGTGGAATGGACGATTGGTCAGGCAAAGCAGGATTTTCATAAGCAGGTATTCCCGGAGTAGACGGAAACTTAGTAACGTTTGCATCTAAAGAAGCGGTTGTAGGAGGCAACCCACCTTGTGGGTCGGATACACCTGGACGCGCTTTATAGGTCATGTTTCCTTGACTATCATATACCGCTTGTAAATATAATACGGGGCAACGAATCCCCTGACTTCGTTGCCAATCTAAGAATTCCACATATTCTTCTAAATTATTAAACCTGACCGGATTTACGCCGGGCACTTCTGCCAATTTAGTATTGTATAAATAAAAGGCTGCACCCTTTTGTATTAACATATTCGGACACATCTACCAGAAGTGCCCCCCATTACGGACATAGTTTCAAGCGTATAACTTCTTGTATAAAAATATATGCCCGCTAAAATGCAAATGATTATAAATATCTTTAAAGCCATGATTATATATATATATTATTAGCAAAAGAATTTTGAGTGAATCTTTTATTTTCTCAAGTAATATTATTATAAGAATGCCTGTTATTCATATACCTTCAAAAATGAATCAAACAAAAATGAAGGACAGCGCGTCTACAATAAACAAATTTTTAAAAAGCGGTAAAAATGCGTTTGTTTTAATTTACATGGATGGTTGTGGTCCGTGCATGAGTACTCATCCAGAGTGGAAGAAGCTTGAATCTAAATTTGGAAATCAAGATGATATTGGCGTATTTGATATAGAAATGTCCAACTTGGGAGAGATTCACCATCAAGGGTTAAAACCCAGCAGCATTGCTGGATATCCGACGATGCGACACGTGCACGGAGACTCCGCCAGCGAGTATGAAAAGTGTGAAAACATCTCGCATGACCGAACCCACGAATCGTTTGTAGATTGGATTGAAAAAATAAGCTCAGCCAAAAAGAGTTCCATGCGTGGCGGTGGTAGCTCTCGTGCAAAAATGGCGAGGCGCGGACGAAAAACGAGTAAGCGCGCAAAGCGTACCAGTGGTGGACGAAAATGGAGCCTAAAATATAAGCGCAGCATCAATTGCCGCCGCCCTCGCGGGTTCTCCCAGCGCCAACATTGCAAGAGTCGCAAATAAATTCAGACGATAAATGGTTTAGTGTATTGTAATACAATACACGAAAATGAGACCATCGGATAGAGAAATAACAATAAAATTGATTTAGAATTATAGAACCTGTATTATCAATAAACTAAGTTAAAATGGAAAGGATCTTCAAGTTATATGATTTCAACGTGTATTCAAACAATGAGACGTCAAGTAGTGGCAGTGAAGAGGAATATCAAAGTCATCGCGATTCTTCAAACTATATGATTCAAATGTTTGGAATCAACGAACAAGGCAAGTCAGCTTGCATATTGGTGGAAGGTTTCAAACCCTTCTTTTATGCGATGGTGGATGATTCATGGGACATGGCAAAAAAGGCGCGCTTTAATGAAACCATCAAAGCAAAATTAGGTAAGTATTACGAGAAATCAATTACAGATTGCAAACTTATTAAACGAAAAAAATTGTACGGGTTTGACGGCGGCAAGGAGCATAAGTTTGTTCGCCTGGAGTTTGAGAATGTCGTCTCGTTCAACAAGGCCAAGGGTTTGTGGTATGGTTCCTATACCAAGACGGAGAACGGCAGAAGTGAGCGCAAGTTGTTGCCCGAAGGTCTCGTATTTGAAGGGACGTCCACGCGTCTATACGAGGCAAATATCCCGCCTCTACTCAGATTCTTTCATATTCAAGAGATCAGCCCTTCAGGTTGGGTTTCTTTGCCCCTCAAAAAGTCGTTTGAGGTAACTGGTAGCGACAAGAAGACGAATTGTGATTTCGAATATGTTGTAGACTGCAAGGAAATAGTTCCGTTGAACGACAAGGAGACGCGTGTCCCCTATAAGATTTGCAGTTTTGATATTGAGGCCAGCAGTAGTCATGGCGACTTCCCTGTGCCCGTCAAGTCCTACAAGAAGTTGTCGACGAATATCGTAGAGTATTTTGAAAAAATGACTGCCGACATTGCGCCAGATGCATGCAGAGAGCTCTTGACACGGATAATCCAAGTCGCATTTGGTTTTGACAAGTCAATGGACGAGATTGATCTCGTTTATCCCAAGAAACGGCCAACGAAGTCTGAGGTCGATACCATGACAACAAAATGGCTCAATGCACAGGCGCGATTTATAAACAAGGTCGAACAGCAAAAGACCAACTCTATTGAGTCTTTGTTTGCGAAAATGCATCAAGACGAGGAACAAGACGACGCGGAATCATTCGGCTTCAAAAAATACACCAAGGCTTATGCAAAAAACACGGCTACGATCGTAGATATCTTGTGCGACAAAAAGTTTGAACGAGAGGGCAAGTTGAATGAATTAACATATTCCTTGAACGCGACTTTTCCGGGTCTAGAAGGCGATAAGGTGACGTTCATCGGATCCACATTCTTGAGATACGGCGAAAGCGACCCATATAAAAATCATTGCATAGTCTTGAATACGTGTAGCAAGCTCCCAGTTGAAAATAGCGAGCAAGAGTCATATTCTACAGAGAAGGAGGTCTTACTGGCTTGGCAACGACTTATTCAGCGCGAGAACCCCGATATTATTATTGGGTACAACATCTTTGGTTTTGATTATAATTTCATGTTTCATCGTGCAGAGGAAAACAAATGCACTGCGCAGTTTCTCAAATTGTCGAGAAACATTGATGAGGTTTGCGCAGAGAAGGACCGGGATTCGCAGCAATACAAGATAGAGGAAACCACTATTCAGATTGCGAGCGGACAACATGATTTACACTTCATTAAAATGAATGGCCGGTTTCAGATAGATTTGTACAACTTCTTCCGTCGTGAGGAGAATCTGACCTCTTACAAGCTTGACTATGTCGCGGGTCATTTCATTGGCGACTTTGTAAAAAAGCTCGACGTGGACCGCACCGCAGGAATAACCACTATTCACACGACAAATCTTACAGGCTTATTGGAAGGGAGCTATATTCATTTTGAAGAGATTGCGCATACAGTAGATTATTACAACGATGGCGCGAAATATCAAGTGGGTCTAGTGAACAAGAAGGAGAAGTGGTTTCAGCTTGTACGGACGGATGTGTCGCCTGACATGCAAAAAAAGGTGCGTTGGTGTATGGCAAAGGATGACGTCACTCCGAAGGACATCTTTCAAATGACCAATGGAACAGACGATGACCGAGCAATCATCGCAAAGTATTGTATTCAGGATTGCAACCTCGTGCATTATTTGATGAACAAGGTGGACGTCTTGACCGGCTTTGTGGAGATGGCGAAGATTTGCAGTGTGCCGATGAATTATCTTGTGATGCGTGGCCAAGGCATTAAGCTTACAAGTTATATTGCAAAAAAGTGCAGGGAAAAACGCACACTGATGCCAGTCATGGAAAAGGGGGACCTAGACGATGGATTTGAGGGTGCCATCGTGTTGGAGCCCAAGTGCGATTTATATCTAGATAATCCAGTCGCTTGTGTGGATTATGCGTCGCTGTATCCATCGTCCATGATGAGCGAAAATTTGTCGCATGATTCAAAGGTCTGGACACGTGAATATGATTTGGCGGGTAATATGATTGAAGAATGGGGTGTAAAGGACAAGGACGGCAAATTCTTGTACGGCAACTTGCCAGGATATGAGTATGTGCATATTACGTATGATACGTATGTATATGTGCGCAAATCGCCATCAGCTGCTGCTGAGAAAATCAAAAGCGGGCGAAAGATTTGTTGCTTTGCGCAATTTCCTGAGGGCACAAGAGCTATCATGCCCTCCATATTGGAGGAATTATTAACTGCGCGCAAGACGACGCGAAAGCTGATTCCGCAACAGACGGATGATTTTATAAAAAATGTCTTGGATAAGCGTCAATTGGGATACAAATTAACGGCGAATTCATTGTATGGCCAATGTGGCGCAAAGACAAGCACCTTTTACGAAAAAGATGTTGCAGCTGCGACGACTGCGACGGGTCGTTTGATGTTAACATATGCAAAGCGTATCATTGAGGAATGTTATGGCGATAACATAGTAAATACGGACAATCATGGTCGTGTACGCACAAAAGCCGAGTATATATATGGGGATACGGACAGCGTATTCTTCACATTTAATTTACAAACACTTGATGGAATCCCGATTCGCGGGAAACAAGCGCTAGAAATTACGATTGATGTCGCGCAACAGGCAGGACATCTAGCATCAAGCTTCTTGAAAGGTCCACACGATCTAGAATACGAAAAAACATTCATGCCGTTTTGTTTGTTGTCCAAGAAGCGATATGTCGGCATGTTGTATGAAACAGATGCAAATAAATGCAAACGAAAGGAGATGGGAATAGTTTTAAAACGCCGCGATAATGCACCCATCGTAAAGGACATTTATGGTGGAATCATCGACATTCTTATGAAGCAACAAGATATTCAAAAAGCGATGGATTTCTTGCGCGGATGTCTACAAAATATAGTAGATGAAAAATATCCGATGGAAAAGTTGATCATTACAAAGTCGTTGAGATCGGGATACAAGAATCCAATGCAAATTGCTCACAAAGTATTGGCGGACAGAATTACGTCAAGAGACCCTGGAAACAAGCCAGGCTCAGGGGACAGAATCCCATTTGTATATATTCACAATACGAGCAAAACGGCACTACAAGGCGAAAAGATTGAAACGCCAACATATATAGTAGAAAATGATCTCAAGATTGATTATTCGTTTTATATTACGAATCAAATCATGAAGCCAGTACAGCAAGTGTTCGCACTAGTTTTGGAGAAGATTTGGACGATGCAAAACAAAAAGACCAAGCTTGTAAAATTCAAAAATGAAGTTAAATCGTTAGAGGCGAGTTGCGATCCAGAGAAGTTTGAAGACAAGTTGGAGCAATTAAAGAACAAGGAGGTAAAGGCGCTACTATTTGATGAGTACTTGCGCGAGACGAATAATGCCAAGGCGGGAACGCAAGCGCTGACATCATTCTTCAAAACAAAGGCCAAATAATTTATGTAAAAAACACGATAAAAAAATATACCAATAGTTTAGGTCATGAGCGTGTTGCAATATCTATACAACCATAAAATAAAACTAATGTTGTATGCTTTTTTCTTATTTGTATTTATAAGTCTAATTGGTATAGTAATCTTTGTTTTTATAGCATGGATAAGCTACATATGTATAAAATATATGAAATTAAAATTGTCAGGGGAATTAAATAATATCATGGAATACAATGCTACATCTAAAAGCGTATTGAATACATATGGCGATTTTCGTATAAAACGTATACATCTAATGAGAGCACCGATTGATACAAAAATCGATTTATTGTTTAATCTACTTTCTTTATATCATTGGAATAAATGCAAACCACCAGTTACGTATCACATTGGTTTATTATTTGAAGTAGAAGTATCTAAAAATGTCTCAAAGCATATACTAGTTGAAAAGATCAATGGAATTTATGTTAAAACCGATTACAACATAACACAAAATAGCGAATTAATCCCGATAAAATTTGATAAACGTAAAATGCATACGATTAATGAGATACTTCAAGAGACACAAAGGCGCATGGGCTTATTTCATTTTTATAACTGGAGTATGAATAGTCATTGTCAGATATTTACATACAACATATTGAAGGCTATTAAACCAAAAACAAAATACAAGCAATATTTTGACATGAAGTGGTTTTCACCAAGTTTTAGTAAAATGTTTCATGATTTTGGTATCCATTTATTCAGTTATTGTCTTAAATTGTCATCATATCATTACATAATACAGGATTAAATATGTACAAATAATCTATATTTTTTATCGTGCAAGTATATTATGACAGATTCAAATAATAATATAACCGAGACAAATGTTATCTCCACCGAAAAGGAAGAGAAGCAGGAACCAAGTAAGATTAAGCAAGAAAGTGATGAACAAGTAGAGGAGAATACGGCTACTCCTGTATGCACCACAAATAATAAGCAGCTTACTACATGCGACGCATTTGTAAATAGTATTACACACAATTATAAATCTTGGGTCTGCATGTTCGTAGCAATCTATTTTGTATCCAAGCCAAATTTGATTGAAGGATATTTTACATTTGGCGTAATGTTATTGTTTTCGTATTATATTCATAAAGAAACGCATGCTGTTAGAAATTTTTTAACTATTGCACATCACTATCACCATGAACACAACAATTTTATATCCAATTTTGTGCAAATATTGCTAGAATTTCAAGCAGGATGCGGTCTTAATATGTTGCTCTACTATCTTTTCGATGGAAGATTTTTCAATACTTGGGCTATGATGCTGTCTTATTTATTTTACTCATCTGTTCATAATATAAATTATTCCATATATCATGTAAATCATATACACGAATTACATCACAAACATCAAGATACCAATATGGGTCCCGATATTTGTGATATTATTTTTGGAACAAAAAATGAGAATATGCCTTCTAATGAATATATTGAAAATACAGACCACTACATATTAAATATAATTGGTGGCGCCATTATTGTGTTAATTATACAAAACTTGTATTCAAATGATAGTTATAAAGAAATTATGCATTCAATTGCAAATTATTCTTTATCAACTGCTGCGATATTGATATTTATAATTACAACCTATATATATATACATGATGATGGAAAGAAGGTGGACCATCTCATATAGTCAAATAATTAGTTTTTATAAATCTAATAGACAATATTACCAAAATCTTACATGCAATCATCGTCCATGAATTGATTAATAACTCCAACTGCGATTCATACAATCGTCTGGATTTATATAAAATGCCTGCTTTTTTCAATTGTTTTCTTCTATCATTCGCAAGGCTTTTCCCCAAATATTTTTGTTCTAAAGCAGTTAGTGGGCAATTATGAAGAACTATATTTGCGATGGCATCCAATGAAATTATGATTAATAATATAATCAAATGTACTGGATCATTATCTAATAACATAACAAAACAACCAAACCCAATTATTATATAATGGCAAAGTGTATAATAATATCCAATTACTTGTTTACGAATTTGTTTGTCCTGAAACCATTTCAATATTTGCGTGGTTATAGTTCGAACAATATTTGTGTCATCCATTAATTATATTTAAACACAACTAAAATTTATAATCCTAAACGCGACGTGCTGCATTTGATTCAACAAACATTTAGCAAGACATCAAATGCGGTAAAATATAGGTATTTTAAAATAATTATGTTATAATGGCAGATAGTGTTCAATACAAGTCGTTGCCCGAAATATTATATTGTAAAACGTGTAATTATTATACGTGCAACAAAAAACAAATAGAAAAACATTTTCTTTCAAGCAAGCATATTAAAAATATTTCGATTTCCGCGGAACTTCCTCCGCCTCCGCCTCCTCCTCCTCTTCCTCCTACCGCAGTAGAACCAACGGCAATAGAGGATACATTGCAATCAGAGTCAGATATTCCTGTTGCGCCACCAAATACTCCAACCCCATTGGTATGTGAATGTTGTGGCAAAATATATAAGCGCAAAAGAGCTTTACTTCGTCATCAACAGAGTAAACAAGAAGAAGCACAAAAACAACAAGAACAAAAACAAGAACCAGATACAAATAGTTCTCTCGACGAACAAGAAAATGAAAATCAATCACTTGAATTGATTAGCGACGGCGACTGCGACGACAACATGCCCAATGTAGAGTTTGAATATATAACTATTGACCCATTGATTATTGACCCATTAATTATAAATAACGATGTTATGTATTTCCTGCAGGCATTTATGTATTCAGTTGATGTTGTAATGGGTATTTCTGTATTTGTTAATAAAATCTTTTCTTTTTTTTCACTAACATCTCATGACGATAGTGATTAATTAATTATGTTGTGGGAACTTCTAAGAACCCACAACATAAAATATATTCCTAACTTGCTTAAAGACGGCGATGTGTTCACACGCACAAATATTTCTTATCAATGAATGTGTTCTCTGCTACGCGACGGATTATCTTGCCAAAGTCTCTCTTAACCTCGTCTTCGTCCACTGGCCCGATGGCTTCCATGGTAAGTTTCAAGTATTGATCGTTTTTCCTGCTGTTGTATTCCGTGCAACCTGGATTCGCTTTTTTCCAGTCGTCCACCTTCAAGATATTCTTGTGGGTTATTTGTTTGATTATTTTTCTCAGCCTATCCAAGTTTGCATTGTCGCGTTCCCATTTGTTATCATCCTTGATATGGATTATTTCTCTCTTGACATCACTACAATGAATGGGTCTCTTGGTTATATCTAAGCTATTCAAGCGGTCAACAAAGAGTTTGGAGACGCCTTCGGCAAAGCCTATTTCGCCCATCCTTTCCAGCTCAAACATACTCAATTCCAGTGATTTGATGAAATCTTTCATATTCATTGCATCTTTGCAGGTCTCGTTCAAAAAGAATTGGAGGTTGAATGTCTTGTTGTTGCTATGGCTATTGTTGATGGTATTGTTGATGGTTTTGCCGTCTTTCACCACATCTAATAATTGTTTCTGCAAATCTATATTCTCCTCGTGCTTTTCATACAATTGTTTATTTTGCTCTGTAACTATCTTATTCTGGTCAATTAGTAGCTGTTTGAATTCTTGATTTTGCTTGATTAGTTCAAAAATAAGGTTTGTGGGGACTTGCATATCGTCTAGTGAATGGGTTAGCTCTTCTTGAGGTGTCTCGGTGGGAGGCACGCATTTCTTTTTGTGTCGCCACAAGCTTGTGCGCTCCTTAAAATTTTTACTGCATATATCACACGAATGTGATTGGCATATTTTTAATGCTCCAGACGTTATTGTTGTTGCAGAATTATGCTTTGCTGTCAATAAATGATTTTCATAACTACTTTTCTTATTAGTTTGGTAATCGCATTTTTCACAGAAAAATCGGCATATTTGAGTGTTGCAAATTGTTGCAATTGGTGCTTGAATAGCATTATTCATAGATACCATTTTATGATGTTTATTAGTATTATTATGGGTTTCTTGTGCTTTCCAATAAGAAAAACCTATATTACATGGTTCACAATATAATATAGTTTTTTCTTTTATGATTTTCACAATTGGTGCCTTTATTTTTGGTTTTGGTAAAGGTTCAATGCTATTTAGGGTTGCTTTAAGCGTTTCAAAATACTCCTGCTCTTTTTTATGTGCTTCATAACTATCCTTGCAATTATGAAATGCAATAATTTCCATTTCCCAATTATCCCACCCACCAGCATTTCGAATAGCGTTGTATAATTTACAATTGTGATTCTTATCCTTTTCATTTTTACAGCTTTGTTTATGTCCATGCTTTCTTTGAACAAAATTAGTAGTAAGTCCTACATAAACATCTTTTATGGTTGGGTCTTTACAGAATATTTTATAAAATATAGTATTAGAGTAATCAATCTCAACCTTTGGCATTTATAATAATCTTATATTATATTTAAATTATAAAATACGTATAAGATTCGCCTAAAGAATCCGCGTCCAAAAATAAAAAAATTAGCATCACAAATTTTGAATTATTTTTTTTGTGCTGAGACGCTAATTTTTCATTATGGTCTCAAAACATCGAATTCTCAAAAGTATTTTAGGATATTCAAAAATGGACATTTATAAATGTCCATTTTTGATTTCTTGAAAAAGGATTTGGAGTAAAAAATCGTAAAAATGCAATGTGGGTTCTTAGGACCCACAAACATTTTATGTGTGTTTCATAAACAATATTTCAGATTCTTGTGTTTTTATTATATGTTCAAGAAAGGGTTGTATATTATTTGGTTTATCTAATAATTTTTTACTCATATGAATTGCCATTGAATGATGTGGTATCATCCCTAATTTATATTGCGATTCAGATATCAAAAACTGAGTTCTTATGAACCATATATTAGCTACGACCAATAACAATCCAAACATAAATACACGCATTTCTTGATAATATATTCCCATAAAACTAAACATCCAACCGGTCATCAGTAGAATCATGTATGCGTCATTTATACTAAAACGCACGTCATCATATTTATCAACCCACATATTCATAGTGGACAGCAACCCAGATAAAATCATTATAAAAAACATGACTATATAATGATTACTTTGTCCAGCGGTGGTTGCATGCATTTGTTTCATTATATATAAAGTATATAATAAAATGGGATCCAAAAGTGTTAAATTTCCTCTATCGATGATCTTGTATAAATGTATCAAATGTGAATGCATTTGCGGATGGATCATATGTTAAATTTTCAATGTTATTATTGAATAAGTTGGCCAAAATTTGACTAGTTTCATTATCATCAAACATATTTTGAAACGCTTGATTTGTAAGAGTATCCATAATACTAGTAAGCTGATTGTTCAATGTAGACATAGACGCCGCATCGGAGTCAGAATCCGCCAAGGGAGGAACCGGAGGAGGAAGAGGTGCTTGAGTATTAGTTGAAGGCGTAGCCGGCAGAGGAGGAGCATCTACATGGTCGCGAATATCAAATCTACAAACGGGGCAACGCACATTTGTTTCAAACCATGTAGCTAATTCATTACGATTAAATATGTGTCTACAATTATTAATTTGCGTCACTTCGCTATTCGGTTGAAAAACCTCCAAACAAATCGGACATCTATCATTTGTCGGTGTTTGAATATTTTCATATAATCTGTGCGTTGTTGCTGTAGAAATTTGACGAGGCGTCGCGACAACGTTTACAGGGTCATTAAAATTCCCCATGGCTCGTGAAATAATTGCTCTTGGAAACGTTCTTGGAGCTCGTACAGGTCTGTGAATCGGACCATACCGGTTGGGTGACGGGGGTGCACCAGACCTGTGTGTTGGCGCAGGTCCCGGAACATGCGTATGAGGATCAACCGGATTCGCAGTATTTATATTTACTGGAGCAGTCTGATCAATAGTATAATAATGTCCATTAAAATAGAATAAATTGCTGGGACTTTGATTTTGATTTTGATTTTGATTTTGATTTTGATAATTCGGATTATGCTGTTGTGGCGCATGCAGTAATTGACTATATAGAAACTCAATGTGTTGTAGAATAGTATTATACATTTCCTTGTATGTTTCAATCATAAAACGTTGGTCAGCATTGATAGTATAGACTCTATCTGACGTATTCGCACGACGATTATCTAAAAACGCGTTGCCCCTTCTCGATACAAATCCAATATTTTTCTGTATTTCTTCTAAAGAACGATACAGCAGACTTATATTACGATATACAAATGAAGAGTTCATTATTATATACTATATTAAATATGTTTAAATATATTGCGCAATATAGTATTATACGATGGAAATTTACAAACATAAAGGTCTAACTGGGTTAGCAAATCTCGGTAATACGTGTTTTGTAAATACATGCTTGCAAATTCTATCACATACTTATGAATTGAATGATTTATTAAATGATGAAAAATATAAAACGCGTTTAAATAACAAATATGAAACGGCCTTGTTGGTGGAGTGGGACAATTTAAGGACTATGATGTGGAAGGAGAATTGTATTATATCGCCCGGCAAATTTATTAAAACGTTGCAGAAATTGGCGCAGCTGAAGAACGTAAGCCTGTTCACTGGTTTTGCGCAAAATGATCTTCCTGAATTTTTGCTTTTTGTAATTGATTGTTTTCACATTTCTTTGCAACGCGAGGTAAAGATGTCCATAGTTGGAAAGGCGGTGAATAACACAGATACGTTGGCAGCGGAATGTTTTGAGATGGTTAAAAATATGTATGATAAAGATTATTCAGAGATATGGAACATGTTTTATGGCATTCACGTCTCACAAATAACGGCCATCAACAACAATGCCGAAATATTGAGCAGACGTCCAGAGCCCTTTTTTATGGTAGATCTATCTATTCCACAGCACATTAAAGAGCCGACGTTATTGAATTGTATGGATTTATATGTGGAAGGTGAAACCCTCACGGGCGATAATGCGTGGTTTAATGAGAAAACAAAACAAAAGGAGGACGTAAGGAAGGGAATAACATTTTGGAGTTTTCCGACGATTTTAGCGATTGATTTTAAGCGTTTTAATTCAAGAGGCATTAAGAACCAATGTTTAATTACGTTTCCCTTGGATAATTTGGATTTATCCAAGTATGTGGTCGGATATAAAGCGTCGAGTTATGTATATGATTTATTTGCCGTTGCAAACCATACAGGCTCAACTATGGGTGGACATTATTACGCAATGGTCAAAAACGCAAACGGCAAATGGTATACATTCAATGACACGAATGTAACTGAATTGTCCGACTTAAACCATATAGTCTCACCCAAGGCATATTGTTTGTTTTATCGCAAAAGAAAAAATGGTGTTTAATACCTAATCCGCGTTTAGTAGATTTTTTATTATTGGTTTTATATATATGTCACTTGCAAACTATAAACCAGTTACATTACGTGCTGGATTAAATGGGGTAACATATGCTGGTACGGATGCTGAAGTCCCACTTGGTCGTACTTTATATTGCTTCCTACCAGTTGGAACTTTAGACCAAATTAAGGAAGCTTCAGGTTATACTTCGGATGTACGTAGTGGCCTTAATCCTGAGTTGTTGTTAGGCGATGTAAATAATGTGAAGTTATATTATGACACAGGTGGTTACATGACTATACCAGAAAAACGAATGGTAGCGGAAATTGGCCTTAAAGGTCCAGGAGGAACAGAAGCTAACCCAACTATACAATTGCCTCAAGACATACAAAAAAGGATAGCTGGTTATACAACGCCAATGGGCGCGCATTTCCCAGGTTTTGGCGGTAAACGTAAAACAAAATCAAATAGAAAAAATAAAAAGAGAAAAACGAAACGTCGTTAATTATCATTTTTAGAATAATATTTTTAATTACATATATTAAGATGCAAGTAACTACAGATGCGACATTAGACCCAAGCGTTACATATAATTATTATGATTCGTTGAACAATGTCAACATTACGCCGAGCGTAGTCATTATTATTATTGTGGTTTTAGTGCTATTTATTGCGATATTCTCCTCTTTAGGAAGTTCGGGGGAAGGCTCACCCGAGGGAAATAATGAATATCAACAAGGAACGACATTCTTTGGTGTATTGGCTGGGATTGTGTTTTTGTTTATTATAATATTAGGCGGTGTAGACTATTTCTATGGAACTACGATATACGCTTCTGTGAAGAATTTGTTTACAAACACCCCCGAAATTGATATTACGTTGGATCAACGAACGAATAAAGACCAGCCCGCTTCTCCAGCTCCGATGAATATATCTAGAGAACAAGTATTTAATATACCTGGAAACTATTATGGCTACGATGATGCAAAGAGTTTATGCACGGCATATGGATCGCGTTTAGCAAGCTATGATGAGGTTGAGAATGCATATAAAGATGGCGCTGAGTGGTGTAATTATGGTTGGTCGCAAAATAAACTCGCACTCTTCCCGACTCAAAAATCAACCTATGATAATTTGCAGAAAATCCCTGGACATGAAAATGATTGTGGGCGTCCGGGCATAAATGGCGGGTACATGAAAAATCCAAACGTAAAATATGGTGTGAATTGCTTTGGTAAAAAGCCAGACATTACGCCAGACGAGGTGATGCTCATGAGTAATACAACTCCTTATCCTAAAACGGAAAAGGATATTGCGATGGAAAAGCGTGTAGCATATTGGAAGTCCAAATTGAGCGATATTTTAGTTTCTCCTTTCAACTATAAGCAATGGAGTCGTGTTTAAAAACAACAACTGAATTATGATATCTAACACACGATATCATAAATCTAAATCTAATCCTTACTTGCGGACTTCTTGAGTTTTTTCGTTTTTCTAGAACCCGCAACTAGAATAATCTCTGCTTTTCGCGTTCCCGATTTCCGTTTGCGTTTTTCATTTTCAGACGCAAGATTGAGTAATTTATCAAACAAGTCTTCACTTATGTCGTCTTCTTCATAAATATTGTCTTGTTTACAAGGCTGATTTTTTTGTTGTATGTAGAAAATACCTGCAGGCACTGAGAGATTTTTAAACATCTCAGAGACATGATGATGAATGCTGTTCCCGGAGGAAGGTCTCATTTGCGTCTCCGACTCTGACTCCTCATCATCATCGTCATCGTCGCCATTTCGCGCAGTACCAGTACCACGTAAAAAGGGTGTTAGCCCCATCATGGGAGATTTGCCTTCTCTCAAAAGTGCGGAATTCACACTAAATCCACAACTGGTTATTTCTCCATTTGGTTTTTTGCAAAAGATAAATTCGTCTTCATTATAAACTGGCCCATTTGAATCTGTATTATCCTCATCATTTATAATTACTATTGGTTTCTTCATATATATTATTAAAAGCGTTTAATTTCAGAAACTAATTTTATTTCGCGGTTTTCCTTCAAGTAATTAATTATTTGTTTTACCTGAGATTCATTTTTTATGATTTCGCCTAAAGATGTTTCCAAATACTTGTATGTTAATGGTGCGGGTACTCGCGTATTTACAAACTTCAAATTGCCATCGCTAATTTGCACAGATTTATTGAGCAAGTTATTCTTTTGGACAATAGTCTGAATATTCTCATTCACGGAACTTCTCTTTTCGCGTATTTCCTTTGCCTTTTCATTTAAAATTTTTAGTTGATTGTCCAATAATACCCATTGTTTAATATTTTCCTCAAAACTCATTTTTTTTGAGATATGGATATAAAATAATTTACGACATATTCTGTAATTATTTTTGTCGTGTAAATATATAATGGCACGTACACGTCGAAGAATGAATCGTTCAAGTAAAGCAAAAACCTCATCAGCAAATGCTGCAATGGCGAATATATTATCGCGATTAAAGTCAACCAATAAAAGCATCGCGGCTGCAATTGGAGGCCGACGCACGCGAAAGCAAAAGGCTAGTATACCTAAAAGTGTAGCAATGCGTGCAATTAAGGCAAATAGACGTGTTGCATCTGCTGCCGCTGCGGCAATTGGTGGAAGACGATGGTAAGCTGGGGGTTGGGATTCAATTTATTTGTAATGATTTAAATACAAATAAATAAACTGAAAATAAAATTATTTAACGCCTAAATCTGCGGCTACGTCTGGATTTGTTCATACGGCTCTTACGACGTCCGTATCTATTTTGTAAAGCAAGAAGCCCAAAGGGTACGACAGCTTGGTTAATAATTTCACCCATTAAGAACCCGCCGCGCTTTTTAGTCATGCGTCCGCGTCTACGGCGACGTCCTCCTGATTGTTGGATCAAGGCCAAGTTCTCAGGAGTGGGCGTTTGGGACGGAGGAAGTATAGTGAAAGAGTTGCCTAAAGTTTTGGAGCCGATATCAAATACAGAGTTGTATTGTTGGTCTTCATTGCCATATTTGCCTTGTACCCAGCCAGCTCCTCCACCACCATTGTCAGGGTAGTTGACAGTTGCAGAACTCTGCGCAAGAGCAGGGTTGCTTAGTGCTCCTCCTCCTAGAAACCCTCTATGCTTACTTGAGCGGCGTCTAGATAGTCTATTATTACGTCGTCGGTTAGTTCTAGCCATTTATATATTAAACAAGGATAAAATTATTCTGCCTTTGTAAAAATTCCTTTATTACGCATAAACCATATAAATAATGCCAAGTTTGCTAAAACCATTACAAAAATCATAAATAACAATAAAATAGTCACATATGTATAAGGTCTAATTTCAAATAAAATAAATTCAATGATTGGATTTAATAATAATTTCAACTCAGTCTTAACGTCTTCGCGTTTCAAGACGTCTAAACATTGTTTTAACAAGGAATCTTTCATGATAATATCTGCATACAAAAATAAATGAGTATTTTTGCGTGTTAATAGTGGTTAATTTATCTATAGATTCAATAATGGATAATATAATAGAACCTAGTTATAATTTTGATTTTTCTAAATTAAGTTTAGCACAACCAGTCGCAATTCAAGGTGGCGCACATTTTACAAAAGTATTGATGCAGGGTAAACAGCTTTATATTCAATCACCTAAATGCACAACGCGACAGGGTTTTATCAAAACGGGTAAAAAGATTCATTGCGATTTAATGTTCAACAACAACGACGAAGAATTTATCAATTGGATAGAAAGTTTAGAAACAAAATGTCAAGAATTGCTTTTGCACAAGTCAACTGAATGGTTTCAGAGTCCTTTAGAGATGACTGATATTGAGGCGGCGTTTAATTCTCCGCTGAAGGTGTACAAGTCTGGTAAATTTTATTTAGTCAGAACAAATGTAAAGGTAAACACGCTAACAGGTCAACCACTAATAAAAATATACAATGAAAATGAAGAGCCAGTTCAGATGGAGGATATAAACACGGAGACAAACGTTATTTCTATTTTAGAAATACAAGGCATAAAATTTACGTCAAGAAATTTTCAAATAGACATTGAGGTGAAACAGGTAATGCTTTTGAATAAGGACATTATTTTTGAGAATTGTTTGATTAAAAAAAACAAAGATGCCATTTCTAACATCTTACCTGCTACATCGTTATTGTTATATCCTGCACCAGAAAGCAAAGAAGTTCCATTACAACTTTTCAATAACATTGTTGTGAATGATAAAAATATGCATGTTGAAGAAAGTTCAATACTAGCCAAAACTGACGCAGATAATTTAGAAGAAATGGAAGAGATTAAAGAGGATGAGCTTGACATTAAAGAAGATGCAGTGGGCGAAGAGGACGAAGAGGATGAAGAGGATGAAACACTCGACATAAAAATGGATATTGAAGAACCAAATATAAATTTAGAAATTACTGATAACCCATCCCCCTCCCCCTCCCCCTCCGCAAATAAAAACGATGTTTTAAGTGAGGATGATTTAGTAGATTCTATTTTAGAGAGTATGGAGCCATCCAACGAATTAACAGAGTTTAATATAGATTTACATTTAGATAATAGTTCAAAGGATACCATTGAATTAAAAAAACCCGAACGTGTTTATTATGAAATGTATCAAAGTGTACGTGAAAAGGCGAAGAAGGCAAAACAAGAAGCCATGCTCGCTTATTTAGAAGCAAAAAATATTAAAAAAACATATATGTTGGAAAATTTATCGGATTCTAGCGAAGATTCGATGGACGATATATCAGATACTGGAGATGAATAAATTAAGTTGCATCATTAAGGAGAAATTAAATATATTCTTAAAAATATTTTATCATTTGTTTTATATATAATGAGCGCTTTGCAAAAGATATTCAAAGAAAACAGCTTTGGTATGGTTGTCGCCATATTACTTATTGGTTACGGAGTTTATTATTATACTACTTATTTGTCTATGAAAGGTAGTTCAGGGTCAGAATATATGGGCGGAAACACTAACAGAGCTTACGCAAATGGCAATGGTGCAAGCGTTCAACCTGCTATGCCTCAGGGACAAAATGAGGTGTACTCTTCTGCAAATGGTATCCAAACCAGCATGCCTGGTGCTCCCTCCACTTGCAATACTGCAAATATTCAAAACCCTAGCGAACTTTTACCCAAGGACAAAAATAGCCAATGGGCGCAATTAAATCCTTCTGGAAAGGGTGAGCTTGCAAATGTAAACTTGTTGAGAGCGGGCTACCACATTGGTATTGATACTATTGGTCAGTCGTTGCGCAACGCCAATCTCCAAATTCGTTCTGAGCCCCCGAACCCTCAATTATATGTGGGTCCTTGGAACCAAACTACTATTGAGCCTGACTTTATGCGCCCTCCTCTTGAAATTGGTGCTGGTGGTTCTCAATAAATAAAATAGCTACGACCAACATAGGTTGGTTTCATAAATAATATACTCACACATAAAGTATATTATTTTAGTCAACGTGCAGGAGATATAAAAAATTGATTTGAATATAGATATTGTTCGTATTAGCAAAGATATAATATGAGCGGATTTACATTACCTTCAATTTCAAATGATTATAAGACGGGTCAGCCCTTTGTGGGTGCGATTCATCCATCCTTGAGGCAGTTAAATGATTACATTACCCGCAAGTTTAAGCATGATTTTGTAGGTGTAAATACGATTGCCTTGACCGAATATATTGAAATGACAAACAAGCCGTGGTCAGATGGTCGATATTACTTGTTTGGTCAGATTCACATTGGATTAGATGTTCCGTTAACAAACGAGTTGTTGCAATTAGCAATTGATACAAACGCGAAACGTCGTGATGAATATGGTATTCCCTGCAATAGCATGGAGGCAGCAAGTATCGCTCATAGCGAGTATGTCTACATTAACTTGTTATACTTATTGCAAAAATATTATCAACACCCATACGATTTGATGGAGCTTTACCGACCAGATGGCGAATACATGAAACAATACATTGAAGAGTCCTGCTGTGGAAACTAGATACGCCGGACAGATATAAAATCAAAAAAACTAAAAAATATTTAGGAGCGATGGGGAGCTCTTTTTTATTTTGGTCTGTAAAAAATTGATTTAGAAGCTTACTGAATATATATATAGCACATGGAAAATAATGGGGAATTAATCGTGAACGCAATAAATAGTATTAAAAATAGGACATGTTTAATTTGTTGTAAAGGAATTGGTTCTGCTTCTACATGGGTAAAATGTTTTCGTTGCAATATACTACTACATCATCATTGCGAAGAAATATATACTAATAGAAGGTCGTTGCATTGTAAATGTCGTCTCTGTCAAGGAATAGGAACTTTATTTAACACTTCAAATATACTATGCGAATAATACCAATTACAATAGAAAATATTTTTGTAAATTATAATGACTAATAATTATATGGACGCAGATTTTTTTGGATATATTGTAATCGCGCTTGTCTTATTGGTATGCTTAAAAATATATTATGAATCAGACGCATTTAATTTAAAATGCATTATTTCATCTGTAGACGGCAACAGGTATTGTGTAAGAGAGAGAGAAAAGATGGAATTGGCCGCAGATTTATTGGCAAAAGTCACTAAAAAATCAAAGCTACTAGTCTATTATTTGAAAAATAAATACCCCGACGACCCACGTGTAATTCAGCTAGTAAAAAACTTTAATCCACAAAAAATAAGTGAGACATTGCCTACAAGCGAACTTACTGCATTTAGTGAGAACAAAGGCGAAAAGATTGCCTTTTGTTTGAACAAGACAAAAAAAGATAATACTAAATTGATTGATTTAGATACATTAACCTTTGTTAGTTTGCATGAATTGTCGCATGTAATGACAACAACGATTGGTCATAAACAGGATTTTTGGCAGAATTTCAAATTTTTACTTGAAAACGCCAAGGCCGCGAAATTGCACGATCCAGTAGATTATAAAAAGAATCCAGAGGAATATTGCGGTATGACGATTAATGATAATCCATTCTATGATATGTAGAGCAACAAAAAATGAATTATTGTATATTTTCTATATACAATAATAAAACTATTATCTATTAAGAATACATATGAACATCTATAAAGTTAACCATTTAACAGATGGAAACACCATAAACAAAATACATGTATTCTTTGGAGACCATACAAGTAATTTAACAGAATTATTTGAAAATGACCCGAAGAACTCTCTCTTTGCGGAGATATTTAACCAAGAAGAAATGGATGCTATTTTGAATCCAGCGAAAAAGATTCCCGTCGTCTTTTCACGCCAGTCAATTCATACCGACGATACTATCGGTGTGATAAAATCCAAAATAATGCACGAATTCGAAAATACGTTTGCATTGGAAGAGATATACTTATTTTGTATGAAAGAAGAAACCTTATCGGCATATACCATCTATCAAAATCTTACTCAAAATAAGCGAATAAAGCTGAATCGAATCAGACTAGATAATTTTTTACTGAATATAGTGCGCGATGATAAGGGTGTCCCAGTAAAGTTTGACATATCCGATAAAGAAGTATATACGTATGATGATATATTAGCGCTTAATTTAAACGGGAATCAATTTATGATGAACAAGGTTTTAGGCCAAAAATTTTTCATAGTAGAAAACGAGTATCCGTTTATATGTAATCCATTTCAAGTCGTAGAATATGATGCGATGATTGAACGGAACATTCGCAAAACTATGACAACATTAAATAGTCATTTATTATTGAATACCGGTAAAATAGTCGCAAATAATATTTACCTTTGCACAGCAAATAACGTATTAGAATATAAAAACGATCCGCTAACTATCCAATTGTATTATCCATTTTTGTATGATAAAAAGATAGACTCGCTTGAATCACTACAAGAGCGTAGTGCGGAATTGATTGAAAAGGATAAAAAAATGTATACTGAAGCGCAATTTAAAGGCGTTGATTTGTTTTACAATGTATTTAAACTTCGCACAAGTGAGCTGGGTTATAAAAAACGTGGAATAAAGTCAATCAAATTTGTTATTCATCCTGAGTACAAAGTAAGAATTCCAATAGATATCATCTTCAAGATAATGCACGCGACTAAAATGTCGCCATTCATTAAATATAATCCTGGAACCAGACAAGACAAAATGCTCCGAATGTATGCGGATAAAACAGCATTAAATGGCAGAAAAATCCCCTATTTATCCAAGGCAATGATATTCAAATTAATTAAACTTGTGGGACGGAACAAGTCTGTCTCTATCTATGTTAATGATATAAACGGGACTTGCGAATTCGAAGAGAACGGGGACATTACTTTTTATTCTGAATTTGAACAAATCGTCGATGAGGTTGAAATAGAGCAGTTGTTGCGCGATAAATTAAATCCAGTGCTAGAAATAATTAAATCGTATTTTGAGCAAAACGGATATTCGATGAGTTTATTTGATACGCTAAAACACAAAAATATTGAAATAAAACATCTGCAGTATCAATCGGTTGTTAGAATAAATAACGCATTTGACATTAAAAAACTACGGGGGTGCGTATCAAACATATTTATCATAGAATCAGACGATATTACCAAGGGTCTTGTTATGCGGTTTAAACGCGTCGCCAATTTTAATAAAATGTCTAGCATGGAAGCATTTGTTATTGAGCAACAAAAGGACGGGTTGCGAGATGTAGAGATAATAGAGGCGTTATTAGAAAACTATAAAGATTTGTCAGAGAAGGACGCGGTTATGTTGCTTGGTAAAATGGCAAGCGAATTGCAAATTGAGCGCGGTGCAAAGAAAAGTATCGCTGAAATAAAGGTTAACCCCGGCTTCAAGGTACTTGTATCGTTCAATCAGATATCAAGCGACATTACCATCAACGTTGAAAATATTAACGATATCGCATATCTAGATACGATTCCAATTTATTTGGATACCTTGGTAAGATTAACACAAGATGAAACGAGCACTCTTGTTCCTATAAAGGAGATTCAAGATACTTGCTCGGGCAAAGAGGTTGCAGATATTGTTTATAATGATATAATTCCTACACATGAAATGTCTTATGCCGACCAAGAGGATGCAGCTGAGGGGCTTGTATTAGCAGACGAGGATATTATATTTGATGTGGAAGAGGAAGAAGCAAAAGTGGGCAATGCATTAAGCTTGTTTTTTAATGATGTAGATGCTGACGAGGAGGAATCGGATGAGGAATCGGAAGAAGAGGATGAGGGGGCACGCGGAGGTGCAAGTTCAGGAGAGAATGAGAATGAAGAAGAATCAGAAGAGATGGAAGACGCCAGTATTATTTCGGCAGCTCAGCCCGCGCCCGCGCCTGCACCCGCACCAACACCCTCACAAGGACCATCCCCATCTATTATAAAAAACGTAGATGGTATGAAGTTAAACAACCCATATCACTTTCAAACTAGAATTGAAGAGAGAGATCCTGTGTTAATTTTGACAGAAAAACAAGGCAAGTATAATTCCTATTCACGCACATGTCCTCAAAACATACGACGTCAGCCAGTTATATTAACCGAGGCTGAATTAAATAAAATTAAGCGCGACCATCCAGGCTATTTAAATGAAAAAAGCGATATTATTAAATACGGCTCACAACCAGATAAGGAGTTTTATTATATTTGTCCGCGTTATTGGGATTTAAGAACAGATTCAATTATTACGCCTGAGCAGATTGAGCGAGAAGGATTGAAAGATAAAATCATTCCAATGGACGCAAAAGTCGTGCCAAGAGGTAAATATATTTATGAGTTCAACAATCCAAAAGAGTATAAGGACAACCATAAGCAGTATCCAGGATTTTTAACAGATAGTCATCCTAGCGGCCTTTGTTTACCTTGTTGTTTCGCAAAATGGAATGTTCCATCCTTGATTGGTAGAAAACAAAAATGCGCTGGAATAGAACAAACCAAGCCCAATGCGAATGATATGGACGAATATATAAAAGGACCTGGAAAATTTCCGCTTGCAATAAATCGTTGGGGGTATTTATCACCAGCAATTCAGCAATTGTTGCGCGAAAAAAGCACGACATGCAAAACTGGTAGTATGTGTTTATTGCGTCATGGGGTTGAAATAAGTAAAACACAATCATTCATCTCTTGTATAGCCGATGCAATTTATTACACACGCCAAGATTTTGTATCTATTCGTGATATGAAAGATACGATTATTTCAACGCTGAACATTGATAATTTTATAACCTATCAAAACGGAAATTTAGTAACCGATTTCTACGATCCAAACAAAATACCCAACGTCGAGAACCCCAAGTATACAAGCTCTGTGCTTTATTCCAAATTATCACAGGACGAAATGCCGTTTTTTATCAAGGTTTGCAACGCCTTTGAAAATTTCATTGCTTATTTGAACAATGCCGACGTAGTGATAGACTATACATATTTGTGGGATATAATTTGCACTCCAAACCCTGCACTTTTTAAAGAGGGGATCAACTTGGTCATATTGGAAGTCGCAAACAATGACATTACAGACAATGTAAATTTAATCTGCCCAACAAACCATTATAATAGCGTTATATATGATCCAGTGAAACCAACGCTGATATTATTTCATCAAGACGAGTATTTTGAGCCAATATACACGTATAAAACAGAAAAAAATCCCAAAAATAAAGAAGATGTTCTTTACGTTGGTAAGTTATTCCGAGAGCAAGACATTAGGTTATCCGAACAAATAAAATATCTTTTTGATTACGTTATTAAACCCTATTACAAAAACATGTGCGCACCATTCGCTAGCATGCCAAAAGTGTACAAAGCAAAACATGCAATGATATTGCAAGACATGGTGAATATTTTGAACGAGAATAACTATGTTATCCGTAATCAAGTTGTAAATTATCAAGGGAAAGTAATTGGAATAATTGCAGAGACCTCTTTGCCAACGATTACTAGCGGATTTATACCTTGTTATCCATCGGCACTATTACCTGGGATTAATTATACATTTATGATGGAACCCAGCATCTGGAAATCTTATTATGAGACTATTGGATTTTTGAAAAATGTCTATAAAAATACGTACGGAAAGGTTCCATGCAATCCGATTTTCAAAATAATCGAGGATGAAGTTGTTGTAGGAGTCTTAACAGAAACAAATCAATTTGTGCAACTTTCGGTTCCGATACCCGTGTCGGAAATTAAAGACGATACTCTGCGCGAGATTCGCGACAATAATTATGTTGTGAACAAAGATGCGACACCTCTTATATCCAGCGATTCTATTATAACCATGTCAAACAAGATAGACCAAGAAAGAGAGAATTACGTGAAAAAAATCAAACTAGAAACAAGTCTCTATCAATTGTTTCGGACAACCATTCGCATGTTATTAAACGATTATGCAAAGCTGGAACTCCGAGAACAAATAGAAGAAATAACCAAATCTCCGTTTGCAATATATAGTGAAAAATTAAAGAGAACAACAGAACTCCTTCGTAGATTAGTAGAGGATATGGTTATATTTGTCAAGGATTATGATTACAAACTCATAAATGAATTAACTACTTGTGCAATGAATAAAACGGCGGATAAATGCAATGCAAACGCACCCTTGTGCGCCTTTACTATCAATGGTAAATGCCAACTAATCATTCCCAAGGATAATTTATTAACCAAGTCAGACAATGAAAAGAATTACTTTTTGAAAATGGCAGATGAGCTAATTCGGTATAATCGAATCAAATCATTCATGTTTGAGAAACAAACTTACTTGTCTTTTGGAAAAGTAGACTATAATTTGTATGAAGACGAGTTTATCATATTACAATCGTTGATTACACAAGAATACTTTGAAGAATTGGTTCCCACGAAGCAAAACCGGTTTATAAAATATAATAGCTACGACGAGGCAAAACCGATAATTAGTCAAACCTATGTGGATGAGGTTAAATTACCAAGGAACAAATAATCATTTGCGCGACAATGTCAAAAGCGCGTCTAATCCTTGTTCAAAATTAACAGAAATCGTCCAACCCAAATCCTTTAATTTTTGATTACTAATATAATATCGCTGGTCGTTGAATGGTCTGTCTTCAATATAAGAAATCCATTTATCATAGTCTGCCGTGTTCTTTATTTTGCGAATCAATATTTTAGCTACGTCTGCAACACTATACTCCATTCCTTCGTCGCACCCAATATTATATATTTCGCCAATGGCACCTTTCTCCAATATAACTTGAAATGCATGCGCGGTATCAATCGCGTGCAAAAATGCTCTAACTGAACTGCCTGTGCCTTGTATGGTAACTGGCTTGTCATTTTGCAATAATTGAATAAAACGCGGAATTAATTTTTCGGGATATTGATTTGGTCCATATACATTATTTCCGCGTGTAATAATGATGGGCATTTTATAAGAATGATTATACGATTGCGCAATTAACTCCGCACCAGCTTTGGTTGCAGCATAAGGATTGGTCGGACATAAAATAGAATGCTCAGTCTTGTGTTTTTCGTCTACACTATTCATGGACTCACCATATACTTCGTCTGTTGAAACATGAATGAATTTAGTAATCTTACCATATTTTCTACAACATTCCAACAATACATGGGTTCCTAAAATATTATCCTTTGTAAATTGTAATGAATCATCAAATGAATTTTGAACATGTGATTGTGCAGCAAAATGAACAACTTGTTCAATCTCATACGACTTTAATACATGGTTGATTAAATCTTCAGAACACAAATTGCCCTTCACCAATGTATAATTTGGATTATTTCGTATATCACCGATAACATTTTTTTCATCTGCGCAATAATACATGGCATCAAAGTTAATAATTTTATATTTATCGCTTGCAAAAATATAATTTATAAAATTAGATCCAATAAATCCACATCCACCCGTGACAAGCAAATTAATTCTATGCCCACTCTCTCCCATTTTCGTATAATATATTGAAATAATATTATCAATATATTAACGCAGACATGACTTTCGTTTTATTAAAAATTGAAATGAAACCTCTTTAATTTTAATGTAAAGTATTATTATATCATCGCAATTATGAGCATGGAGTTATTTAACGAGTTGACCCGGTTTATATTAGAAACTTCTATTAAATACAAGATTGATGAAACGCACAATATATCCCATAGCATGAATGTCTTGCATTTGGCTCATGCTATTTATGAGATGGAGTTGCAGACTAACCCATCTATCGTTGCGCATAAAAAAATCATTTATTTAGCAGCAGCATTACACGATATGTGCGACAAAAAATACATGAATGAAGCCGAAGGTCTTGCCGAAATTAATGCGTTTTTGAATTATAAAATTACAGACGATGAAAGTGCCGCAATTGCTTCAATTATTACTACCATGTCGTATTCCAAGGTAAAGCAATACGGATTTCCAGATTTGGGGATTTATCAACGAGCATATCATGTTGTTAGAGAAGCCGATTTGCTAACAGCATATGATTTTGATAGATGCATGATATATCACATGAAAGTGAATCATGGAAATTTCAAAGATTCGTTTTATAAAGCAGAAGAATTATTTCAACATCGGGTATTTAGACACGCAGACGACAACTTATTTAGAACTGAGTATGCTTTGGCACAATATCCTGGACTGCATACTCAAGCAAGGGACAGAATAAAAACATGGAAAACAATACTAAATATTTTATAAACAACCGCTCAATAGTGTATACCAAGATCTTCTTCATCGTTATCATCATCGTCGTCTGAGTCGTCGTCGTCGTCGTCGTCATCATCATCAGCTGTATTGTATGCGCCAACTGATAAATGCGACTTTTCAAAGGTAGATTCGTCTTCGTTGCGTAAGCTATATATTATATGTCTATCGTTAAAGCTAATAGATGGAGGTTGGCTTATCCACATAGAATCAAGACTATTTGTTAATTTAGTTTTCTGTCCAAATTTTGGATTGAACTTTTTAAACTCTCTCATCTTTTTACACAATAATAAATGGTTTTTTTTATTTAACGCCCTAACACCGGAATATTTGCTTTTGTAATACAACATTAAATAAGGGCGCATTATATCAACTAACTTATTTACAGGAAAATCAGTATGTATCTTCAATCTCGGCCTATTTATGTTATGTTCATACAACATGTCTGTTATACTTGAATATAAGTAAGTAGGAGGACTATTATTTACATAAGCCTCAATTGAATTTTCGTGAATAAGGCGTTTATTTTCAAATAGAAATCGACGCAAACTAAAGTTACACATAAAATAGTTTTCAATGATTACAGGCACCTTTACTTTATTCCGTAAAATAAAAAAATAGATGTTATATAAATTTGCCTTTGAAAATGGAATATTGTTATACGGATTTTTGCATGCAACAGGTGAGGGAATAAAATAAGCAGAATTGCACAAAGATGTATAAAATATATTTACCAAATCAGTTAGTGAAAATAAATACTTGCTATTTGAATCAAAAATAGTAAGCACATTTTTGTCATTCGGCGACAAATCGTTCAATAAAAGGTCGGTTGTCACTTGTAGTTTAGCACGTTTGAATTTGTATATAAATGCCAGTCTACACATGCATCTATATACTTTTTGTAATTTATAAAATATGTTTACATGTGCATTTCTTATTAGGTCAGTATAAAACATATTCTCAATCCCGTCTCTCAATAATTTAAATTTGCAAGTAAGGTGTTTAGCTGGTTCATATACTGAATATATCATAAATTGATAATAATTATATATTGCTATGCTTTCACTATAAGGCAAGGAATTATTCTGACAAATTTTTGAACTAATAGCCATTTTTTCAGTAAAAGTTAAATAGCGTTTCAATGGTAATTCAATATCATGTTCTTTCGCTATAAAATACTTTTGTACAATAAATAAAAAGGCGACTGCCATTCTTCGTATGATAAGCGAGTTATGTTTAAATCATTTCAGTGATTATACGGATAATTCTGATTGCAATTGCAGGCGTAATTGCAGTTGCAGTTATAAGGATAACTGCATTTAGATTCGTCTAAATCAGTCATCCACGAAACATAACCACAAGCCATCGGATTACCAACACAATGTTTTTCCTGGTCGCTTATTATGCAGTTGCGAATAATCGGACCTAGTTTACATTCACAATGTTCTTGCAGATAAAACATATTTATGTACAAGAATACATTTCCAGTATAGTTATAATCTAGTTTGAACGTTAACCTTAGCGGCAACTTTGTATTTATATAATATGACCACAATGCAGGATTGATCGGCATGCAGTTATGCTCTTGTATGGTGTAAGTATAATAATCTTTATTTGCAAATGGGCAAACTTGGCCATAAAAATAATTACATGTGGGATTACCATGACAATCATAACACGGATATGGTGTAATCGTTTCTATTTTCATCAAGCTATTGCAATCATTAAACATAATCGGCTTACCGCATTCATCAACAAACGCCAAAATAAATCCTTGAATGGGTAAATAATCGGGATTTATAGTAACATTAAATTCTTTTTCTTTTACATTACAATAAGTTATAATATCATACAAAGGTTTTGTGCATGTATCACAAGGCTTGGGAGGGCATTTTACGAACCATGCTCCACAAGTATCTTTAGTGCATGGTTTAGTACATGTTGTACAATGATGTTGTTTCTCCATATATATTAAATGACTATAAAAATAAAATAAAATAAAATATTTATATTATATTATTTTTGTTTTACGTATTTTTGTATTTTTATTCTGAACGCATCTATCAAACAAACAATTAAAATCCTGGGTTGTAGTCATTATCGCCTCCCAGTTCACTCGTTTTAATGCTTACCACATTATTTTGAATAACTAGATTATTCGTGCTGCACGGCGCATCTATGCTCTCAACACCGCCGAATGCCTTATCAATTGACTCGTTCACCGCTTCCACATCTTGTGGGTTCTCGTACCGAATAATCTCGTCTAGCTTGGACATTTCTTCTATGTCCAATACAACCTGGAACGCACCTGTGCCGAAATATCCCTCTTGTCCACACATTACGTTTGCAGAGACACCGCGGAAAGTATCTAGTTCACCATGCTTAGCAGCCTTCAAGAACATTTCAGGTGTCTCTTCAAATGACGCTTTGGCAATTGGACCAATATTGTCATTGTTGATTCCGTGCCTAAATATCGATATCATTTTATTTGTGAAGGTCATTCTGTCGCAAAGAATGCTGAAATGGTGATAATTAATATATGTGCCGTCAAACTCAATGACATCAACCAATTCATTATAAATCGCCTGACGCGCGGCTTCAATGCCCAATACGTTATATATCTCAACGATATCATTGCTAAAGCACCTAGATGCATCAATATACTCCAACGCCAAAACGTCCATCATATTCGTGCCTACTGTGTCCAGCACCCACATATCGCGCTTCTTGTATGTGCCGCTTTCCTCAACAACATTGTCCTTAATCTTTCGCAAAATGACCTTGTTTAGTCTCTTGATGCCACGCAAAACAACATTGTTGAGCAACTGGTCCTGGAAATTCTTCAGGAGGTAAATTTGGTCGGATTGATCCAACGGGTTTAGATTCTTCTTACCAGCATTTCGTGTACCAGACTGCTTCATGATGTTGTTCATACGAATACGGAATACCAGCTTGTCTGCATTATAATCCGAATACACGCAAGAGACATCGTCGCCATAGCAATTTGTCAGCGTGAAATTCACATCATCCATCGTAATGTTCTTTTCCAACATGGTCGTCGCATCCATCTCCATGCGAAGTATCCATTTTGATTTTTGATTGGCTGCGTCTTCCTCACTAGTCGCCTCAATATTCGCACATTCGTCCATCATATTTTCAAAGGCACGATATTGTTCCAACGTTGACTGGTCTGTTTGAATGAGCGTAGTTAGATTGTCAGGATCGAAACAAATCTCAACTGAACCAACAATTTCTATCAACTTGGTATGTTCCAACATGTTCATGATTACCTGCGCCTTTTCGCGGTCAGTTTCATCCTCCTTTTTCAAATAAATGGTCATTGACGGATTCTTTGGTTCGCTAGACAATGACAGGATTTCTTCAATTCTTGGCACACCACGTGTGACATTTGATTTGGCTGCAACACCTGCAAAATGGAATGTGTTGAGGGTCATCTGGGTGCTAGTCTCACCAATAGATTGACCTGAAATCATACCAACCATTTCACCTGGCGAAACAACCGCCCGCTTGTATGTAAGAACGATAGTATCCAACAATACTACTAGCGCAGTCTGATTAAAACGCTTTACAAACAACAAATCTTTCGGCGATAAGTAGTAGAAGAACAGCGTCTTGAACAACTCCGTCGGCTTCACATAGTGGTTCTTTTCCAAAAGTTCGTACGTCTTTTCAATCATGCCGAAAGCTTCCAATGGCGTAATATCAACCATGGAATTGGTATTGATGCCTTGTTGCCCTTGAATATTGCTAATAATATATGCAAAGGCGACTGGGCAATTCACTACGCTGTCCGCCTTGTTCTTAAACACATACTTGATGATATTCGCGCGGATATTAATCATGTAGTCCGTATAATACTTGCACTTTTCAAGCATGGCGTCCTTTTGTTTCTTATAGCGCGTCATGGTGGGCTTTAGAAACATTTGGGATAGTTCCTTTGATTTGGCAGTCTCCTCCGGTAGCGCATAATGAGCGTAGATATCCTGAATGCTCATAGTCACAATCGGCAACATTTGGTTTTCTACCTTGATGGTATCAATAGAATCTTCGCCATAGCTGAACTGCACTATCTTATTTTTATTGGTGCGAATGGTCATATCATAACCAACCATGAGGTCTTCAAGACCCTTAATCAATCGACGCTGAATATATCCTGTAGTAGATGTCTTAACCGCAGTATCAATCAAACCAACACGACCACCCATTGCATGAAAGAACAACTCTTGAGGTGTCAGGCCGTTGATGTAGGAATTCTCTACAAATCCACGCGCACCAGGTGAGTCGTCATACTTTGCAAAATGTGGCAACGTACGTTGGTCAAATCCATATGGAATACGCTTTCCATCCACGTTTTGTTGTCCCAAACACGAAATCATTTGGGAGATGTTGAGGTCGCTACCCTTGGAACCTGCATTCACCATGACAACAAATCGGTTGTCTTTGTCCAAGCTCTCAAGACCTATCTTGCCGGCCTCAGAGGATGCCTTGTTCAAGATATTGTTAACCTGCGTCTCAAACTCTTCCACATTGGTCTTGCCAGTATTATTCTCAAATATACCCAATTGAGTTTGGTCAATCAGGTTTTTCACATCCGTCTTTTTCTTGGTAATTACTTCAACGATTGCATTGTTCGTTTTCGCGTCGGAAATCAAATCGCTGATTCCTACACTGAACGAGCTCGACTTCATGTATTCAGTGACAATATTCTGCAAATCGTCAATAAATTGCGATGCATGCATGTTGCCGAAATCATTGCACGTGCGTTGGATTAAGCCCTTCGTTCCACCTCCTAGCACCCCCTTGTCTAGTTGGCCACGAATGTACTGCCCATTTTTTATTTCCAAGACGCGATTGGACTTGCCAATGTCGTCCTTTCCGTCTATGAACGCCTTTGTTTTGTATTTTAGCGACAACGGAGGCATGATTTGAGATAGCAAGTCAAAACTGGATATGACGCCACCCTTGGATAATAACTCCGCGTCATTTACACGATTAAACATCATGAGTATGTTCATGGCTTCTCGTGGTGTAAAGTTTACGTTTTCTCTTGTAAACCTATAGCAACCAAGCATTGAGTCCTGGAAAATACCAATGATTGGGGAATTATTGGCTGGACTAATTATTTGGTAAGGAACAGCTGCCAAATTTCGCAGCTCCGATTCCGCCTCCGCATCTTGCGGCATATGTAAATTCATCTCATCTCCATCAAACGGATAATCCCAAAGGTTTCCCAGTGGGCCGGACTGTATCTTAAGCAAACTCGGGATAGCTAATCCTTCATAGTTCACCGACACCGGTTCAGTCTCTGAGTGCCCTCCATAGTCTGCTAAACGACATTAGGAAGTAACACTGCGGATTGCCCAATTCTCTAACATTATTACCATTGGGTTCGGCTATTAACCGAGTTCCCTCAAAATGTTTCCATTATGAGGTGGTAGTTAGAGACTCTAAGGGGTTTCCCGCAACAAGGTGTCTTGCGAATTCCACCTTTCCAAAGGTGGAGCCAAATAAATTCCATTTTATATTACTTTGGCTCCACCTTTTGAAAAGGTGGATTCACTAGGGGGTATCAACCTTTTAAGCCCCCCTGTTGCCGACATTGATGTATTTAACTGCACTTATGCAGTGAGAACTTCAAAAGTCTATCGGCATTGTATGGTTTGGTGTCCGCAACGTTCATTCTAAATGTGTCGCCGCGCTTCATAATGCGGGCAATATGACACATCATACTCATTCTGTGCAACGTAGGCTGACGATTAAAGAGGACAGGGTCGCCATCCATCATATGACGATGCACGATGTCCCCCTCTTCCAAAACAAGCGACTCTCTATCAACATATCGCAAGGTAATGGACTCACCATTCTTCTTCTCGAGAATCTTTGCTCCGGGGTGGACTAGAGGTCCATTTAGAACAAGTTTTGTCAAGAATGCCTTGTTGATTTTATTAACAACTACTGGCTTGGTGATATTTTTGGCGATCTTCATCGGAATGCCTAACTCGCGAATTGAGATGTTGGGGTCGGCAGTAATAACAGAACGTGCGCTAAAGTCCACGCGTTTTGCCATCAAGTTGCCTCTCATTCGCCCACCTTTGCCATTCAATCGATCCTTGATTGACTTGAGCGGTCTGCCTGAACGCGTGCAGCACTCGCCGCCAGGAATCTTGTTGTCCACGATGCATGCAACATAGTATTGCAGAAGCGTCGTCCAATCGTCAATTACGGGTGCGTTGCTTTGGATCTTTTCTTGAAGTGTTTTGTTTGTTTTGATGATATTAACCAATATATGACTCAAATCGTCCTCGCTGCGTTGTTGGGCGTCGTGCTTGACCGAAGGTCTGACTGCGGGTGGGGGAACCGCCATGACCTGACAAACCATCCAATCTGGACGCGACCACAACGGGCTGAATCCCATGAATGTGACATCCTCATCCGAGATGCGCTTGAAAATCTTCAACACGATTTCGGGAGTCAACTTAATAACGATATTTTGTTTGTCCTCGCCTTCGCCAGTATTTTCCCACTCGGCGATAATGCTTGCGAGACCTTCTTTACGAATCTTTCCGGGTTGTAGGCAACCGCATCCGTCTTCAGTATCTTCACCACAACGCTTAACCTTGCTTGCTAAAGGAAAGACATACTTCCATCGTCCATCGCCTACCAGCTTTAAAGCTTGTTTGTATTTTTCCTTACTGATGAGCAACTTACTGCATTTAAAACATACGCAACGCAAAATTTTTTGTATGGTGCTTAAATATTGTATGTAAAAGACAGGCCTAGCCAACTCAATATGTCCAAAATATCCAGGGGTTTGCATATAATCTAACCCGTCCGTGGGACAAATGAGCCCTGGCTCCAGCACACCCATGCGAGGGTCAAAGAGTCCACCGATAACTGGCTTGTTGTTAATATATGTATCGCGACTCGTAATCTCTGCAACGGAGCCTTTACGAATCTCATCTGGCGATAATATACTAAACTGGATGCCAATAATCTTTGAACTAGTATGTTGCGTTTCCATCTTGGACATTCCTTATAATACATTAATATATTTAGATTCTTTCCGATCAATTTTTATTTTAATTGTCTGGTTAATATAGAATAAATGGCTTCTGCCTTTTCTTATACAACTTCTAATTTTCCTGAACCAATTCGTTTAACTTGCGCAGAAATATCTTCAGCTGGTGTAGGAAATACATTAGAATTTATAAGAGGAGTCTATAACTATGTTGTTCGTGTGCCTGTAGGTTCAAGTATAAATAGAGAATATATAGATAAATTATCCCCTCTGTTAACATTGTGGGAATTACACGGCGCGGAGCCAGGAGTGTATACATGGTTATTACTTGATTTTGGCGACGAAAGCTCAAAACAAATTGTGGTAAAACAAAATATAAATGTCACTGAACTAGCAACAAAACATACTGATATATTAAAAGATATATGTTTAAACAAACAACATACAGACAAACGTCGACAAGCTCCACTTCCACTTGAAACTACTATTCGTGTTTATTTTGGTGGCGAACTTTCTAAATCAATAGATGCAAGAACAGGACGTGTTCAATATATAATAAATTTTTTATCTGGCACATATTCAAGTGAACAAATAAATTCAGTGGATTTTTCTCCTGCAATTGAAGAAGAATTAAAACGTATGTTTGAAATTGGTATATGTAATGGCGATGCACGATGCCCTCCTTTCGATATTGTCATAGCAAGAACATACGAGACTTTAATAAGAGCAAATATGGGAACTGAGCGCGAATTCGAAAATTCCATGAAACAATATAATGATGTAGGCACAAGCATATATAGATTTGATAAAAACGACAAAAACTTATCTAATCGCGCGAGTTTTTTAGCTCAAATAAAGTATGATGCGAAAAAGGGCATATTAGACAGAACATATAAAGCAATAGGTAAACCGATAGATGGCGACGACTATAAACGCGAACTTGCTAAATTAGATGCAGAATGGAGACCATTTACTGCGGATGAATTCGAACAATTCCGCATGCGTTGGGGAGGCAGAAAATCCCGGAAAACACGTAAATCACGCAGACCCCACAAAAGACGCAGACGCAGGACCATGAAATCACGCCGGTCGCGCAAATAATTTATACCTATACTATAAATGGAACTAATACATCATAGTGCAGGGCTATCCTTGTTTATACAAATAATTACTGGCTTAATTGACTACTATGTGCTAACTTTACCCACAGCGCCAGATCTTAATTTGTTGCGTGAGCTACTTTTACTTGAATTTATAGTTCAAATAGTAGAGGGGACCTTCTATGTCTGGTTGGTATTCTCTATATCTAGCGCCAAAAACATTACACTTTATCGATATTGGGACTGGTTCATTACCACGCCGACCATGTTAATTACATTTTCAACCTTTTTGATTTATTTAAAGTTCAAGGAGAGTAATGCGACCAATATCCCGTCATTTACAACCATTATAAGCGACAACCTCAAGACATATTCGGCCATAGTTTTATTGAACGCAGCAATGTTGTTATTTGGGTATTTAGGGGAACTCAAGAAATTATCCTTGTTTACATCAGTCTTTGGTGGATTTGTTCCCTTTTTCATGATGTTTTATATAATTTATGAAAATTTTGCAAAATACACTGATTTAGGAACCGCGCTATTTTGGTATTTTGTTATTGTTTGGGGCTTATATGGTGTCGCAGCATGTTTATCCTACAAATTAAAGAACACTTGTTATAATATTTTAGACTTGTTCGCAAAGAACTTTTTCGGATTGTTCTTGGCTTATCTATTGTATTCAAATTATACAAAATAATAGTGGGTCTTTTACAAAAAAAAATGATTTAGAATTATGATTATTATTTATATATATAGTTAATAATCATGGCGAGAGAGATTCAAATCAAGCGTACTAATACTAAGAAGGCAAAGGAGCCTGTCCAAAAGAAAAAGAAGGTGGAAAGTTCTGACAGCGAGGGTGATAACGGGTCCAATGACGACGAGGATGAGGATGAGATGGATGAGACTGAATACAGAAAGTTTTTAAGCAAGATATTCCCGTCTAAGCATCTAGACAAGAAGATTGCTGCTGGAACCCGATTGAAAAAAAAGATTCAGGAGTTGGAAGAGGGCGAAGAGGAGGAAGCTGATGAGGAGGAAGAAGAAGAGGTAGAAAAGCGCCCACGTAAAAAGGATTCCAAGAAAAAGAAGGTAAGTAAAAAGAAACAGGTGGTTGAGAGCGAGTCTGACGAGGAAGAGGATCATGACGCAGATGACGAGGAGGAGGATGACGATGATGAAGAGGATGATGACGTGTCGCCAACTTCCAAGAGTGCAAAGAACTTTAACATCATCTTTACGATTGGTAATGGTGGTGGTGGTGAGTACGAAGACGATGATGAGGGTGAGTGGGAAGATTATGATGAGGACGAGGATGATTCCGATTATATGGAAGAAACCGAAGACGAAGATGAAGATGTCTCCGATTCCGATACCGAAGACGAAGATGCTGTGGAAGCAGAAGAGGAGGAGGAAGAAAACATCGTCATTAAACCCAAAAAGACCACAAAAAAGGGTAAGAAAACTGATGAAGTTCATAAGGAGGCTTCTGTAGTGGACTCTGTTGTTGCTGCCGCTGCGCCTTCAAACAATAGCACTGAATTTATTAACCAAATGAAGGAGCTTTATGAAAAGAACAAAAGCAACGCCATGGCAAAGGAATGTCTTAAGATGTGTGAACAAAACATCAAGAAGATTGAAAAGAAGGAAGAGAAAAAGAACGTGAAGCGCCAAGCTAAAAACACGCGAATCTTCCGCAAGATCGTAAAGGACAAGAATACGATGAACGATTTTGAATTCTTTAACAAGTTGCAAGTTGAAGAACAAAAGAAGATTATCAAAGAGCTTCGCGAAATCAACAAGATTACGCGCATTGAGAAGCCGTATCGTCTTACGTTGCTTGAATCAGACATGCCTGTGTTGTTTAAAGGCGCAGCCATGAAAAAGATTAATTCCTTGCGATACATGGAGCCTGGTTCTGGCGAATACTACAAAATCAAGAACTGGGTAGATACGTTCATGCGCATTCCATTTGGAAAGTATCAGACGTTGCCTGTTAACATTGACAATGGAGTTGAGCAATGCCACGATTTCATGGAGAACGCCAAGAAGACGCTTGATGCTGCAGTATATGGTCTTAACGATGCAAAGATGCAAATCATGCAAATGATGGGTCAGTTGATTACAAACCCGTCAAGTATCGGAACAGCCATCGCGATTCAAGGGCCAATGGGAACAGGTAAGTGTCATGGTATAGATACACCTATTTTAATGTTTGATGGCACCATTAAACTGGTTCAAAATATACAAATTAATGATTTCATAATGGGCGATGATTCCACCCCAAGAAAGGTTATTGATTTGGGTCGTGGTGAAGATGAATTATACGAAGTTATACCTGTAAAAGGTGATAAATATGTTGTAAATTCAGAACACATTTTATGTTTACATCAGTCAGGAAAAGGGTGTATTAAAATAGTTAATAATTCTAGTGGTTCTGTATCATATAAAACGATTCGTTTCAATAACAAAACTTATAAAATGAATTATAAAACATTTCATGATGTAGATAAGGCAGATAACTATCTTAATTCCTTCTTAAATGAAGATAATATTACTGAAATATCAATTAAAGATTATTTAAAGTTACCTAAATATGTTAAAAAAGATTGGTTAAAGGGTTATCGCGTAGGTATCGATTTTACAAGTAAACCAGTTCCATTTGACCCTTATATTATTGGATTATGGCTAGGTGATGGCGCTTCTAGGCAATCAAAAATTACTAACCAAGATGCAATTATACTTCATTATTTAAATGTAGAATTGAAAAAATACAATTTAAATTTAAATTACATATCTAAATATGATTATGGTATATCAACCAACATCCCAGGTAAAAAAAATGCATTTTTAAATACATTGAAACAATATAACCTGATCAATAATAAACATATCCCAAATGATTATAAAATAAATGATAGATACACGAGAATGCAAGTTCTTGCTGGACTATTAGATACAGATGGGTCTTATTCAGAGATAGATAAATGTTTTGAAATTACTCAAAAATCAGAACAATTATCTAATGATATCTTGTATATTGCTCGGTCGCTTGGATTTGCCGCTTACAAGAAAACATGCGAAAAATCTTGCTTTTATAAAAATGAAAAACGCGTGGGAACCTATTTCCGTATTACAATTTCTGGAAATAATTTGGAAGACATTCCAACAAAATGTAAAAGAAAGATTGCTACAAAAAGAAGCCAAATTAAAAATGCACTTATGACTGGAATAAGTGTAAAATCTATTGGAAAGGGTGCATATTATGGATTTACCCTTGATGGCAATCATCGCTACTTAATGGGTGATTTTACAGTAACGCATAATACAACACTTGTCAAGGAGGGCATTAGTAAAATCCTCAACCGACCCTTTGCATTCATCGCGCTCGGTGGCGCAACAGATAGCAGTTTCTTGGAGGGGCACTCCTATACTTATGAGGGCAGTACTTGGGGCAAGATCGTACAAATTCTTGTGGATAGCAAGTGCATGAATCCAGTCATCTATTTCGACGAGCTTGATAAAATTAGCGATACGCCAAAGGGCGAGGAAATTGCAGGCATTCTTACTCACTTGACAGACACATCGCAGAACAGCCAATACCACGACAAGTATTTTGCAGAGGTTGATTTTGATTTGAGCAAGTGCTTGTTCATCTTCAGTTATAATGACGAGTCAAAAGTGAACCCCATCTTGCGCGACAGAATGTATAGAATTCATACCAAGGGATATGATAAGAAGCAGAAGACTATTATCTCCAATAACCATCTCCTACCAAAGATTCGCGAGCAAGTAAAGTTTAGCGAGAACGAAATTATTATTCCTGATGAAACGCTTCACTACATTATGGAAAATCATTGCAACAAGGAAGACGGCGTTAGAAATATGAAGAGATGTCTGGAAATCATCTACACTAAGTTGAACCTTTACAGATTAATGAAGCCTGGCACCAATCTATTTGAAGAGAGCATGACACTCAAGGTAGAGTTTCCGTTCAAGGTAACAACTGACATAGTTGACAAATTGATAACAAAAGAAAAGGAGGATAACACATCGTTTCGCGGAATGTATGTTTGAGCAGAATGCGTATCAAAAAATTCAACCAAGAAATAAAAAATAAATAATAGTATTAATGTATTATATAATGGCAGCAATGAATTTTAGTCGTTTTTGCACACCAGCGCAGTTATATTTGATTTTAGCAGGAATCAGTTTGTTAACTGCTTTTTTCAATAATTTCCAGGTAATTACTTTGGTTGTTAATGGTATCTTCGTTTTAATTTGGGGATGGATTTTGAATTGGTTGTGTTCCAAGGGGCTTAAGGCTATTTCTTGGATATTAGTCTTGCTCCCGTTTATTCTTTTCATCTTCACTTTTTTCTTTGCAAAGGACATTATCTCTAATGCCGCTCATGCAGAGGGATTTTGCAGTGCAGATGATATTACAAAAATTGACACCGCCTTCAGCGCCTTGAAGAGTTCATTAAGTTCATTGCAAAATAAAAACGATCAGATGACAACATCTACTGCATTGGGCAAGTTTAAATCTACTTTGGATAATATTACTACTGAGGTTAAAACGGCTGCAACGCCGACAGGAACTATGTAAATTATTTTCTATGCATAACAAATAATAATATTTTCATAATATATAATGGCAGCAACGGATTTTAGTCGTTTTTGCACACCCGCGCAATTGTATTTGATTTTAGCTGGAATCAGTTTAATAACTGCTTTTTTCAATAATTTCCAGGTAATTACTTTGGTTGTTAATGGTATCTTCGTTTTAATTTGGGGATGGATTTTGAATTGGTTGTGTTCAAAGGGACTTAAGGCTATTTCTTGGATATTAGTCTTGCTTCCGTTTATTCTCTTCATCTTCACTTTTTTCTTTGCAAAAGATATTATCTCTAATGCGATGGGAGTCCAGGAGGGGTTCCAGGAGGGATATACAGGTTGTATTCAAGACTACGAGGGTGCTCCCAAGGTATGCAAGTCTTATGACGATAAGGCAGCTCATGAAAAAGCTAAGAAGGAACACGCTGCTTTGCTTGAGAAGCAAAGGCTAGATAGTGCAAAAGCTAATAAGGGTAAGCCTGGGGGAGGGCCCTAAATAAGCAGAAACCCCACAGAAAAGCTCCCAAATAAGCAGTCTTGGATATTAGTCTTGTTTCCTTTTATTCTCTTCATCTTTACTTTTTCTTTGCAAAAGATATACTCTCTACAAGTAGTGTAAAGGAAGGAAACAAAGGAAAAAAGGCGATAGACGCATCACCACTCAGGGTTAATAGAGTAATACAAATTCAGAGTGTGATAAATAACAAAAATTATATAATATCAAAAATTAAATGATATTATATTTAAACCAACAACACATAACCAAAACGCAATAATTTAGTATTCAGAGTAAGGCACATTGTTTCCGCCACGAGATATTAAGTAGTTATATTGGTTGGTAGTCATGCATGCGCATCCACTGCTGTTGGAATATGCATTCGGGCAGCACTCAGGTTTAAACGGCGTATTTGCAAACATAGCCAATTGACCCTCAGGCAAAGGGATTTGTTGAGGAGCGCGGTTTAATATATTCGCGACGCCAGGATTCAAGGGCTGTCCAGTGGTAACCACCAAACTGGGAGTAAACCAGCTGTCCGTATTTACGGGGATATTCTTGCTCAAGTTATACATGGCCGAATTACCATTATTTGAACTTGCGCCAAAGAATCCTTCTACATTGGAATATCCTAAACTGGACGCCATTTGTCCAGGTATTCTACTAGAGCAAGACATGCATGTGTTTCCAAATATTAAAAATAATATTATACCTATCGCAATAATGATTTCTAACCTAAATTTTATTCCTCCTACAGATATCTCCATGTTATACATATTTAATAGATAATAATTTTAATCGAGATAGTTCTAAATACGCGAATCAACGTAATCGTTATAATCATTTATTTTGTTTTTGCCAACATAAAAATAACCTTTATTTGTCAATAAATGATATACGAAATCCGTATTTTTTGCTAAATTATTTGATTTGTCTGTATTTTTGTATATGTTTGCCGTATTTTTAATCCGCGTTTTATCAATTTTCACTATACCGCGCACAACGACTCCATCTGGAAGTCTAAGGGAAACCCGCATTCTATTAATTGGCATTGTGTCGCCCGATTCCAAGAGAATTTCAACATCCTCCTCAAACCCGCCATCATAGTATTCGTGTATATAATCCAATGACGTTGGAACACTCCCGTGCTCATTTTCATATGTCTTGTCTAAAACTGCTTTCACATCGTCATATATTTCGTCCCAGTCAACAAAGAGCGAATTCTTTATCGTGAATTGCTTTGTTGTAGTATTCATACAATAAATATATGGTTCGTTGTAGCGGTCTAGTAGCTTTGCCTGAGGATGGTCGCAGACAAAAACCCATCTGTCGTTATGCCTTACGGCGTGTCTTGCGCTTACTATAACTCCGTTCAAGTCATACATCTTCACTCCTCGCGCGTCCAATATTAATGTAGCCGTTACTACGCCACCATCACACAGCACGTCGCCGACACATATATCGCAAAATGGTTTGATGGTGTTGTTAAGCAATACTACAGGCGTATCTTTATCAAAACACAAACGTGGCACATCAGGTAAGCCAGGAATTACACCCTCTTGTTGAATCCCTAAATTAATTTGCAAAAAGGCAATGATAAACAATAACAGACCAACGATTGTGGTATAAAACGATGTATATGTTCCTACAAGTGCAGCGACATAAAAAAAATAGCCTGGCAAGAAAAAGAAAACTATAACCATGATAATAATCAACGCAATCAATACTGCGACCATAATTAACAACACTTGTATTGCGCTAGTAACTATTACTCCTAAAACCGACTTCATGGCAAATATAGAACCGACACATGTATTTATACTGGCTTGCATAATACCAACAACTTTTGCCATCGTATCTTTGAATGCAATTATTATTTGCTGGAGTGGAATCAAGAAATTTATCAACCGACCCATGATATTTTTTGCAATTTCTGCAAATTTCTCTCTGATCGAGTTTGTTAACTCTCTTATTTGTTTAACCGCGACTAAAATTACTTGAAACACTTTTAAGAATGAACTGGTCATATAATCAAATGGACTGACTGCCCGTTTTGTAATGGGTTTAAGCATCTCCTGAACACATTGTGTGAAATTGTCTTGCGTAAATTCAGTAGCCGTTTGATTATCTGGTTTATTAATGAGCCCAGCAAATGGTATTACTTTTGGACTGCACCTGTATTTAAGCCAATTATCTTTTATTGGTTGAATATTTGTCATAATGGTATAATATCCGTGAATCCAAAATAAAATGGTTAACAATATAATACATATTATTATTGATGTTCCATATTGGTCAAAATATGATAAATTCTTATATAAATGTTTTATTTTTTTTGCACTTTCTAGAATAGGTTTATCCATATAATATGTTAATAATAAAAGAACCACTTATTAAACTATAAATATCAAATAATGCTCATTTGATATTTACGCCTTTAGACATTTATGGAGTGATTCATGACTTCCTAAATATGATAATACTCGTTTTCAGCTCAACGCCCCTTTCTACCCCGATATCGGCGTGAATACGACCTTTTGGTTTGCTTTCTTCGAGTAGAACGTGAACGCTTTCTTCGTGTGTTGCGAGTTCGTTTCTTACCACCATTGAATGGTTCGTACAAACCCCACCCCTCCTTATTAGGATTGTTTACCTTTTTAATGTATTCTTTATCAGGATCATATGTGGATTTATCGATAGTCTTTATCTCATCGATAGTCTTTATCTCATCCAGAGTATATGGTCTGTTAAGAAAGTGGTTGTAGAGCGGTTGTCTATAAATTACAGGCATTGCATTCCGTGCATTCCGTGCAGTTGTCGTTGCAGGCGACTCTGCTCTCTTAACCGATACACGCGTTGCTGATTTTACCGCAACGGGCACAACTATGGGTGAAGTCCTAATATTACTCGTTTTTGATTCATCGGGTACTACTATGGGCGAAAATCTGATAGTATTCGCCTTGGGTTTTTTTGAACCTAATGGCACGAAATTATCATTATTTTTGTGTGATTCTTTTTCATAGTCAAAATCATAAATGTGAGTGCTCATATATTATATATAAAGAAAAATCTATAATATGTTAAAAAAATCATAAATCCTTAAAATTTATTTTTGTAATGCTCGTCATCCTCCCAATCCCAAAACATCATATCGCCAATCTTCATTTTATGGTCATCCGTAATTAAACAACTAAACCACTTCACCTTTTTATTTTTAGCGATTACAGCATCAGGATGGTTCTTCACTTGAATAAATTTACCATCTGCATCGGCTACCAAGTGCGATCCCGTGACATAAATAGTTTCGCCATTTACACCTTTCTTCGGGAACTTATAATATACTTCATTTGCATAATTGCCGATTTTCATGACAGAGTGAACAACGCTGCCATTTTCCAATATATCGCCTAAACCCAAGTCCTTCATTTTTTTAATGGTCCCATCTTGTAATTTTAATTTGGTGGTTGGAAGGAAACAAACTGCGCGAACCAAGATACCTGGAGGCCCCGCCCACATGCTTCTAACAGTCATCATTGACCCTTCCACCATATGCATGAGCGCAATGGTTATGCCCATTATTTTACCAACCACATCTTTTATCCCCAATATTATACGCTGAAATTCAATAATTATATTTGTAAATACTCCAAAAATACCTCCAACTATACTTGTAATTTGGTCTCGTATATAATTAAACATGTTGCGAATATTAGAAATATCGCCTACAAGGCCACCAGTAATACTAGATAAACCGGATATTATGTAGTTAATCGGTTGCAATAGATATCCCATAAAATTGGTTTGCATATTTTGAACACAATATATAAAATCGCTTGAAATGTCATCTGAAAGCGGCATGTACATGGGATTACACCTATACTTCGGCCAGTTATCCTTAATTTCTTTTATTTTTGTAAAATAATACATGGCAAATATTTGTAATACAAATGCAAGATTAATATATATAAAATTTATCCATGCGCTTCCTTTCGGCATACTTTATATTATTATTATATATTTCTTGAAAAAAAATACATAATTTGACGTGTTTACCTTCTTCTTGTCCTTCTTGACTTTTTTACTTTCATCATTTTTCTATGTTTCTTGCTGCTTCTGCTTCTGCTTCTGCTTCTTCTACTGGTTCGCTTCTTTGATAAACGACGAGTACGGCGTCCCCTCTTACCTCCAACTTTTGGAGGTATAACAGCACTATCGTATTTTGATGCACTTACTGCATTTGCAAACAATGAAGCAGCCGCAACATTATTTGCTTGAGCATTGGCAGTATTCGCACCAAGAGGTAAAGGAGCAACTACTATAGTTGTAGGGTCTCCTGGTATAGTTGCAGTTCCCACTCCACCTACACCGCCTTTATAAGTCCGACGACTTTTTCGGCGTCTTTGCCGACGACCCCCCCTTGTTGCCTGTATCAATTTTACTTGTGCATCACGTGCTGCAGCAATTTGTGCAACAGAGTCTTGAGAACTTTGAGGGATACTGGGGTCAATAGTAAAACCTACTTTCTCCCCAAGAGATAAATTTTGCGCTGGTGCACTCATTAATCTATATTTAGAATTTAAATTAGAATTTACAAAATAACAGATATAAAAATAACATACTTATTTAATAAATATGGAACCAGTACAGATGGATGATAAGACGCGTCTACAATTGCAAAATATGATAAAGGCAAATAACGCAGAGGACCAGACCGACCTCATTCGTGAGCTAAAGCATAGCGACATCTACAAAAAGAATATAGCGACTCTTTTGAGTTTGAAGGAAAAATATGCCAACGACCAAGACAAGTTGCATATGGAGTGTATGATTGAGTGTAGCTTCTTATTCAATTATTACACCGACTTGTATAATAAAATACGCAAAGACGAAATTGACATGAAGATTTTATATCAATTTTTGGATGTGCTAAAGCAAATTGAGGATGGTATGGTTGACCAGCATGAAGGGTCTTTTATGGTCGGAACACTCTTAAAGAAAATTTACGTGGATAGTGCTCTTAAAAAGGCGGAAAAGTTGGACAAGGAACATGCCGCAGATGCCGCAAATACTCCTGTTATCGTTAGAGAAGATCCCGTTGAAATTTCGTGGAAACAATTCAAACGAATGAAAAAAGCTTAAACATATATCATAAGTATTATTAAATATTATATATGGTAAATAAACGTATTGCGTCAACAACGCCAACCACAACGTTGGTTATCGTTGAATCGCCCTCTAAATGTAAAAAAATAGAAGAATATTTGGGACCAGGATATAAGTGTCTCGCAAGTTTTGGTCATTTACGCGAATTGCCTTCTCTCAACAACATTGACTTTAAGAATGATTTTAAACCAACATATACTATTTCCGAAAGCAAAGTAAAGCAGGTTTCTCTCCTCAAAAAGGAAATTGCACTGGCAGGGGAAGTAGTCTTGGCGACAGACGATGACCGCGAAGGCGAGGCAATTGCCTGGCACATATGCATGATATTTGACCTAAACCCAGCACTAACAAAACGTATTATATTTCACGAAATTACTGAAACGGCACTACAGCACGCCATACGAAACCCAACGCGCATTAATATGAATATCGTCTACGCTCAACAGGCGCGACAAATTTTAGACCTACTTGTTGGATTCAAAATATCCCCGCTTTTATGGAAGCACATATCACACCAGTCTCTCTCTGCAGGCCGTTGCCAGTCTCCTGCACTGAAATTAATTTATGACAATCAGCAAGAAATAGAACGCAGTCCAGGGAAGAAGATATACAACACATCGGGGTTTTTTCAGTTTGCAAAAGCCATTTCATTTGATTTGAATAAGCATCATGAAACAGAAGACGATATGATTGAATTCTTGGACGCATGCGCTTCTTTCTCTCACATATTCACTTGCACACAACCTTCCAAGGTATATAAACAACCACCGAACCCGCTAAACACGTCCAGGTTGCAACAGGCTTCCAGCAATGAACTACACATCTCTCCCAAGGAATCCATGAAGCTATGTCAGGCGTTGTATGAAGCGGGCTATATTACCTATATGCGAACAGAAAGCCAAACCTATTGTGCTGACTTTTTGAATCAAGCACAGAAATATATTCTTGCACATTATGATGAGTCGCATATTCTTAAGAGAGAAAAATCCGTGGGGGTAGAGGGCGCAGCCGCTGAAAAGCCACACGAAGCCATTCGACCCACAGACATTTCTCTCACCAAACTACCTGACAAGTTCAGTTCAAAAGAACAACGAATGTACAAGCTGATTTGGGAAACCACGTTGGAGTCTTGCATGTCTCCAGCTGAATTCTATTCCATCAAGGCGACAATTCAGGCACCCATGAAGTCTCAATATACGCATACAAGTGAGAAGCTATCTTTTTTGGGATGGCTGGCGGTAAATAACCGACCACAGTCTCGCGAGGAAGAAGAGAGAAATTATAACGTTCTCTCTAATCATCAAAATCCAAATGTAAAATATGCAAAGATTCAGTCCAAGCTAACCATGAAGGATACCAAGCAACACTATACAGAAGCCAAGCTCGTGCTCTTGTTGGAAGAAAAGGGTATTGGACGCCCATCTACATTTTCCATGCTTGTAGAAAAGATTCAAGAGCGCGAATACGTGAAGAAGCAAAACGTAGCAGGCAAGTCTGTCGTGTGCAAGGACTTTGAATTGGAAGGGGATGAGATTTTTGAAATAGAGACTACGAGAGAATTTGGCAATGAACACGGAAAACTTGTCATCCAGCCGTTGGGGGTCATAGTTATAGATTTCCTGGAAAAATACTTTGCTCCCTTATTTGACTACAATTATACCAAAAAAATGGAGGACGCGTTGGATACGATTGCAGGTGGTTCAAATGTTGCATGGCAAAATATATGCAAAGATTGTTTGGGTCAAATAGACGAATTAACCTACCTGCTGGCTACACCAAAGGGAACTGGAAACGAAACTGGGTCGGGAAACGGACTTGGCAAAGTCGAATACAAAATTGACGACCAACATAGCTATATGATCGGCAAGAATGGACCCGTTATCAAATGCACCAACAAGGCTACGAATGAAACGACATTTAAATCCGTAAAGGACAATATTGATGTGCACAAGTTAGAACGCGGTGAATATAACTTGGAAGATATTCTCTCTGCTCCAGCAAATGCAAGTGCAAATGCAAACGCAAGTGCAAACGACTTCAATTTGGGGAATTATGAAGGACATGATATATTTTTGAAAAGAGGCAAGTTCGGTATTTATGTTGCATGGGGAACCGAAACCCATTCACTAAAGTGCTTTGGGAATCGCCCAATAGAAAATATTAATTATGCCGACGTTGTGGAAGTATTGCAAAAATCGGGCAATGTCATACGCAAAATAAACGATGATATGTCAATACGAACAGGTAAACGCGGAAATTATCTGTTCTACAAGACAGCCAAGATGCGAAAACCGCAATTTTTAACGCTCAAAGATTGCACACTTGATTATGCTGAATGCGAGATATCCATCATACGACAATGGATTCACGATACATACAGCATATGATTACACCGACCGGATTTTTAATTTAAAATTGAAATGGAATTATCGCTAATTATTACTAGTATAATATATACCAAGGATGTCTCCGGCAAAGTTAAAAGATGAAGAGGTCTACTTCACAAAAGAGAACGTTTCTCTTTGTGAGTATAAAATACATAAATATGTGTATAATTTAAAAATCGTAAATATACCAAAAATAAAAAGCTATAATAGAAAAACAAAACAACTGAAAATGGTAAGAGTAGGCACGATGAGTTTGTCGGATTATCATGGAGAAACAGCAGAACATATTAGCGACGAGTTATTTTCTAAAATACGAAACATAATCCAAACCTTGTATGACCATGATATATTGTATATCGATATTACTGGATACAATTTCATAGAAAACGATAACAAGTTGTGGATCATTGATTTTGAACACGCGACATATAACCATCCAAGAAAAACCGATGAATTCGTAGAAAAATTTTTAGAAGGCCATAATGGTTGGAATCCAGAATTTGTGTGAACCCATTTTAAAAAAGTAGAGGGAGGGTATAGGCCTTCTACTTTTTTATTTTTTATAATATCTATTTATTATATATATTATATAGACGATGAGTTTATTGGAGGATCTTAATAATATTATTAATACAAAAGAAATCCGTCCAACTATTATTAACGAAGAAAGTCATTTTGTCATTGTAACATATTGGTGGGGTCGAAACGCAATGAATCAAAATACAAGCAGGCCGTGTATTTCTTTTTTTGAGAAAATTGTTATGCAAGTTCAGAAATTATGTATTAAGGCACTCGGGTCTGGCTCAAATACAGACGATGTGCTAAAGATATACGATAAACTAACAGTAGCTGTACCGAATTTGGCGGATTTTAAACGTATCATAAATAACACAACTGAAGCCTATAATAATATGATTTTTGAACATTTAGGTATTTTACCAAATGCCGCAAATAAGGATGGAACCGCAGCAATGCAATTGGAAAAATTAAAACAACAAAATAAAGTACCCGCCGAGTTTGAATACAAAAATAAAGAATATGCCGAAAGAATGTTCACGATTATAATGACTCAAGTTGTTTCTATTATTACTGATAATTGTTTTATTATTTTCAATATAAATCGTAAGGTTGCCGCTTTAAAAGCTGATGTTCTCTCTAAAGAGAAACAAATTACACAAGCTGAAAAGGAACGTTATTTGGAACAAATAGGAGAATTAAATAATGTAATACAAACCCGAAATGCTGCCATTAAGAAACAATTAAATACAAAACAAACTTATACAAATCCACAATTAATTGAATTTAATGACATGTCCATATACGAAATCTTACGTAAAGAATTCAGATTCTTAAATCCTATAACTTTTAATGAAATGATAGATAAATGGGAAGCCGAATGTACAAAATTTAAATGCAATCACATGGCAGTCGAATATCCCGAATTTACAAGGCCTGGCGGGTATCAATTGGCTATCAATGCCAAACCATTATTTATTAAGAAAGCACTAGATGCAGTACAAGCTAGTGGTAGGTCTGTTTTGTATATTGACGGCGATATGTATATTAGAAAATACCCGAAAATATTTGATTTGCCTGATGTTGATTTTATGGCTCGTGGCTGGTGGATTGACCCGCGGTCCAGTTGGAAAATGGAAGAAAGCATAACATATGACCCATACACGTTTGAAACATCTGGTGGAACTATGATGTTTTCCCAGTCGTCTGAATCAAAAAGGCTTATTAGTAAATGGATAGAACAGGCAAGTAAACCATATCAAATTGGAAAGGCAGACGACCGCATTCTTTCACTTGTGTTTAATACGTATAAATTCCTTTGTTCAATGAAAATAATTCAATTACCTATTGAATATTTATGGCTCAGCTTAGACTATGACGAGAGAATGTTAGATTTGGTGTACGATTATGATAAATATAAAATGTCAGAGAGCATTATTATAGAGCATCCAGAATGTTTGACTTCAGAAGATACCGCAACTGGCGGTGGTGCTGCAAGCAGTCGCACGCCAAAATTCTACGAGTTCTTGGAGGAAAATATTGACCCCGTATCGGAACAATTTCATGAATATATGATGTTTCCAACAAAAGATATGGTACAGACATTCCAGTCTTATTTAACTTATATGTCAGGTGTTCAGTATATCAATGATGGTAATTCTATTTTGATTCAAAAAAGGTTTGTCAATTTGACTAATCCTGCACAAAATGAACAACCTCTTTACATAACAAACTATGACAACAAATTTGGTAATATCAAGTATCCACAAGATACTAGTTTGACGTATAATAAGGTCGCTGAAATTAACACGCAACGCTCAGAAAGCATGAATGTTGCTGGTTTAGGTTTGGCGCCTAGAGATAATGATAAGATAATAGAAATTAACGACCTTTCAAAATTGATGAAAGAAGATGCTCCCAAAAAATATGATAATGCAAAAATAATATCTTTGATTATTAAATTATTGCGTCAAGGAAAGCAAGTAATATATAATCCTAGGTCTATGCCAGAGTATAATAAGCTATATTATGATTTATTATTACAGGATAGCGCTGAAAAGCTACAATCAATGGAGCTCATATTTGTGCCGAGATTTACTGAAGGAGCTAGTACAACTTCCAATTATTTTTTTAAACCGCGAATTCAAACAAATCAAGCTATGATGTTTAGACCTAGCGAAATATTAATTAAATTCTTGACGATGTTTCTCTCACTAGATGACATGTCTAGTTATTTGAATAATGGGTCATATGAGTTGATGTCGCGTGTTAGGGTTGGATATTTGATTAATAAACAAAAAAGAGTAGCGCCGAGTGTCGCCGAGTATCGACTTGCTCAAGAGTTTCCAAACTTGTGGCCGGAATCCAATGACATCTTGGCAAGCAAACCTCCTTTCGTCAAGATAGGTGGTTATTTTAATACTAATACCGATATTGACCTCTATAATGAAGGCATTGATATATTATATAAAGGTGGCGGCAGACATAGAAGACCGCTATATGTAAAAAGACGTAGTTTTAAGAAGATGACACGTAAAATACAAAGGGTGATTCGTAAGAGTATGCAAAAAAAGAGACCAGTTAAAAGACGAAAATCATCAAAAACAAGAA